>ENA-ORCW01000245-ORCW01000245.1-marine-metagenome-genome-assembly--contig:-NODE-245-length-50426-cov-4.429403_pt1 | contig 50426 bp, 43 predicted proteins | sample MGYA00237784_ERZ508517 | MGnify/ENA primary metagenome ERZ508517 (study PRJEB26187, sample SAMN06268979) | marine metagenome | isolation source: Tt ae E1 feedstock associated aerobic enrichment on...
GTGGTTCGAAAGGCCTGAGGCTTGAGGCTCGAGGAAAACGCATGGCCACTCCGCGGCGAGGCCGTGGCCCCCCGCCTCCATTTTCATCCTCCGGGGCGTCGCACCGTCATGACAACTCTGTGGTTTGAATACTTCCGCACGACAATCGACCCTTCACCGCGGCACGTTCCTTCCCGGCGAGCGGTCTTCCGGACAGAGGGACTCATCAACGTCGAGAAACTCCGGTGCCATCTCGAACCGTTTCCGCAGCTCCGTTTTGATCCGGGCCAGGCAGCGGGTGACGTGCCCTTTGGGATGGCCGAAGACGGCACCGATCTGATCGAGCGGCCAGCCGGCGTTCTCGCGTAGAGCCAGCATGGCGAGATACTTCCAGATGCGGGGATCATCGCCGGCGTAATGCTCGCGAATCGTCTGCCAGAACTCGTCCGGGCCGGAACGGGGCAGAACCACCTTGGTGCCGTCCTGTCGGGCAACCGACATCGCTGTTTTCCTCCAGAGTCGTTGCGGATCCTTCATGCTGAGCGCACGACGTTGCGCGCGAGGCGCAGGATGACTCTGGTCAGCCGGGATGTGCAAGGGGAGTTGTGAGGAGTGAGAAAAACGGAGCCGCGACCGTGAGGGAGCGGAAAGTGTCACCACGGAGTTGTCATGACGGTGCGTCGCCCCGGAGGATGAAAATGGGGGCGATTCGGGTGGCATGCTTGCCCTTCAAGGCAAGCATGTCAGGCCAATGTGTATCAGCCTCTTGCCGGCCGCGGTTGACGAGCAACCGCGGGTACCCGATTCCTCACGCCTCGCGTCTCACGTCTCGAGCTTCACGCCTGCATTGCTCGCTCCAGTCGCGCCCCCCAGTGCTTCTCCGTGTCTCTGTGTCACCGTGGTTCCGTCTGAACGCTCCCTTACTGTCGCGGCCCTGGTGGTCACTACCCCGGAGCTGACGCACCGGGCTCGCCTGAAGTGCGCACGACCCAGGACTCACCGCTCACCTCTCACGCCTCCCCCTCGCCTGCAATCAACCTTCGCTTATGCTAGCATCGGACCGCTCGCCGGTCTGAACGAGTCTGCCCGAAAGGCCCGCCCCAAGTGTCATACGATCCGCTCAGCGAGCGTCCGACGAATCGCCGACGCCTCGTCTTCTGCCTCGCCTCCGCCACCTCGTTTCTCCTCTACCTGCATCGCTACACCTGGAACCTCATCCGGCCGGAACTCGAGGCCGAGTACGGGTTCACCAATACCCAGCTCGAAGCCCTCGGCACCGCCTTCTACGCGACCTATGCGCTCGGCTCGATTCCCAGCGGCATCGTGATCGACCTGTTCGGCCCGCACCTGTTCCTGTTTGCGATCATCCTTGTCTGGTCGATCATCGTCCCGCTGCAGGCGGTGACCGGAAACGTGTTCGCACTCGGGAGCATCCGCATGCTGTTCGGTGCGGCTCAGACCGGTACGTACCCTGCCCTCGGCAACGTCACCCGCATCTGGTTCCCCCGCGCCCGCCGCACGATGGTTCAGGGATGGGTCGCCAGCTTCTTCGGACGTGGCGGCGGTGCCTGCTCGTCGGTCATCATGGGAACCCTGCTGATGGGGTACCTCGGCCTCTCCTGGCGGATGGCCCTGGTCGCGATGGCGATCCCCGGCGCGATCTTCGCCGTGCTGTTCCTCATCGTATTCCGCAATTCCCCCGAGGAAGATCCGCACGCGAACCAGGCCGAGCGGGAACTGATCCAGGGAGACGAGCGGACCGGCACGGAGACCCGCGGCGTGATCCCCGTCCGCAAGGCTCTGAAGAACTTCAGCCTGCGGGTCATGGTCTTCCAGCAGTTCCTCAATGCCGGCTCCGATGTCGTCTACACCCTCGTGATGGGCAGCTTCTTCCTCTCACGCGGCGTGGCGGACATGAAGGAACTCGGCTGGCTCGTCAGCCTCCCGCTCATCGGTGGTGCTCTGGGGGGCATCATGGGCGGCTTCCTGAACGACCGTCTCATCCGCCGGGTCGGCAGCCGCTGGGGACGCTCGCTCGTCGGCTTCTTCGGCAAGACACTGGCGGCCGCGTCGCTGTACATCGCCATCACCCAGCCGACCGCCGCTCAGGTTGCCTATGGACTGTTCCTGGTCAAGTTCTTCACCGACTGGTCGCAGCCGACCGTGTGGGGAACCTGTACCGACATCGGCGGACGGTTCTCGGCAACGGTCTTCAGTGCGATCAACATGGCGGGCAATACCGGGGCCCTGATAATGCCGCTCGTCTTTGGTCCGCTGCTCGACTACTTCAAGACCGAGCAGACCGTCGCCGGCGAACTGGTCGTGGTGACGAACTTCACGCCGATGTTTGTCCTCGTCGGACTGATGTACGTCGGAGCCGGCATCCTGTGGCTGCTTGTCGACTGCACCCGCCGGATCGAAGATGAGATCAACACCGACGCCGTCGAGGCCGTCAGCTGACACCAGGAACCCACCTCATGTCGAGTCGTGCTGCCACCGAGTACCGCTACGAAAAACTGACCTGGCCGGAAATCAACGAGGCCGTCGCCCAGCAACAGGTCTGCATCATTCCCTGCGGTGCGGTCGAGCAGCACGGCGAACATCTGCCGCTCGATGTCGATCTGGTCTGCCCGGGCGGGATCGCCCGCGGCGTCGGACAGGCCATGCCGGACAAGGTGCTCGTGCTCCCCACGATCGCCTACGGGTACACCGGTCATGTGATGGACTTTCCCGGCACGATCAACACGCATTACGAGACGTTCATCCGGCAGGTGCTCGATGTAACGAAGTCGCTGGCGTACCACGGCTTCAAGAAAATTATCCTGCTGAACGGTCATGGTTCGAACATGCCGAACCTCGACCTGGCCGCCCGGCGGACCAACCTCGAAAGCGATGCCGAGTGCCTGCTGATCGCCTGGTGGCACCTGCTGACAGTCGATCCGGACTTCATGAAAACGGTGCGGGACAGTGTCTTTCCCGGCGGCTGGTCGCACGCCTGCGAACTCGAGACGTCGCTGTACCTCTACCTCGACGAGGACAACGTCCGGAAGGACCGCATCACTGATCACATTACCTCACACCACGATGACGGAAACCCGTACATCTGGGTCGACCTGATCTCCCGCGGGCCCGCGGCACTGACTTCGTGGACAAGCACCTACACGCCCAACGGCGTCATCGGCGAGCCGTCGCATGCGTCGCGCGAGAAGGGAGAGAAGGTCTACCTCGAGGCGGTCCGTCAGTTCTGCGGTCTGATCGAGTACTTTCACGGCCGGCCGAAAGACGTTCGCCGTCGGCACCAGCAGCAGCGTCCGACGATGCCGATTCCATGGGACCAGCACGACCCGGTTGAGGGCGACTGACATTCTTTGCACAAATGTTCAGTGTTGGGCTTCACGCCGGGCCGTCGAGCGTCGATACTGACTGGTGTGCGGCTGCCGATCGTGGTGGCCGCCACCGACGCCTCGACATGACGGTCAGCGGGCCCCCTTCCGCCGTTCCATGCGGTTGGAGGTGCGCGGACAGGTTGCGGCCTTCTTCAGATGGAAGGGGTCTGACGTGACTTCCGAGCAAGCTGCTCTCGTCCCGGCTGACGAAGTCAGTCGCGTTGTTGACGAACTCTATCGCAACGAATCCCGACGCGTGTATGCGACACTCGTCCGGATGCTCCGCAACTTCGACCTGGCCGAAGAGGCGATGCACGACGCCTTTGCCGCGGCCGTCGAGCAGTGGCAGCGGGAAGGCATCCCCTCGAATCCGCGGGCCTGGCTGGTCTCGACCGGCCGGTTCAAGGCGATTGACACGATTCGCCGACGAACCCGATTCGATGCCTCGCTGGCCGAGTTGGGGCACCAGCTCGATCAGGAAGACAACGAGCCGGTCGGCAGTGACGAGGAAGTCGAAGACGACCGGCTGCGGCTGATCTTCACCTGCTGTCACCCGGCGATCGCTCCGCACACACAGGTCGCGCTCACCCTGCGCGAGGTCTGTGGACTGACAACCGAGCAGATTGCCAGTGCGTTTCTGACGACGCCGGCGACTGTCGCCCAGCGGATCGTACGCGGCAAGGCGAAGATCCGTGATGCGGCGATCCCGTTCGAGCTGCCGCCCCGTTCGGACCTTCCCGGTCGACTCGAGTCGGTCCTGGCGGTCATCTACCTGGTGTTCAATGAAGGGTATTCCGCCTCGTCCGGGGAGGAACTGACCCGTCCGGATCTCTCGGGTGAGGCGATCCGCCTGGGGCGGCTGCTGTCCCGATTGCTTCCCGATCCGGAAGTGACCGGACTGGTGGCCCTGATGCTGCTGCACGAGTCCCGTCGACCGGCACGGACCTCTCCCACCGGCGACATCATTCTGCTGGAAGACCAGGACCGCTCGCTGTGGGATCAGGAACTGATTCGTGAGGGAACCCGGCTGGTCGAGCAGGCGCTGCGATTGGATGGCTTCGGTCCGTACGCGCTGCAGGCCGCGATCTCCGCCGTACATGCGGAGGCTCCCACGGCCGACGCGACGGACTGGGCCCAGATTGTCCGGCTGTACGATGTCCTTCTGCAGATTGCCGGTTCACCGGTCGTGGAACTCAATCGTGCGGTGGCGGTCGCGATGAAGGACGGTCCCGAAGCGGGACTGAAGGTGGTCGATGCGATCCTCGAGCGGGGCGAGCTGACCGACTACCACCTCACCCATGCGGCCAGAGCAGACCTTTGCCGCCGGGCCGGTCGCATCGAGGACGCCCGGGATGCGTATCGGAGGGCACTGGCCCTGGCGAAGCAGGAACCGGAGCGCCGGTTTCTGGAGCGACGACTGGGGGAGCTGGAGTCGTCGACGTAGGTTGCCGCCCGGACCCGATCAGAGACTGCCATTCAGATACCGTAAATCTGAATCAGGTTGCCGACCGTGTCGTCCAGCACCGCCTGGGTGACGGGGCCCGCTTTGATGGGCGGCTGCATGAAGCGGACGCCCAGTTTCTGAAGTCGCTGGTATTCGTTCAGAACGTTCCCCGCGTCGAAGGCCGCGACGGGAATGCCCTGCTGATACATCGCCTCCTGAAACGCCTTGGCGGCCGGGTTGGCGTTTGGTTCGAGGAGCAGTTCCGGCCCGAACGGATCGCTTGGGGCACCGACGGTGAGGAAGCGGGCCTCTCCCATCGGAATGTCCCGCTTTTTCACGAAGCCGAGCGTCTCCGTATAGAAGGTGAGGGCCCGTTCCTGGTCCTCGACAATCAGGCTCGTCAGTCGGATCTTCATCGTCCAGCTCCGGAGGTGAATCGGCCGCGGCACCGGATGGTCGGCACAACGGGCTGCCGCTCAACACCTTACCGTCACACTTCGCGCCAACGAAGGCACCGTGCAAAAAATCGGCGAGAAGATGTCGAGTGGCGGCAGCGCCGTGCGACAATCGGGTGAAGGAAGTCAATCACCCGGTTCGAGAAGGTCACATGCACCATGAAGTTCGTTTGCCTGGGCTACCTCGATGCGGATGCGTGGGAGAAACTGTCCGAGCAGGAGCGCGCCGCCTTCATGGAAGAGTGCTTCGCCTACGACGACGAACTTCGTCGCGGTGGGCATTTCCTGCGCGGCGAGGCGCTCCAGGGCCCCGACAAGGGCGTCACGCTTCGGCAACGCGACGGGCGGACCGAAGTGCTGGACGGTCCGTTTACTGAAACGAAAGAAGTGCTGGGGGGCATCCTGTATCTCGAGGCGAACGACCTCAATCATGCCATCCAGCTGATGTCGAAGCATCCGGGCGTCCGGGTGGGGCCGTTCGAGGTCCGCCCCGCCGACGAATCGATCAACCAGCTCATCGCCGAGCGCGACAAAGCCAGCGCCTCCTGACCCGCCCAAGCACTCTCAGTCCCAGATCCCGCAGCCCGATCGAGGGGTGCGGTACGGTCGCAATCCGGAGAGTCCGTCATGCATGAACACGTACGACACGAGCAGCAACTGCTGGAACGAATGATCGGGCGTTGGAACGTGGAGTTCGAATGCAGTTCCGAGGCCGACTCCAGTGTTCAGGGGGGCGAGTCCGTCCGGCGGCTCGGCGACCACTGGATCATCGGGGAGGGAAGCGTGGGCGACGGGCACGAAGCCATGCACAGCATCCTGACGATCGGTTTCGATCCCCGCCGGGAGCGCTTTGTTGGGACGTTTATCGCTTCGGTGATGACCAACCTGTGGGTCTACGAGGGATCGGTCGATGCCGATGGTCGCGTCCTCACCCTCGCCACCGAGGGCCCCCACCCGACCGAGGACCGCCTGGCCCGGTACGAAGACATCTTCGAGTTTGTGAACGACGACCACCGCACGCTGACGTCCCGCGTGCTGGAGCAGGATGGGACGTGGCAGCAGGTCATGTTGGCAAACTACCGCAGGGTCTGACGTTTCTCGGACCGTGCCGGCAACACTCAACCACTATCCGGAGAAAGGAGGAGATGACCATGAAGTACATGCTGCTCATCTACACTGCAGAAGACGCCTGGAATGATGACGAACGCGAGGCCTGCTTCGAAGAGTCGATCAAACTCACGCACGACCTGCACGCAGCGGGGCAGTTCATTGCTGCCTCGCCGCTCGAATCGGTTGCGACGGCCGCCAGCGTACGTGTCCGGAACGGCGAGCGGATGGTCACCAACGGACCGTTTGCCGAGACGCGCGAACAGTTGGGGGGCTACTTCCTGATCGAGGCGGAGAACATCGAGCAGGCAGTCGACATTGCCAGCCGGATCCCGTCAGCCCGAAAGGGGACGGTTGAAGTGCGGCCGGTCTTCAATCTGCCGGGGCTTCCGGACACGAACTCGTAACATTCGCGATCCGTTGCCAGTCAACTGGTCCATCACCTCATGACAGAGCCAGACTCATGTCGGAAACGAAACCGCCCCGTTCTGTTCGAAAGATCGTCGTCGCCGTACTGACGGTGGTCGCGTGCCTTGGACTTCTGCTTGTCGCAGTCGTTTCCCTGCAGCCAGAGACCTTCTCGGTCACGCGCTCGACGACGATCGCAGCCGATGCTGCCGACGTCTTCCCGCACGTCGACGATCTGCAGGCGTGGCAGGAATGGTCGCCCTACGAGACGGTCGATCCGGATATGGAGCGGGAGTACTCCGATCCGTCTGCGGGGACCGGCGCGACGTACCGCTGGGTCGGCGACAGCCAGGCCGGCGCGGGCACACTCCGCGTCATCGAAAGCACACCTCCTGACGGGATTCGCCTCGTGCTGGCGATGGAGAAACCGTTCGAGTGTTCCAACGATGTCGAGTTCACATTCCGGCCGGGAGAGCGGACAGGAGAGACTGTCGTCACCTGGACGATGAGCGGCAAGCTCGGATTCCTGCCGAAGCTGATGCACCTGCTCTTTGACATGGATCGCATGGTGGGCGATCAGTTTTCGGAAGGGCTTGCCAGTCTCAAATCGCTCGTCGAGCAGGAGCGGGCCGACCGTCCGTCGGAGCGTCCCGCAGATCGTTCCGCGGTCAGTCAGGTAACTGCAGTAGACCCGAACCCGGCTGAAGTGCGCTGAGCATTTCTGCACTGAGCGGGATCTGCTGGCTGTCAGCGCTGTCGTCCATCTCGAACGTTCCAGACAAAGGCCGGGACATGTCGCGCAAGATCTTCGTCAATCTTCCCGTTCAGGACCTGCAGAAGTCGGTCGACTTCTACGTGGGGCTCGGGTTCTCCATCAATCCACAGTTTTCCGACGACACGGCAGCCTGCATCGTCATCAGCGAAGCAATCTACGCCATGCTGCTCACGCATGGTCGTTTCACCGACTTCACCCCCAGGCCGATCTGCGATGCCACGCAGCAGACCGAAGTCATCACCGCCCTGAGCTGCGACGACCGGAACGAGGTTGATCGACTGGCCGAGTTGGCCTGCAAGGCGGGAGGCACAGAGACCGGCGATCCGCTCGATTACGGATTCATGTACTGCCGCAGCCTTCAGGATCCGGACGGTCACATCTGGGAAGCGTTCTGGATGAATCCGGAACACGTTCCGCAGGAGGCCGCTGCCTCCTGACAGGCAGTGCGATGCGTGGAGACTGCGATGCGTGGAGACTGTTCCCGGTCCGATTCAGAAGGCGAACGACATGTCCGACGACACCCCCACAACCTCCCCTGCTCCGCCTCACCCGGCCATGCTCTGGTCCGGTCGCATTCTCTCGGGCCTGATTGGTGCCATGTTCGGGATGAGTGCGGTGATGAAGTTCGTCGGCGGGCCTGAGATGAAAGAGGGGATGTCCCGGTTCGGAATCCCCGAGACGATGGCGCTTCCGCTCGGCATTGTCGAAGCCGTCTGTGTCATCGCGTACCTGATTCCGCAGACCTGCGTGACGGGGGCGATTCTGCTGACCGGCTACCTGGGAGGGGCCATCTGCACACACTGGCGGGTGGGAGACGTCTTCGTCGTGCACATCATTCTTGGTGTGCTGCTGTGGGTTGCGCTCTGGCTCCGCGAACCGCGGTTGAGGCCGCTGGCACCGCTTCGAAGGATGTGACCGAGCGATTGCCGGCCACCGTCATAAGGGATGCCGGTCCCGTCCCGGCAGGCTGCCCGTCCGTGAGCAGTCTGCGGAATCGCGGGATGTAAGGCAGAGAGGGCTGCCGGCGCTCGCAGCTAGCGCGAGTCCCTCCGGTGAGTGGCCGAAGTCCAGGGAAACAACCGGTGGCGATGCCGGTCCTTCGATGGTCCTCGTCCGCTCAGGAGGAAACGGTACGATCGTCGACCGCACCGATCGCATCGTATCGGTCTGAACAGCAGCAGCAGGCACGGCAGATCAAACCAGCGGATGCGTGATGCTTTCAGCGCGCCCAGATCACAGTATCGGCAATCGCGGGCCATCCCTCGTCTCTCGCTTCAGCCCTTCACAGTCCATCAGTTGGTGCTGCGATCGACGCGACGAAGTTTCAGTCGCGGTCCTTTGGGGGTCTGTCGCACACCCAGGACGCGCCGGCCAAGTTTGCGCTCGGCCCGTCGGTCGATCAACAGCACGGTGCGACCGTCATGTTCGACGGCCCGATCCCCCTCCCGTTGCCGTCCCGGACAGATCCGGGCCCGCCCCTGCTTGAGGACGATCCGCACGGCGACGTCGTCGGGACGGTCGGCGAGGAGTTCGGACAGTCGATCATAGGCGGTCTCTGAAATTGTCAACATATTGCGGTCTCCAATCGACATGAGAGTGAACTCGCAGACTGCGTCTTGCGAGCTCGTAAAATTCTGGCTGTTGCAATGACAGTTGGCCCCGTCAGCCGGCAGTTGTCGGCGCGGGCATCATGGAGGGAAATCCCGCGGCAGCATCGCAAGCGAATCGGATGCGGTCGTCCGTCCGTCTCATATTGCCGCCCTCCAGGGCGCCGGCGATTGCCAGAGGGATCTGCGCTTCGGCGAGGACCACTTCGGCTTCCCGCTGTCGCGTCAGGGCGATCATTTCCTGATTGCGGGCAATCGCCATGGCTCGACGCTTTTCGGCATCGGAGAGGGCAATCCGGATGTCGGCATCAGCCTGCTCGATGCGGAGCTTCGCGCCGATGTTCTCACCAACGTCGATGTCGGCGATATCGATGGAAACGATCGAAAACGCGGTCTGGGAATCCAGCCCCATTGCAAGGACCTTTCGCGAGATGATCATCGGGTCGGCCAGCGCCTCCCGGTATGTCGCGCAGGAACCGATCGACGAGACAATTCCCTGCCCGACCCGGGCAATCACCGTCGATTCCGTTGCTCCCCCCACCAGCTGCGCAATGCTCGTTCGGACCGTCACCCGGACACGAACCCGAAGCTGAATGCCATCCTTCGCGACGCCATTCAGGGTCCCCGCATGTGTTGTTCCCGGATCGGGACAGTCGATCACACGTGGGTTTACGCTGACCTGCACCGCCTCGAGAATGTCCCGACCGGCCAGATCGATCGCCGCGGCGGTGTCCCACTCCAGGTCGATTGACGCGCGATGCGCGGTAATCAGTGCCAGAATGACGCGCTGCACGTTGCCGCCCGCCAGATACTGTGTCTCGAGCGAACGGGTGGGAATACGCTGCAGTCCGGCCTGGACGGCCATCACCTGGCAATCCACGATGACGCGTGGACTGACCTTGCGGAGCGACATCATCATCAGAGAAAAAATGCCGATTCGCGTTCCTGTGACGTAGGCACGCAGCCAGAGGCCGAAGTACCGACTCATGACCAGCAGAACGCCAATCACCACGACCGCCGCCAGAACATTGCCCCAGGCGTAAGTCATTTCTGCCCCTCCCGGCCCGAAACGGAACGCCGCATGGGAAGTCATGCGGCAAGTGGTGCGTGGCGGGATCGCATGCAGGATGGTTTCCACCGGCGCATCAAAAAACACTCAGAGCCGAAGGACCCTGAGTGTTCCATTCCCGCAGGGGGATCATTCGGCCGAACGGCTGCGCCTTAGCTCAGGCGGACGTTCTCGGCGCGGGGACCCTTGGGGCCCTGGCTGATACTGAAGGACACCTGCTGTCCTTCTTGCAACTCGTCGTAGGTCACGCCCAGCAGCGACGAACTGTGGAAGAACATGTCCTTCCCCGAACCGTCGTCGATGAAGCCGAAACCTTTCGGAGTCACGCGCTTGATTGTGCCTTCTGCCATTAACTTCTCTCACTCTTCTCGAAAATGTGTCGCAGCCCGCTGTGCGTGGTAATGTCGCACGCCGCTGACCACGTAAGTCTTCTCTTGGTTCAGTCGGAGCCGGGGCTCCGGCCGGGGAGTTGCGATCGCCCCACACAGGCCGATTCGCGTTTTGCGGGACGGGATCTGGCGACAGATCCCGCCTCAGGGATCGTCAGGTCGATTCGTCGGGACTGGTCGTCCCTTCTTCGTCCGTCGCCGGGGTGTTGTCGGCATCCCGGTTCTGTTTTCGACTGAGGCGGCGGGCCCGTTTCTCATCGGCCTTCCGCTTCTTTTCCATTTCCCGCTGACGCTTGGCGAACGTGTTGGGGTTTCTTGCGATGATCGCTCTCCTTCAGTCACTGAGAATCCGCCGTACCGACCGGTGGTCCTGAGACCCTTACCCGGTCTGGCCGGCACCTTCGTTGCGTCGCTGTCCCTTCCGACGGGGACGGCGGCGACGCCTGTTCTGTCCTTCCGGCCCCTGAGCCGGCGAATCGCTTCGTCCTTCACCATCCCGGCGCCGCTGCGGACGCTGGCCTGGCCGACGAGGCCGCGAACCGCCCCGTCGCGGACGCGAACCGGCCGGCGGGCGTTCATCGCCGGCCGCCGATTGCGGATGGTCCGGACAGACCGGCACCTTGTGGCCGATCAGCTGTTCAATGGCACGCAGCTCACGGCGTTCTGCCGACGTGCAGAACGACAGGGCAATACCCTCGGCACCGGCCCGACCGGTCCGGCCGATCCGGTGCACGTAGGCTTCCGGTTCGATCGGCATGTCGTAGTTGACCACATGCGAGATGCCGTCGATATCGATCCCGCGAGCCGCGACATCCGTGGCGACCAGCACCTGGACCCGTCGCTTGCGGAACGCTTCCAGCGCCCGTTGCCGGGCACTCTGCGATTTGTTTCCGTGAATGGCGGTCGCACGCACGCCATTGCGCATCAGCTTTTCGGCGACCATGTTGGCCCCGCGCTTCGTCTTGGTGAACACGATGGCGCGGTCGACGTCGTCTTCGCCGAGAATCTTCTGCAGAATCGCCTGCTTGCGACTGCGGTCGACATGCAGGATCCGCTGTTCGATCTGGTCGACACTGCGGGCTTTCGGCGCGACATCGACCTTGACCGGGTCGGTCAGCAGCGTCTCGGTCAGCTCGACGATCTTGGGGGGCAGCGTCGCCGAGAAAAACAGTGACTGCCGCTTCTCGGGCAGCTTGCTGATGATCCGACGCAGGTCCGGCAGGAAGCCCATGTCGAGCATGCGGTCGGCTTCATCGAGCACGAACACGTCGAGATCCGCCAGGTCGATATGTCCCTGATTCATCAGGTCCAGCAGCCGGCCCGGCGTGGCGACGAGAATGTGGACACCCCGATTGAGCGTCCGCACCTGCCGGATCTGGCTGACGCCGCCGAACACCGACGTGCGTCGGACCTTCAGGTGGCGGCCGTAGGTGGAAATGCTCTCTTCGATCTGGATGGCCAGTTCGCGCGTCGGAGCCAGAATGAGCACCTGCGGTCGGTTCGGCCGGGCCTTGCGGGGATGCTGGCCGAGGCGGTTGAGGATCGGCAGGGAGAACGCGGCGGTCTTGCCGGTCCCCGTCTGGGCCGAACCAAGCACATCCCGTCCTTCCAGGGCGGCAGGAATCGTCTGGGCCTGGATCGGAGTCGGGGTTTCGTAGTTTTCTTCGGCCAGTGCACGCTGCACGGGCCCGATCAGTCTGAGTTCCTTGAACGTCTTCAATTCAGTTCCTGATGCATTTCAATGGATGCGACCTGCAGGAGGCTCACCACGGTGTGGTTGTCTGTTGCGATCACCTGCAGAGCACGCGCACTCACGGTCGGAGGGCGCAGTGACAGACAGCTGGACCAGCAATAAAGGAATTCGCGGGGCGCAACGGAGTCGACCGTCTTCACCCGCAAGCGAACGCCGCTTCTACAGGAATTCCGGACAAAACAAGCGAGTCACGGAACTCGGTGCGTCTCCCACGACGCCAGCGGCTTTCCAGAGCGGTCAACACAACCGATGGTTGGCAGCAGCAACGTGCGGCGTTACGCCGGCACAGGTTCGCCAGGACGTCAGGGACTTCCAACTCTTCCAGACAGTCCTGCGTGGCCGGAAAACACCATGGCAATGCCAGCGGGTGCTACTCGCTTTCTTCCGGCCGTCCCCCGCATTCACCATCCTGAAAGCAGACGGTGATCGCTGAAGGTCTCTCCAGTGTACACCGTGTCGACGGGATCGCCAAGGCCGAATCGGCTCGCGACAACTTTCCCGCAGTGCACTCGCCGATCCTGCCGCACGATCCGCAAAGGAGTGCAGGTCCCGTCTCCGACCGGCACCGGCTGCCGCCAGGGGGCGCCCCGGCCGACTCTCCAGGACCCCGATCCTGCCGCGGCAGGACCGTTCCCTCCCCCGGTCCGCCTCGCCACCTCAATCGGGTGAAGTGTGAGGCGTCACACAGCGATCCATCCGTTCCGCGAAATCCCGCAGGAAGTCGTCACGCCAGCGGCTGACCGTCTTCGCACCAATGTGGTTGCCCTCGGCGAGTCCCGGTGACGGATCGTCCGTCCACCACTGACGCCGTCGTATCGATCGGCGGCGTGCCGCTGTCGGCGATATCGGAACGGCGGTGATGCCTCCCTTACGTCCGTGCAGGCCCGAGACATTGCTGCGGATCGCGAATCGATACGTCTTTGATCCCTTCGGACAGAAGCGGAACCGCATCGTCCCGTCACTCGCCAGATGGCCCTGCAGAGTCTGGTTCTCGACAAGAAGCTCTGCCTCAGGGGTGTCCGGCCTCTGTTCCGGTATCGCCAGTGCCAGTTCCAGAATTCCAAACTCCTCGATCTGGTCGTCGGCCGTCGTCATCCGGCGAAACACCGCAGGCGGACGGTCCCACGCACGCACGAACCGTCCTCCCCAGCCCGGCTGTGACGGGTCGGTCGGGGTCCCCCGGAGCAGCCAGCCAACCGATGGGGAGTCGCCCATCTTGATGTCCTCCTTCTGACGGACGAAGAATCCGCCCAGCGCACCATGCCCGGCGATGTGCTGTCGGACGAATTCCCGGTTGCCCCACTCGCCCTTCTGGTTGCCGCCGGTGAACCAGCCTCGGTACGTGGCGTTCGCCTCGATGATCCAGAGGTCGAGATGGTGGCTGGCGATGTACTGGTAGGCGTCAGGAGACCACTTCTTGTTCGGCCCGCCGATCCAGTAGACCCGCAGTTTCGGCAGAATGTCCGGTGCGTCGTACAGAGCCTGAGCCAGATCTTCGAGTCCACCCCACACAAGGACATGCAGCGGCCGCGGATCACTTCGTCGGGCGCATGAGACGATCCATTGCGATCCTTCCGTCCCCTGGCGAACGCCGGAATGGGGGGCCCGTTCGGTTTCTCCCTGTTTCGTCAGGGCCCGCAACTCATCTGGCGACGGGTACCGGTTCGAGTACGTCTGCAGGTGGGCAAAGTCCTGTTCGTAGCAGTCGATGACGTCGAGGATGTCCTGCTTCCGGCCACGGCCGTAGGGAGACGAAATGAGTCCCTCGAGATCGAGAACGTCTGAGTAAACAAGCAGATGGACGAGCGACTGGAAGTCGTCCGGGTCGGTGCCGCCAATGTCCGTCGACACGATCACGCGATAGCGCTGGCCGGCGAGCGCACCTCCGGCAAGGTTCGCTGCTTCATCAGCTGCATTCGCACTCCGGCAATCGGCTATCTCCGCGGTCAGTGTGGTCAGGATCGCGGCGGATACCAGGAACAGCGGGAGGGATCGGACTGGCATTGCGTCACTTTCAACAACTCGAACGGGTGTCGGAAGGCCGTTGATCGGACAGTCACGCTGGTCACGCCCTGGCGGGCGGTGAGCCTGGCCGCCTGCGACAATGCATCGTCGGGGCCGGCAACATCTGCCCTACCACACCGGGCGGGGCCCCGGCAACCGGACCGAAGCGGCCCCCGGCACGCCGCGGGAGGCTCCGAATGGCGGTGCGGCGCATCGACCAGCCTCTTGACGCTGCCGTTGTCACGTAATACCGTAAGTTACATGAGGCGGGACAGCAGACTCTCCGGCATTCTTCACATTCTGCTTCACATGGCCGGGCAGACGGGACCGGTCACTTCCGAAGACCTGTCCCGGATGATGGGGACCAACCCGGTTGTGGTCCGTCGCAGCATGGCCGGGCTCCGCGAACAGGGATATGTGCAGTCGCAGAAGGGCCATGGCGGCGGATGGACGTTGTCATGCGATCTGTCGAAAGTGACCCTGCGGGACATCTATGCCGCACTGGGGAGCCCCTCGCTTCTCGCCATTGGCAATCGGACCGACACGCCGGGCTGCCTTGTCGAACAGGCGGTCAACGCCGCCCTGCAACAGACGTTCGATGATGTCGAAGAACTGCTGCTCGCCCGCCTCGGTGAAGTCACGCTGGCGATGCTGAGCGAAGACTGTCACGCGAGGCGCGTTGCGCGTGGAGATTCCCTTGCCTGTGGTGGGACCCGTTGATGGCACACTCCAAACCCTCGCTCACGTCAGCCTTCTCCGACGCAGCCGCTGTCGCCCGCTATGCGGAAGGCCCGCCCCGCACGGTGCCGGGGTTCGCCGACATGCACCGCATGACAACGCTGCTTCTCGCTGAACGCGTTCCGGAGAACGGCCGCGTTCTTGTCGTCGGTGCCGGTGGCGGACTGGAACTGCTGGAGTTTGCCCGGAGACATCCGGGCTGGAACTTCGACGGCGTCGATCCCTCCGCGGAGATGATTCAGCTTGCCGCGAAAACGCTCGGGGAGTTCGCGGAGCGTGCACGGCTGCATCACGGATTCGTCAATGATGCCCCGGAGGGACCGTTTGATGCGGCAACGTGCCTGCTGACGATGCATTTCGTCGGAGAGGAGGAGCGGCGGCGGATGGTCGCTGAAGTTCACCGCAGGCTCCGTCCCGGCTCTCCCTTCGTGCTCGTCCATTTGAGCTTCCCTCAGAGGGACACTGAACGGTCGACCTGGCTTGCCCGCTATGCGGAGTATGCGGTCAGTTCCGGGATCGCCCGCGAGGACGCCCTCCGCGCCATTGCTGCCATCGATTCGCAGCTGAGTATCCTGACACCCGGCCAGGACGAAGCGATCCTGTGTGAGGCCGGGTTCTCGAATGTCAGCCTGTTCTACGCCGGTTTCACGTTTCGCGGCTGGGTGGCGTACGCATGATGCGCCGAGGTGACGGGGACCTGGCGTCTGCAACCGGACCCGCTTCACGCGGTGTCGAACAGCTCGGAGTGACAACGCGGCCCGGAAGTCCCTAGGATTCCGCTAGTCTTCCGGCACGCCGAGTCCCCAACCGAAAGTGCGACGATGAAAACGACACTGACACTCCTCGTTGTCTCTGCGTGGTTCGCCACTCCGGAGCTTGCTGCCGGGAACTGGCCCCACTGGCGGGGGGACTCGGGAAACGGGGTCTCGCTGAACGCCACGCCGCCGACCGAGTGGAGTGAATCGAAAAACGTCAAATGGAAGGTGCCTGTTCCGGGGCGTGGTTCCGGATCTCCCATCATCTGGGACGATCGGGTCTATGTCGTGACGGCCGTCACGATTCGTGAAGACGTCGGTGCCGCGGCTCAGCCGGCCACGCAGGGCGTCTTCGCCCAGCAGCAACAGCGTCGTCGGCGTGGCCGTCCCGGTCGCGGTGCCGAGCGGCTGACGGCCCTGCAGTTCAAACTGCTCTGCTTCGATCGTGGGACCGGAGAGCTCCTCTGGGAGCGGACGGCCGTTGAGGCGACTCCGCATCAGGGGACACATGCCACCAACGGGTTCGCGTCTGCCTCGCCGTGCACGGACGGCAAGCATGTCTACGCTCACTTCGGTTCACGTGGCCTGTACTGCTACACGATGGACGGGCAGTTGAAGTGGAAGCGGGACGACCTCGGCAAGATGGAGACCCGCAACAGCTTCGGCGAGGGAAGTTCACCCACGCTGGTTGACGACCGGATCATCGTCCCGTGGGATCATGAGGGACAGTCCTTCCTGTTCGCTCTCGACAAACAGAGCGGAGAGACCGTCTGGCGCACCGAGCGGGACGAACCGAGTTGCTGGGCGACGCCGCTTGTCGTCGAACACGATGGACGCAAGCAGGTCATCATGAACGGGCAGAACTACGCCCGCGCATACGATCTGGAATCCGGCAAGGAACTCTGGCGCTGTGCCGGACAGACCGAACGCCCGGTCGCATCACCCGTGGCCGCGAACGGGCTGGTCTACATCGGCAGCGGCTTTCGCGGAGCGTTCCTGGGCGCATTTCAGCTTGATGGGCAGGGAGACATCCGGGACACTGATCATGTCGTCTGGACGATCACCCGGGATACGCCCGACATCGGGTCATTTCTGCTGTCGGGGGACCGGATCTACTTCCACAAAGGCAAGTCCGGCATTCTGTCCTGTGTGAGTGCCTCCACCGGCAAGCCGTACTTCGCGGCAAGTCGGATCGCCGGGCTGGGGAACATCTACGCATCGCCGATTGCCGCTGGCGGGCATGTCTACCTGACGGACCGCAGCGGCACGACTGTTGTCATCCGGGATGCAGAACAGCTGGAGGTCGTGGCCACGAACTCGGTCGGCGAGACGGTTGATGCCACCCCCGCCCCGGTGGACGACGAACTGTTCATCCGCGGCGAGAAGCACCTGTTCTGCATCGCCAACTAGTCGCTGTCACCATGCAAGCGGGGAGACAGAACATGCTGAAACATCGCAACACGCTCATCGTACTGAGTGCGGCGGCCATCCTCGTCGCCGGTCTGACGGCCTATTCCCAGCAGCGCCAGCGCGGTCCGCGGGGTGGTGGTGGAGACGCGGCACTGGCCGAACCGTTCCGCGGGGTTGCGGCCGGCGGCGAGATCGAAAAGGGCCTGTTCAAAATCGAGTCCACCGGCGTCAGCACCAGGCCGGTGGTCGAAGCTGCCGACGCGTTCCTCGCAGGCCTCAGTGACGAGCAGCGCAAGAAGACACTCTTTCCCGTCGACGATCTCGAGTGGCGGAAGTGGGACAACCGTCACCGTCCCAAGCGGGAGGGCGTCGGCTTCGACGAGATGAACCAGGCCCAGCGGGATCTGGCGTTCGGGCTCCTCAAGGCCAGCCTCAGCGCCAAGGGGCTGAAGCTGTCGCAGGACATCATGAAGCTCAACGGCAACCTCGCCGAACTCGCCAACAACTTCGACGAATACGGCGAGTGGCTGTACTGGATCACCATCATGGGCGAGCCCTCCGAAACCGAGCCGTGGGGGTGGCAACTCGACGGGCATCATCTGGTCATCAACTACTTCGTGCTCGGCGATCAGGTGGTCATGTCTCCGGTCTTTGTCGGCAGCGAACCGATCCGTGCGACGAGCGGCAGGTTCAAGGGAACCGTCGTCCTGCAGGTCGAACAGGACAAGGGCCTGGCGCTCATCCGGTCGCTCGACACCGACCAGCAGGCCGAGGCCATCCTCTCACGTACCAAGAACGGCAACAACGCCCTGGCGCAGGCCTATCAGGACAACCTGGACCTCGACTATGCCGGCATCCCCGCCTCGAAGTTGACCGACAATCAGCGGGAAATGCTGCTGGACGTCGTCGCTGAGTTCGTCGGCAACATGCGGGATGGACACGCCCGGGTGAAGATGAGTGAGGTCAGGAAGCACCTGGATCGCACGTACTTCGCCTGGATCGGCGGGACCGGAGATGACGACGTCTTCTACTACCGTGTCCACAGTCCGGTGGTGCTGATCGAATTCGACCACCAGCGACGCGTCGCACCGTTCCGCACCAGCGAGCCAACGCGCGATCACATCCACGCGGTCCTGCGCACGCCCAACGGCAACGACTACGGCAAGGACCTGCTGCGTCAGCACTACGAGCAGCATCATCACGACGGCTCGCCACATCACAAGCATTGATGTCGTCGTGTCGGGTGTCGTCGCGTCCAGTCGTCAACTTACCCGCCCGCTTCGAGGCGTGTCGGCGACATGTCTCGAAGTGGAAAGCGGCGGTTCGCCGGGAGCATCTGAGTCCCCTGCCCAGCCGGGTGTGACGTTACCGATGTGGCCAGCGGGCGTACTCCTTCAACGCCCGTGTGCCCCATGTGCCGTACCACGTGTAGCCCCCCCGACGCTCGCTGCCGATCTCCTGAATGTCGTACTTCACGATGCCGTCGCGGTCGCTGAAGATCGGCCGGTTGGTTTCGATCTCGTAGAACCGGGCCCACAGCGGCGGGGCGTCGGGGTCGGGTGTGAGGGCCGGTTCGGTCCGACTCTTGCGGTAGCGGTACCCCTCGATCTTCGCCGACTCGATCCAGGCGACCCCTGAGTGGACGGCGGCAACGACATCTGGCGACGGCTCGTCGAGGTCCATCAGGAACAGCAGGATTCCCACGCTCTCGGCACCGCTCAGTGAAGGATGTTCGTAGCTGCGGGCCTGCACCGGTGCGAGTGTCTCGGCATGGTGCTGGGCACACCAGACGGTCGGCACGCCATCGACGACGATCTGGCACTTTACGATACAGTCCAGGCCACGCTCGACTGCCCGCTGTGCTGCGGCACGTTGTGCATCGTCGAGAAAGCGGAAATCCTCCTCGCGGGTGACGTCTCTGAGGAACTGCAGCAGCCGGATCATCGTGCCGTCGTTGAATGTGATGTGCCGGTGATACCCGTTGCTGAGGGGAAACCGCTGCGGCCATCCACCGTTGGGATACTGGGCGACGAGGATGTGATCGAACCCGCGAAGGAACGTCTGGCGGTAGCGGTCGTCGCCGGTGATGCGAAACGCTCTCGCCAGCACGCGTAGCTCGCCGGTGGTTGCTCCGTTGTCGAACGTTCCGGCCGGCCGGCGGCTTCCTTCGTCGCGTCGTTGCCGCGTGGTGTCTGTGTTCTTCGGCCAGTCGCCATGTTCGCTCTGCCAGGAGAGGATGCTTTCGAGGGCGTCGCGCCCCTTGTCGCTGGTGAACCAGTCGTCCGGCTGTTTGAGCAGTTTCTCCGCGGGCGTATCCGCCCGGACGTGAGCGCACAGAGTGACGAACGCGATGAACAGGGCTGCGATGCGTGGGAACATCACCGTGGTCTCCTGATCGGGATCGTGACGTGAAGGACCGGCATGCCACCTGCCGGTTTCGAAAGTAAACAGTAGAAACGAGAAAGGAGACCGAGTCGAGGGAGACGCCGATTGTCGACTCTTTACTTTCTCTTCTTGACGCTCTATTCGCCTTCGGCGAATCGGGATGGCTTCACTCCGTGAAGGTAAGTGTCACCCAGGCCCGACCGCCCTGTTCTGGCAGGTGAGCGCCTGTTAACAACTCGACGGCCCGTTGAGTGTCGCCTTAAGTCCCACTCGGTCGCAACGTCCCCTTCCGGAAGCCGCAGCATGGGAAAACGCCCGGAGAGCGGCAGCAGGAGCTCCGCGACCCCTGCAGCACCGTGGCGTCGGTGTCCGGAGGCCTCTTCCTTGCACGGTTTGACAACGACTCTGCAGCGCACGGCACGAAGAGCCTCTCGAACGAACAGTGGGGCTCGCGGACCGACTCCGACTGCCGCAGCTTCAGGGGAAAGGACGGTCGTACGCATCTGGCCTGCACGCCGGGGACAGCGTCGGCCCGGGCGGCGGACGGATTCTCCCGGCAGACGTGTGTCATGGTGCCGACTTCGAGGCGTCAGCCCGCAGGGTTAACTCCGGCGGATTTTCTGCCACAGTGGTGTATCAGCCGGGGCAGATCCTGACCGTCGGGGGGAAACACCAGTGTGAGCTGTTGACCATTCGCTGCTGTCGTGCCTGTCCGTCATCGGTACCGCTGAGCAGGGCAGCGGGAACGCAGCACAGTCCGTTATCAACGAACAGTCGGGAAGTCTCGCGACGCAGCACGGGCATTCCGGGTTTCCTCCGGGATGACGACGCAATCTCTCTTCACTGAGAAGGAGCACCATGAGCGACAGTTACCGCAAAGAGCAGATCAAACACGCCGCGGATGTTCTCTTTGAAGCGGAGGCTCGGCCGAAGCCAACGCTCGGCATTGACCTCGATGGATGCGTGGATGAGTCACCGGACTTTTTCCACCTTCTCACAACTTTCTGGCCCGGAGATGTGATTGTGGTGACGTATCGCAGCGACCGTGAGAAGGCAATTGCCGATCTGGAGAAGTACCGGATTCGATATACGGAAGTCATTCTCGTGAAATCCTTCGACGCAAAGGCCGAGGTCATCGCCGAAAAGAACATCCGCTGCTACATCGACGACCAGCCCGAGATGCTGAAGAACGTCGCGGCGAACACGGCGGTCATGCTGTTCCGAAACGAGGGGAACTTCGACTTCGAGGACAGAAAGTGGATGTTCAGCGATGAGACGGGAAAGAAGGTGTAGGCGGTGGCCTGCTGCACATGATTCCGGAAATCGGGGCTTCAGGGGCGCAGTCGCTCTCCAGACCTTCTGGAACGCTGGGGCTCCTGGGCCCTCCGGATCAGAGAATCGGGAACAGGCCACGGTCAGGGCCTGCTGTTTCGAACTGGCGTGCCGAGAGAACTGCCTGGGGACGCGCGACAAAGGCAGAGGCGACTGCTCAACCGGTGGTCGTTCCGCAATCGCCTCGCAGGCCCCACGGGACCGAGTGATTCGTCGAATCTCGCGTGTCGCTGCGACATGGAGGCAATACGGGGCGGTCCGGCTGTGGAAGGTCATTGCCATCCGCAGCAGCGAATTCGTCCTCTGCCGGGAGACGCAGGCATTCCCGTCAACTCGCCAGAAGGGCATCGATGCGACAGTACCCCATCTCCATTGCGCCGGTCATTCCAGTTGCCAGAGCCGCATCCCGGGCCTCTCGCGATGGGTACTCAACCAGCGTGGCGACAGTGGTCACGCCGTCCGTCTCTTCAAAGGTGAGTGTGACGACGGCTTCGCTGCCCGCATCGTCCCCTGACCCGTAGCTCTCGTCCTGAACAATTCTGCGGAGCGTTTCGATTTCGCGAAACACGCCGGCAAGTCCAAACTCCGTTCCGTGCTCGTCGTCGCGGAAGCGGTTTTCGTACCGGCCGCCGACTCGAAAGTCCATCTCGCAGACCGGCATCGACCAGCCGGGGGGACCCACCATCCAGCGGCTAACCAGCTTGGGGACGGTGAACGACTGCCAGACCTGGTCCACGGGCGCGTCGAAGCGTCTCACGACCTCGACCTGGGTTTCGGCAGGAGTATTGACGGTGGATGGTTTCATGGTGACTCGACTTTCCTGAAGGCGGATTGATGCGGTTGCGTTGATGATGGGGATCAAACGCTGTCGTCTCGCTCCGGAGTGACACCTGCAGCGAAGACGAAGCAGTGTCCTCGGTGCACGCGGACGTGCTGCTGGCTGATCCGACAGAAGAACTCTACAGTGCCCTCCTGACAGCGTGGTGTCAGGAGACTGCCAGGATCTGCGAAACGCCTCCGCAACTGTTCTCTGGAAAGCCGCATGCGACGAGCCGACCGCCTCTTTCGAATTGTCGAGTACCTCAAGGGCCGCCGGGAGGCAGTCACCGCGGAGTCGCTCGCCGCAGAGATGGAGATCGGCGTTCGCACGATCTACCGCGACGTTGCGGATCTGCGATCGTCTGGTGTTCCGATCATTGGCGAAGCAGGGGTTGGCTACCTTCTCAGTCGGGACTACGTCGTCAAGCCGCTCATGTTCGATGTCGAGGAACTGGACGCCCTGGCGCTCGGGGCTCAGATGGTCGAAAGTTGGGGAGACGATTCCCTTGCCCGTTCGGCCCGGCGGGCAATCGAGAAGATCACGGCCGTCTTGCCGGATGGCCTCGCCGAAGACGCGAACCGTTCAGCCGCCTACGCCTGTTCAAGCCGCAGCAGGGTGCCGATCGTGATTGATCTCGCATCGCTCCGGCGAGCGGTCCGCAGCAGGCATTGGGTCGAGATCTGCTATACGGACGAATCGGGGAGAGAGTCCCGACGACGGATTCGCCCCCTGTGCCTCGTCTTCATTGCACCGGTCTGGTTGATGGCCGCGTGGTGCGAAGCACGCAAGGACTTTCGTGAGTTCCGTGTGGATCGGATCACGAATATGACGATCACCGACGAGCAGTTTCGGGACGAAGCCGGGAAGACCCTCGGGGATCTTCAGCGACAGAAGCAGAAGCCCTGACGGTTCTCGCCCGGCCAGGCGCGGCATGACGACATCCTCGCCAGCCGGGTGACATGTTTGTCCTTCAAGGCAATCATGTCCCTGTGTGCCACGGGCCCGGCCCGTGCCCCTCGTGCTTTCTCCTTGAGCCACATCCGGTCAATTCACGTCCGGTCGCACCGGTCCCCTTCGCGGCGGAGCAGGCCTTTCGGTCCACTCGCAGGCGGGATACGATCCAGACCGGAGGGTGAAACCCGGGGCCGTGATGTGCAGGCTCTTCGGAAGCGGCACGCCGCACACCCTGCTGGGCCGGCGGGGAGATCTATTGCGGTGTGATCCCGTGGGCAGGAGTGAGGACGTGCACCGGCCTGTTGGCTGGCGGCTCGATGGCGCAGGGGCATTGACCTTGCGAAGCCGTGTTGATGAACCTGGCCCCCGTCAGGGCAGCGGCAAAGCCTGCGGACGGGGCCATCACCACATGACCTTGGTCATGCCATCCTCGGGTGCCGACGAGTGTGAATCCGTTTCAGGACGGCTCTCGGCAGCGTTGTGTGGCGAACAGGAAGAGGACCTGCGACATGAGACGACGAGACTTTCTGGGAAGCGGTCTGGCTCTGGCACTCTGTCCGCGCGCATGGGCCGGGTTTGATGAGTCGCAGTTCGAAAAGGCGGGCAGGATCCTCGCGGAGGCTGCCGCGCAGGGAGTTGTTCAATCGAGTGCTCTCTACGTCCAGCAGGGCTCGGCCGTTTTCTCCCGAACGTACGGGCTGGCTCGCGACACCCGGGCAATGTTCCTGCTGGCGTCGATTTCGAAGACCATCTCCATTGCTGCGGTGATGACACTCTTCGACAAGGGGCAGTTTCGGCTGGATGACAAGGTTCAGCGCTACATCCCTGAATTCAAAGGGGAAGGACGGGACAGGATCACCATGCGTCAACTGATGACGCATGTCTCCGGGCTTCCCGATCAGCTCCCGGAGAATGCGCGCCTCCGTGCGTCCCATGCCCCGCTCTCCGAGTTCGTTTCTGCCGCGACGAAGACGCCACTGCTGTTCGAACCCGGCACCCGGTACAGCTACTCGAGCATGGCGATCCTGCTGGCCACGGAAGTGGCCCGGCGAATCAGCGGCCGCTCGATCGCAGACCTGGCGGACGACACGATCTACAAGCCGTTGCGGATGACCCGGTCGGCGATGGGGCTCGGGGCATTCGAGCTCTCGGATGTCGTGATGAATCAGGTGGGGAAAGCGGCTCCCGAATCGGGCGCGGGTGATCCCTCGACAAAGTCCTGGGACTGGAACAGCCCGTACTGGAGAAAGCTTGGTGCACCCTGGGGGGCCGCCCACGGATCGGCGGAGGACGTCGCGCGATTTCTCCACGAGTTTCTGCATCCGACCGGAAAGATCCTCCGGCCGGAAACCATCAGGCTGATGACTGGAAACCAGAACCCCCCGGGCATCAGGCCGCGCGGGTTGGGGTTTGACCTGGGCCAGATCGGCCAGACGCCTCACTTGAGTGACGCGACGTTCGGGCACACCGGGTCAACCGGAACGATCTGCTGGGCCGATCCGTCGACGGACTCGATCGTCGTGGTCCTGACGACGCTTCCGTACCGGGCGCTCACTCCGCACCCCAGGGTTCTCGTGGCGAATCGGGTTGCCGGGACGCTCGCAAAACGCTGACGCTGCGAAGTACAGCGCGACACGCCCGACGCGATCGCCAGCCGCGCCGAGATGCTTTGCGAGGCGAAGCCGATTGCGCGGCACGGCCCCGGGGAAGTCGATAGTCCGAACGCCACACTTCGAGCAGTTGGTGCGCAAGCCACGGGCGATCAGCAGCGTTTCGAACTGCATGGCGTCCACGTTGCGCCAGTCACGCTCGGGGGCGACGAAAACTCAGCTATGGAAAGCGGGGAAGAGCCCCCTTGTTACCCCGTGGATTCAATCAACCGACGGTCGACTGCAATTGCGATCTTTCCTTGAACGCCGTTGTTGGGACGCTCCAGCCGGGAATGGGCGAGCGGAATATCGGCAAGCGAATAGACGGCGCCAACATGTGGCCGCAGTTGATCGCGGTCGATCAATGCGCTCAACTCGTCAAGCTTGCCGCGGTTCTGTCTTGTGAACACGAAGTGATAGCTCGCGTTCCTGCTCCAGGCCTGAACGAGATTCTGGGGCTGTGCAATGTCCACGATTGAGACAACGCGGCCAAGCTGCGCAAGCGCATCGGGGCTGCGCGACAATGTATTGCCGCCGATGGTGTCGAGCACGACGTCGACTCCGCGGCCGCTCGTTTCCCGCATGATCGCGTCGACGTAGTCCTCCTTGGTGTAGTCGATGGTCACATCGGCTCCGAGGCTTCGTGCGAACTCAAAGTTTGCTTCACGGACGGTCGTAAACACCCTTGCTCCCGCGGCTCTTGCAAGCTGGATCGCCACATGACCGACTCCTCCGGCGCCGCCGTGTACCAGAATGCTTTCCCCCACTCTTAATGCCGCACGAACGACCAATGCTTCCCACACCGTTCCGCCAACCAGGGTCAGGCTTGCCGCCTCGAGGTGGCTCAACGAGGGAGGCTTCTTTCCGACAATGCTTTCGGCAGCAACGTGATACTCGGCATAGCTTCCGGGCCCGTCAAAGATTTGCGGTGTGTACCAGACTTCGTCTCCCGGCGCGAATGTCGTCACACCCGGCCCGACGTCTTCAACAACGCCGGATACGTCGTGTCCGGTAATGGCCGGCAATTGCACCAGGTCGGAGTAATCGCCACGTCGAACCTGGTAATCCAACGGATTGATGGATGTTGCATGCACCCGGACCAGGACCTGGCTGGCGTGCGGTACGGGCCTGGGGACGTCACAAAGTTCGAACGCTTCCGGGCCGCCAAATGATTTCAGCACGATCGCTTTCATTGCAATACTTCTTTCTGGATCGCGATGAATGATCCAGCCGGGCAACCGGGGCGCTCAGCGACGATGAACTCCAGAAAGCGAACATGCGTCCCCGGTCAGGTGCAGCACCGTTGCTACTTCAGCGAGCGTGAAGAACTTCTTCGCGTGCGGCGGCCTCGAACTGATCCAGCCTGGTTTCGTGCCCGTTGCGTTGCACGCTTTGCGCCTTGTCGTAGCTCTCCATCAGCGCCCCGTAGTGCGGCAACAGGTCGACCATGACTGCCGCGAAGTCCATTGCGTCGGGCCGGTTCCAGGTGCTCATCAGTTCGCCCAGTACGGCAAACGTGTCGATCGGAATTGCTCCGGCCTGAGCAATGCGGGCGAGCGTCAGGTCGGTGGCCATCTGGGAGTGGTTGCCAGAAGCGTCGATGATGCAGAAGACCTTGTAGCCCGCGACGACGGCGCTGATGGCGGGGAACGCCATGCAGACGCTCGTCAGCGTGCCGGCGATGAGTAGCGTCTTGCGACCGGTCTTCTCAATAGCTTCGACCCACGGCGGGTTGTCCCACGCGTTGACCTGGCCGGTCCGCGGGATGTACACCGCTTCCGGGTTGTGCTCGTGGATTTCAGGGATGAGCGGGCCGTTCGGCCCGTCCGGAACCGAAGCCGTCGTGAAGGTCGGAACTTTGGCGAGACGGGCCACCTTTGCCAGGGCGATGACGTTGGACCGCAGGACGGGGAGTTCGATGTCCTTCACCAGTTGAAACAGCCCGCTCTGGTGGTCGATGAGCAGCATGACGGCGTCGTCGGGGTCAATCATCCAGTTGTTGACTTCGGCCATGAGTTTCTCCTGAAGAAAGCACTATCCGGTTCTGCACCGCGACACCGCGATGCCTGCAAAGGAGAATAGAGGCCGGGGTCAGGAGGGTATCGGTGGTTCTTGCTGACGTTTTGGCGGTTCTTGCTGTCTTCAGGAGAATCGCCTGGGGGTGACGCCGACGAGCCGTTTGAAGTGCCGGTTGAGTTGGCTCTGATCGCTGAAGCCGACCTCGACTGCGATCTGGGAAAGCGGGAGCCGCCCCGCGGTGATGAGTCGCTTGGCCCGCTCGACGCGCTGGTGGATGACGAACTGATACGGCGGCAGACCGGTTGTCTGCTTGAACAGCCGGGCGAAGTGGAACTCGCTCAGGTTGGCGACTTCGGCAAGGTCCGCGAGGGCGACGTTCTGGTCGAGGTGTGCGTGGATGTACTCTTCGACCGCCTTCAATGCATGTCGCGCCAGTCGACCGCCCGACCCGTGCATGCCCCTGATCGAACCCTGCCTGTTGGACATCTGTCGAATCATCTGGACAACCAGCACGTTCGCGAGCGACTCGGCACACAGTCGCCCCCCTGGTCCGCCGTTGAGCAGCTCGCCGCGAAGGGCTGTGAGGGGGCTGATCACATCGGGGCTGGATTGGTCGTAGTAGCGAACTGGAAAATGAAGGCGGGATGGGTCGAGCTCGAATGCCTCCTCAGCCACTTTGGCGACGAGCGCCGGGGACAGCTGGTATTGGGTCGAGTCGCACGTATTTTGCCACCGCCATCGGCTCTCGACTCCGGCTGGCACGAGCGTGACCGCATGCGGCAAGCCGTCTCCTTGGTAGTGGGCATCGTCGCAACGGTGATCGGCACGCTGGGGGACAATTTCACCATTGAGGATGAGCAGCATACATTCGAGGGGCGGGTGAACCAAGTCGCTTGGGGGCTGCTGCAGGTCGTGTTCGACCCGCAGTCCACGCCAGCCGAGGTTCGCGCTCGTATGCTGGAACGCGAATGGAACGTGTGCCAGTCGATCATTGGGGGTAAGGGGGGGCTTGGGTGAATGAACCGCTCGCGCCATCGAGTACCCCTCCTGACGAACGCCGCGTCCCACCTGACGCTGAAGTTCAGTCGCCACTCGCACGGGACTGCAAACCCGAATCAGCTTGAGCAAAGGGACGCTAGTGCAACGTCTTCGACATTAGTGACTACTCACCGACGAACTTCGCGGTAGTAGTTTATTCGGGGCCAACTTCATCGCAAACGCGTTGCGGATCGAATGGCAGAATCGAGGACAGGACCTGAACTGCGCATCCTCTGACTGTGAGGCGAATTGCGTCATCTCACGCGGAACGGTGAAGAAACCGGCTCGACCGTTGGACTCGATGATCGAGCCTCGAGACTTGCGGTGGCAATGAGAAAGCCCTTCGACCTGTTGGCCAAAGGGCTTGTCTTGAAAGAAAGTCGGGACGACAGGATTTGAACCTGCGACCTCCTGCTCCCAAAGCAGGCGCTCTAGCCAAGCTGAGCTACGTCCCGTTCTCCGGAGCCTCCCCCGTCTCAGAGGAACCCGGTCGCCGAAGCGTACCGCATCCCCTCCCGGCTGGCAATCCTGCGACGCGCGCCGGCCCGCACCCCGGGGGTCTCCTGGGCTCCGCTCTCCTCGCCGCTTCAGAAGTCGCCGCCGAACTGAAGGAAAGGCCGCCGCCAGCCAACTCTCCTCACTCCTCACTCACCCGGGACACTGCCCGGCCGCGGCGAGTTCGCCGGGGCAGATCCGTCACGCAGGGATCGGCCGCAACTCAGAAGAACTCCTGCGTCGTCGGCTTGATCACCAGGTCCGGGACGTGGGCCCGCGGCGGCAGCGACGCGACTGTCACCACCAGTGAAGCGATGTCTTCCGGCTGCAGGATGCGGGCCCGGTGCTCGGCACTGACGGGGTTCGGGCGGGCGTCGAGAATCGGCGTCTCCACTTCACCCGGGTAGACGTTCGTCACCCGGATGCCGTTCTCACGCTCTTCCAGCCCCACGCAGGTCCCCAGCACGGTCATCGCAAACTTCGACGCGCTGTAGGCCACGCCCCCCAGAAGACTCGCCCGCAGACCGGCGATCGACGAAATGTTGATGATCAGGCCGTCTTTCCGCTCGCGCATCTGCGGCAGCACGGCACGAATCGTGTTGTACGCCCCGGTCGCGTTGACCTGGATCAGCTTGTCCCAGTCCGCCGGGTCCAGTTCGGCCATCTTCCGCTTGGGGACGTTGATGCCGGCACTGTTGACGAGAATGTCGACCCGTCCCAGTTCCCCGTCGGCCCACTCGAACAGCTCCTGCACGCTGTCGCGATCGGCGACGTCCGAGGCATGCACGAGCAGTTCGCCGCCGTCGGATTTGCGGTAGGCGTCGGCGACCTCGCGGAGTTTCTCCTCGCGGCGTCCGGTGATGGCGACCCGGCAGCCGGCCCGGGCCAGCCCCATCGCGATGCCCGCACCAATTCCTGTTCCGCCCCCCGTCACCAGGGCTGTCTTGTCCTGCAGCTGCATGGTCCCGTTCCTGCTGGCAGTTTGCGCGGCACGATCACTGCGGATGCGGTTTTCGTCGCGGCCGCGCACTGTCGTCTGCTTGGTGTGTCTGTCTCGTTGATGGACTGAGTTCGCTGCATCTTATCGCGGCCTGCCGCAAATGTGAAAACGTGGCAGCGAGAGATCCGGGGGCAGTGCACGAGTGTTCTTGGCGAATGGGGCGTCAAAGCGGTACCCTGAAGCCGCGCCAAAACCACCACACCGCCCACTCCTTCCCGCAGCCCGGACGATCCGACATGACGGACTATCGCGACGACGAACAGTACCTTCCGGACTACGCCCGCGAAGAGCCGCGGCAGGGGATGACCACCGGCACGAAGGTGCTGCTGGTCATCGCGGGGCTGATGGGAGTCATGCTGCTTCTGTGCTGTGGCGGGATCTTCTGGTTCGGTTCGCGACTGTCGAACTCGGTGACGGAAGACCCCGCTGAGATCGCAAAGATCCGCGAGTCGATCTCATCGATCGAGGTCCCGGAGGGGTTCGAGCCCCAGGCCGGCGCGAACATCAACATGTTTGTCTTTCAGATGGACCTGGTTGGCTACGAGCGGGATGACGACGAGTCGCTGCTGCTGCTGATGCAGATGCAGGCCGCCGGCCAGGGGCAGGAGGAGGTCGAGCAGCAGTTCCGCCAGCAGGCGCTGGAACAGTCCGATGCCGAGGAAATCGACATCGAGTCGACCGAGATTCGCACGTACGAGATCAACGGCCGCGAGAGCGATTTCGTGTTTGCGAAGGGGACGCTCACGGAAGACGACACCAAAGTGCGGCAGGTCAGCGGCATCTTCCCGGGAAAAGGGGGCGCTGCGTTCCTGATGTTTCAGGTCGCCGAGGAGGATTGGAACGAAGCCGAGGTCGAGACGATGATTCTCTCCCTGGATGAGAACGGGGAGGGCAAGCTGCTGAAGGCACCGGACGAGGAACCGGCCGAGGGGCAACCTGCGGAAGCCGGCGACGAGTCCGCTCCGGCTCCGGCAGAGCCCGACGCCGCGACGGACGAGGCCGGCGACGCACCGGGACAGCCTGAGGCCGAAGAGGCCGCCGCTGCGGGGGATGCGTCGTAGACATGCGATTCGCCCCGTTCCATCGTCGTCTCGCCTGCGGTGGGCGATCCGTGTTATGGTGAAGGCCGCCTCGTTGACGGGCCGGTCCTTCGCAGACGGCCCCGGATGTCACTCCGGACAGGGGGATTTCATGCGCATCATCTCAGCGATTTTCGTCATTCTCATCACGCCCGGTCTGGCGACGCCCGTTGCGGCCCAGCCGGAAGCGGCCGCGGAACCGGCACTGCTCGCGAGCTTCGAGGACGTTGTGGCGGTTCTCGAGCGGGATGGCGTGCCGCACCAGGTGAACGCCGAACAGCAGTTCGTGACGATACCGACGCGGCGGAACGGCTTTCAGGGAGTGATGCTGATTCGCTGGGCTGCGACCGACGGTGTGCTGCATTTCGTTCAGAACATGCCGCTGCAGGTTCCGGAAGACCGTCGCAGCGATCTCGTCGACGCGATGGTCCGTCTCAATCACGTCTATCCCGTGCCGGGGCTCGGATTCAATCACGCCACGAGTACGACCTACTATCGGATGACCGTCCCGATCCAGCCCCGGGGCGGTCTGACCGACCGGGAGCTGACCACCTACTTCAACTACGCCCTGCAGCAGGCGATCAATCTGCTGCCGACCGTCAAGGCGGTGATCGACGGCGATGTCGCGCCGGACCAGGTGGTGGCCTGGTTCTTCAACGATCAGCAGCGCCGGCAGCTCGAGTTTCCGTCCGGTCGGTTTGCGACGGAGGTCGCCGGCGCGACCTGGACGCTCGAGCTGGACGGCAAAGGGGGAGCGAAGCTGCTGCGGGACGGGACCGTGATGGTGCAGTCATCCTACGTGACGGCGGGCAACCGCGTGACGATCAACGATACCGAAGGAGATCTGGCGTGCGAGGGATCGGGGGTGTACCAGTGGCAGTCCGGATCGGACGGACTGCGGTTCTCGAAGCTCGACGACAGCTGTGAGGGCCGCAGCGAGATCCTCAGCGCCGGTCCGTGGAGGCCCGTGAAGTCCGACTGACGGCGGGGCCGGAGGGGGATGGCGGCGACCGCGGTGTGGTTCCATCGGGCGCAGACGATGTGTACCATCCGGGTCTCCGCAAGAAATCACGGCTCTCTACCTACGGAGACTTTCCATATGCTTCGCAAGCTCATTGCGTGTTCGTTCAGCGTTATGTGTCTTGGTGTTGGAGTGGCTTGTCTGGCGGCTCCGGCGCCCGGTGAGACGTATCCAACCCCGGAAGACGCCGCCGCCGATCCCGATTTCGCCCTCCAGGGCGAATACATCAGCGACAATATCGGCCTGCAGGTGGTCGCGCTGGGCAAAGGCGAGTTTGAAGCGGTGATGTTCAGGGGGGGACTGCCCGGGGGCGGTTTCACCGGCAAGAAAGAGGACCGTACCGTCACCCGGCTCGAAGGGGGCGGAATCGAAGAGCTGACCGAGAACATGAAGAAGGTGCACCGCAAGAGCGATACGCTCGGTGCCGAGCCCCCCAAAGGGGCCGTCGTCCTGTTTGACGGCAGCGAAGCGTCCCTCAAGGAGCACTGGCAGAAGGGCGCGAAGATGACTGCTGACGGCCTGCTGATGCAGGGCGTCACCAGCATTGACACCTTCGGCGACTTCACCGCACACGTCGAGTTCCGCCTGCCGTTCATGCCCGAAGCCCGCGGCCAGGCCCGCGGCAACAGCGGCCTGTACCTGCAGGGACGGTACGAAATCCAGATGCTCGACTCCTTCGGTCTGGAAGGAAAAGACAACGAGTGTGGCGGGATCTACAAGGCGGCTCCGCCCGCCGTCAACATGTGCCTGCCGCCGCTGAGCTGGCAGACCTACGACGTCGAATTCACCGCGGCCCGCTTCGATGACGACGGCAACAAGGTGAAGAATGCCCGCGTGACCGTGCGGCACAACGGAGTCGTCATTCACGACGACCTCGAGATCCCCGGACCGACGCCGGGTGGCCCGCTGAGCGGCAAGGAGAATGCCGAGCCGGGGCCGATCTTCCTGCAGAACCACGGCAACCCCGTCCGTTATCGCAACATCTGGGTCGTGGCCCACTGATGCCTCTGCGTTCGTCGACCGGCTGTGCGTTCTCGCCCGAGCACAGCCGGCGACGGCTTTCGGCGGCAGTCTGCCGTCCCTCCCGGTTTCATACCGCGACGATGCGTCACGGAAGCCGTTTCTCCGTGACGGCCCACCCGCTGAAGAGAAGGTTCCGTCAATGCAGTTCCGAACCCAGCTCGGAGCAGGCCTGCTGCTGCTGGTCGCGCTCTCTCGCCCGGTATTCCCCCAGGACGCAAAGACCGCCTACGCCACGCCCGAAGACGCTGCCGCCAACCCCGACTTCGCCCTGCAGGGGGAGTACGCCAACGACCGGCTGGGAATTCAGGTCGTGGCACTCGGCGACGATGAGTTCGAGGTCGTGACGTTTCGCGGTGGCCTCCCCGGTGCCGGCTGGAACGGCAAGGACCGGCAGTCCTCCGAAGAGGACGGCGAAGCGGTTCGCGAACTGGTCGAAGACCTCGAACTCGAAAAGGTGCAACGCACCAGTCCGACGATCGGGGCCGAGCCACCACGCGGTGCGGTCGTGCTGTTCGACGGCACCGAAGAGTCCCTCAAGGAGCACTGGCAGGACGGTGCCCGCATGACGGACGACGGGCTCCTGATGGAAGGGGTGACCAGTCGCGACACCTTCCGCGACTTCTCGCTTCACATCGAGTTCCGGCTGCCCTTCATGCCCTATGCACGTGGGCAGGCCCGCGGCAACAGCGGCATCTACTATCAGGGCCGCTACGAGACACAGATGCTCGACTCCTTCGGCCTGGAGGGAAAGGACAACGAGACCGGCGGCATCTACGAGATTCGCGATCCGGACCTCAACATGTGTCTGCCCCCCCTCACCTGGCAGACCTACGATGTCGACTTCACCGCGGCCCGCTACGACGACGCGGGGAACAAGACCGCGAACGCGAAGATCACCGTGCGGCTCAACGGTGTGGTCGTTCATCGTGACGTCGAGATCCCCCGCATCACCCGGGCCGCACCGGTCAAGGAGTCGCCCGAGCCGGGGCCCATCTATCTACAGAACCACGGCAACCCGGTCCGTTACCGCAACATCTGGGTGCTCCCCCGCGACGCGGAGAAGGAAGCCCGCCGGCCGATCGTGCCCGGCTTCGAACGCTTCTACGGCCAGGCCGGCAGCGACGATGCTGCAGGGGGACGGATGCTCATTGGTGAACTCGGCTGCGTGAACTGCCACGCTGCAAGCAAGGAACTGGCTGCTTACGTGCAGACGAAGCAGGCACCGATCCTGGACGAGGTCGGAAAACGCGTTCGCCCGGAATGGGCGCTGTCGTTCATCAGCGATCCTCACTCGACAAAGCCCGGCACGACAATGCCGGCCCTGTTTGACGGCTGGACCGACGAAGAACGGACGGAAGCGGCCACGGCGATCGTCAACTTTCTGCTGTCGACCGGTCGGATTTCCGAGCAGCTCGCCGACAAGCCGGCCGCGGCCCGGGGACGCAGGCTGTTTCGCGAAGTCGGCTGTGTCGCCTGCCACGCACCGCGCGAAGGACAGACCGTCCGGGCTGCGACGACCGTTCCCCTGCCCGACTTCTCACAGAAGTATGGTCTGCAGGGGCTGGCGGACTTCCTGAAGAATCCGCACAAGGTCCGTCCTTCCGGTCGCATGCCGGCGATGAACCTGGACGACAAGCAGGCCCGCGATCTGGCGACGTACCTGCTCGGTCCGCAATCGCGACGTCCGCTCAATCCGAACCTGAAGTTCAAGGCATATCACGGCAGCTGGGACGAACTGCCCGACTTCGACGAACTCACGCCGGTCGACGAAGGCGAGTCGGCCGGGCTGGATGTCTACGCCGCCGGGCGATCCGACGGTTTCGGCCTCCGCTTCGAAGGCTATCTGAACGTCGAGAAGGAGGGCCGCTACCGGTTCCACCTCGGTTCGGATGACGGCAGTGCCCTGTACATCGACGGCAACAAGGCGATCGACGTCGACGGCATTCATCCCCATTCGGTAAAGACCGGCCGGATCACACTCGAACCGGGCGTACACGCGATTCGGGTCGACTACTTCGAGAAGGGGGGCGAAGAATCGCTTACGCTCGAATACGAAGGGCCCGGCATTCCGCGTCAGGATCTGTCGATGCAGCTCTGGATGACGCCCGAAGGGACTCCGGAGTATGAGCAGGACGAAAGCGAAGCCGCCCTGTTTGTCTTCGACGCCTCGCAGGTGGAGACCGGTCGCAAGCTGTTTGCGTCGCTCGGTTGTGCATCGTGTCATCAGTTGAAAAAGGGCGGCAAGGCGGTTGCGTCGACGCTCGAGGCCCGGCCGCTCGATCAGCTCGACACGACCCGTGGTTGCCTCGCTGCAGATCCGTCCGCCGACCGCAGTGCCTCGGAACCGTCGATCCCGCAGTATGATCTCTCGCCGACCCAGCAGAATGCACTGGTCGCGGCACTGCACACGCCCGTCCCCGAGCAGCCTGCCGGACCGGCCGACCGCATCCACACGACGATGGTGCAGTTCAACTGCTATGCGTGTCACAGTCGGGGCGGCGTCGGAGGAGCCGAGGCGGACCGTAATCCACTGTTTTTGTCGACGATTCCCGAGATGGGAGATGAAGGCCGGTTGCCGCCGCCGCTGGACGGTGTGGGAGACAAGCTGAACGACAACTGGCTCAATCACGTGCTGGACAGCGGGGCCAAGGATCGCCCATACATGCGGACAAAGATGCCGAAGTTCGGGACCGCCAATGTTGGTCATCTGACGGCCGACTTCGCAGCGGCCGATCGCCGGACCGAAGCCGAGATCCCCGTCATCGACGAGCCGGTGCACCGTATCAAGTCGTCCGGTCGCGAGCTGGTCGGCGAGCATGGGCTGGCCTGCATCAAGTGTCACACGTTCGGCAACATCCGGGCGACCGGCATCCAGGCGCTGGACCTGCAGACGATGACGAAGCGGCTGCGGGAAGACTGGTTCCATCGCTACCTGTTCGACCCGCCGGCGTATCGTCCCGGCACCCGCATGCCGACCGGCTTCCCCAACGGACAGGCGACGGTCAAGGATGTCTACGACGGTGATCCGGGCAAGCAGATCGCCGCTATGTGGACGTATCTGAAGGACGGCAACAAGGCGGGCGTGCCGGACGGATTGCTGTTCGACGCGATCGAACTCAAACCCACCGACCGTCCGGTCATCTATCGCAACTTCCTCGAAGGCCTGACTCCTCGCGGGATCGCCGTCGGTTACCCCGAGCACTGCAATCTCGCCTGGGATGCGAACGATCTGTGTCTGAAGCTGATCTGGCACGGCAAGTTCATCGACGCGTCGAAACACTGGACCGGACGCGGTCAGGGGACGCAGCGGCCGCTGGGTGACCATGTGCTGCCTCTGGAGGACTCGGCACCGGTTGCCGTGCTCGCCTCGGCCGATACGCCCTGGCCGACCGAGTCGGCACGCGAGCGGGGGTATCGGTTCCGCGGTTATCGCCTCGACGCGAATGGGCGGCCCACCTTCGTCTACAGCTGGGGCGGAGGCGAGGTCCGCGACAATCCGCAGCCGCTTCCTGCCGGCGATCGGGAAGGAACCTTCGAGCGAAAGATCACGATCACCGCACAGAACGAGACGGACAACGTCTGGTTCCGCGCCGCGACCGGTAGCGAAATCGAACCCGGCCCGGACGGTACCTACGTTGTGGACGGTGTCCTCCGGATTCGCGTGAGTGGCGGAGGCGAGCCGATGCTGCGGGAATCGGCCGGCCGCAGGGAGCTGCTGGTCCCTGTGCAGTTTGATGGCGACACCGCCGAGCTGACCCAGGAGATTCTCTGGTAGTCTGCTGGCGGATTCACACGGCTACTGATCGGATCACCGAACGTTCTGACGACCAGTCAACCGGGGCCTGGCCCCGTTCGGGAGTAGAGTCATGTTCCATCGAATCTGTTCCGTCCTGCTCGGGATGAGCCTGCTGTCGGCCGGTGTGGTTGTCGCTGACGATGCCGCACTGCCCACCGAAGACGACTACTATCGCATTACCCGGTTCGAGGTTCCCGAAGATGTCGTGCTGGAGGCGAGTGCCTTCCAGTTGATGCCGGACGGCCGCATGGCGGTCGCATCGCGTCGCGGCGAGATCTGGATGATCGAAGACCCGTTTGCCGACGAGGTGAAGGCGGAGCAGTTCACCCGTTTCGCCCACGGCCTGCACGAAGTCCTCAGCCTGGCCGAAAAGGATGGCTGGCTGTACCTCACACAGCGATGCGATCTCTCGCGGATCAAGGACAGTGACGGCGATGGACTCGCCGACCAGTTCGAAGTCGTCAACGACGGCTGGGAAATTTCCGGCGACTACCACGAGTACGCCTTCGGGTCGAAGTTCGACGCCAACGGCGACATCTGGGTCACGCTCTGCCTGACCGGTTCGTTCTCGAGCAAGTGCAAGTACCGCGGCTGGTGCGTCCGGATCAACTCCGAGGGAGAACTGATTCCCACCTGCAGCGGCATCCGTTCGCCGGGCGGCGTCGCCTTCAATGCGGAAGGGGACGTCTTCTACACGGACAACCAGGGACCGTGGAACGGGACCTGCTCCCTGAAGCATCTGATCCCCGGCAAGTTCATGGGGCATCCCGGCGGGTTCGCCTGGTACGACATCGCCGAAGACGTCATGGGACCGCGGCCGCAGGAACCGCAGTCCGGCAGCCGCTTCATGACCGAAGCAAAGAAGATCCCCGAGTACGAGCCGCCCGTGATTCTCTTCCCCTACAAGAAGATGGGACAGTCGGCCAGCGGGATCGCATGCGACACGACCGGCGGCAAGTTCGGCCCGTTCGAAGGGCAGATGTTCGTGGCCGACCAGACCTTCAGCACCGTCATGCGGTGCAGCCTCGAGAAGGTCCAGGGACACTACCAGGGAGCCTGCTTCCCCTTCCGTGAAGGGTTCGGCTCCGGCTCCCTTGGTGTCGAGATGACGCCGCAGGGAGCGATGTTCGTCGGTGGGACCAATCGCGGCTGGGGCTCGCGGGGGAACAAGCCGTTCGCGGTCGAGCGGCTGGACTGGACCGGCAAGGTGCCGTTCGAGATTCACAGCATGCACGCCCGGCCGGACGGCTTCGAGCTGGTCTTCACGCAGCCGGTCGACGCAGAGACCGCCGGCAACGTCGAGTCGTACACGCTGGAGACGTACACGTACATCTTCCAGGCGAGCTACGGCAGTCCCGAGGTGGATCACACGACGCCGACAATCGAATCGGCGACCGTCTCGGAGGATGGCCTGCGTGTCCGCCTGAAAGTCGACGGACTGCAGGAAGGTCACGTGCACGAACTGCACTCCGCGGGAGTCCGCTCGGCTGATGGTCTCCCCCTGCTCCACAAGGAGGCGTACTACACGCTCAACTACATCCCGACGGGGGAAGTCGCTGCTGCGGAGTAGCTGGCGATTGCGTGCGTCGGGCGAGTTGACGGCCACGGAATTGTGCCGGTTCGCACCCTGTCGCAGTTGAGAAGTTCCGGAAGGTCCCCACAACTGTCGGTGCGTTGGCTACAATTGGAGGGCGGCGCTGCGAGCAGATTCTGCTGAGAGCAGCCGGTTCCGCGGGCCCCAACGTCCCCGCCGACGGGCAGTACAGGAGTTCAGGATGTCCCGAGACGACCACGTCCCCCGCGCGTTTCACTCCGAGTACTCGGGACAGCCCTTCGAACGGTGTCTCGACTGCGATACGGAACTCACCTCGGTCAACCACATCGTCCAGAAGTTCATCGTTGGCGACGAAGCGGTCTTTGAAATGGCCGTCTGCATGAGCTGCGTCGATACGTTGCGTCAGGAGTTCTCCGAGGAGTCCCGCCAGGCGGTGGAACGATCGGTACGCGAAGCGATGCAGGAACGCCGCGAGCGGGAAGCCGCCGCACGACCACCCGCCGATCTGCCGGGCGACGACCTGGCCGGGAACGAAGACCTCGAATCGGCTGAAGGCGGACTGCATCGGGGCGTCGGCAACATCGAGGAATGTCTGATCTGCGGCGTGCCCCGTCTCGAGTGCCACCGCTATCACCTCGCCAGCATGTTCCTCGTTTACGACTGGCTTCCTGCCGAGGCGAGCAACGCGCAGATCGCATTGCCGATGATGGTCTGCGACAGCTGCAACAGTCGGATCTCCGAACAGATCTCCCAGCAGACCCGTGACGCCTGGGACCGGTACGTCGAGGAGCACTTCGACGGCCCGCCCGGTGTTCATGTCGATCGACCGAGCGAACATCCCGTGATGTTCTGACCGGCACTCCCGCGCATCAGTCCGAATTCGCGGGCAGAATGCGCGCCGGCTTTGCGTCCCGCGACCGTTCGCGCCACAATTCGGGAAAGATCCCTCCCCGGATCGCTCTCATGCGCCGGTCCCGATCCACTGTCGGAGATTTCACCGTGAAGCACGCCCTCGCTGCCGCCTTCCTGCTCGTACTGTCCGCAACGATTGCCGCTGCTCAACAGGCCGGGCCGCCGCTCGAACTGACGCTCCGCTATCAGACCGAAACGGGCGAAGGGACCGGCCGCTATCACCAGCTCACTCGCAAGGAGACCTGGCAGCCGGAGAAGACCGCGCTGATCGTCTGCGACGTCTGGGATCTGCACCACTGCCTCAATGCGGTCCGGCGGGTCGAGGAGTTCGCACCGCGGCTCAACCGGGTCGTCGAAGAGGCCCGCAAGCGGGGCGTAACGATCATCCACGCCCCCAGCGACTGTATGGAGGCGTACGCCGATCACCCCGCCCGAGAGCGGGCGATGGCCGTGCCGAAAGCCGCTCAGCTGCCGCAGGACATCGACAAGTGGTGCTCGCGGATTCCCGCTGAGGAACAGGCGGTCTACCCGATCGATCAGTCGGACGGCGGTGAAGACGACGACCCGGCCGAGCATGCCGAGTGGGCGAAGAAGCTCGCCGACATGGGCCGTAATCCGAACGCACCCTGGAAGAAGCAGTCCGACCTGATTGCGATCGACGCCGAGCAGGACTTCATCTCCGACAGGGGGGACGAGGTCTGGAGCATCCTCGAGTCGCGCGGCATCGAGAACGTCATCCTGACCGGCGTGCACACCAACATGTGTGTGCTGGGGCGGCCGTTCGGTCTGCGGCAGATGGCCCGCAACGGCAAGAACGTCGTCCTCATGCGGGACATGACCGACACGATGTACAACCCGCAGCGGTGGCCGTACGTCAGCCACTTCACCGGCACCGATCTGATCGTTTCGCACATCGAGAAGTTTGTCGCCCCGACGATCACCAGTGCGCAGCTCATCGGCGGCAGCTCGTTCGTGTTCGCGAAGGACAAGCGTCCGCATCTGGTCATTGTGATGGCTGAGGCGGAGTACCGCACGAACGAGACGCTGCCCGAGTTCGCCCGCAAATACCTCGGCAAGGATTTCCGTGTCAGCCTGGTGCACGCGAACGAAGAGGACCGCAACGATATCCCCGGCATCGATGTGGTCAAGGACGCCGATGTGCTGCTGGTAAGCGTCCGCCGTCGCACACTGCCGCCCGAACAGCTGCAGGTCATCCGCGATCATGTCGCAGCGGGTAAACCGGTGGTGGGGATCCGCACGGCGAGCCACGCGTTCAACCTGCGGAATCAGCCCGCTCCCGAAGGACTGGCTGACTGGCCGGAATGGGATGCGGAAGTCTTCGGTGGGAACTACCACAACCATTACGGCAACGCGCTGAAATCGACGGTCCGGCTCAACCAGGAGCAGCTGGATCATCCGATTCTGACCGGCATCCCGAACAGGGAGTTCCCGCAGGGCTGGTCGCTGTACCGAACCTCGCCGCTCAAGAAGGGAACCACCCCCCTGGTGTTCGGTCGCATCGAAGACAAGCCTGAAGAACCGGCCGCCTGGACCTTCAAGCGGGCGGACGGCGGACGGTCGTTCTACACGTCGCTTGGTAACGTCGACGACTTCAAGCATCCCTCGTTCATTCGACTGCTCGTCAACGGCATCTACTGGGCCTCCGGCATGCAGCCGCCCGAAGAGATCACCGTCGCCGGCACGGTCGAGGACTACCGTCGCCACTGGATGCCGCTTCAGGTCCCCGGTACGTGGGCGGACGGCTCTGGCGATGTGCTGACCGGCAATGAGGGACCGGCCTGGTACCGCTGCATGGTGCGGATTCCCGAGACGTTTGCGGGACATGCCGCTCAGCTCGCCTTCGGCCTGCGCCCGGGCCGTTACGAAATCTGGATCAACGGCGAGGTCGTCAGCCGACCTGTCATTCGTGGAGGTTCGAGCGGCGTCAGCCTGGTCACGACGGGCAACTCCGACATTGCCGGTCTGTTTGACGTCGGTGAGGTGAATCTGATTGCCGTCCGGTGCCTTGATGGAGGCGGTATCGCCGCATGGCCCGAGGAACCGACGCCGCGGATCACGTTCCACGGAGGGCCGCACGCCGGCACGATGCCTCTCGCCGGCACGTGGCAGTTTCGCCTGGGGAATGATCCGTCCTGGGGGACGCTCCCGCTGCCGCCGAAGTTCGCCGTCTCCACCGACAGCCTCTTCGAAGCATCGACCAACTGAAGACCGCCCTGCTGCGACCGGTTCATTCGGTGGGTGTTCGCACGATGACCGGCGTGCACCAGTCGGCGAAGTCGCGGATGTCCCCGTACGCGCCGAAGTCGACTCGTAGCGTCAGTTCACTTGCGCCGGCGAGGTCGATCGGCCCGGCGACGACCGGATCATCCCGTCCGGTCAGCTCGCTGCTGGTCCAGGCCTCCTTCCCGTCGAGCAGGATCGAGAATCGGGCACTCCCCTGCCCGTCTGCTGCGTCGTCGATACCGACGATCGCCAGGAATGATTCGTCCCCCGGCTGGAGGGCAAACGTGAGGGTCGTTCCACTGAGGACTCCGATCCCGCGGGCGGGCGCTCCCCCACGCAGCCGCAGCGGGCTGCCGGCGACGCTGTCGTTCCAGACCGGCGGCGGTGCTGAGGAGAGGTAGGGCGTCTGCTCCATCGTGACCTCGGCCGGATCGACCTCCGCCAGGCAGCGCAGATCGGGGCGAAGCAACTCGATCGAGCTGACGGCAGCGAGCGACAACCGGATCGAGTCGCCGAACAGCGGTTCAACTTCGATCGTGTCCCTGCCGGCATCATCGCTGTCGGGGATGAAACGGGCGGACTGAACCGTCAGGCGGCTGCCGTCATGAAAACCGATGACCGCGCCGCGGACCGGTGCTGCCGGTGCCACGACCAGGTCGGGATTGAAGGCCAGTCCCGCCAGCCGGCTCCGCTCGACCGGAATTTCTCCCACGCTCGTTTCGATGGTGACCGTCCGTTCGTCAAACTCGATCAGTTCGCCGGTGACGCGATCGGCATTGGCGAGCAGCAGCAGATCCTCTCGAAGTTCTCCCGGTTGCAGTCGGGACTGCATCCGCGCCAGTCGGCTTCCGTCCAGCGACCACGTCATTGCAGACAGAACCTCGACGGGAACCTGCCACTCGTCAGAAACGATCCCGCGGTTCGGGCGGGTCTGGACGAACTCGCCATCGAAGCGGACCGCCTCGGCAGCGATCCGGTCGCCGTTGGCAAACAGCAGCCAGTTGCCGGACGTCTGCGGCGGTTCGGAGTTGGAGCCGAGCTGCAGCGAGACGACCGATTCCAGCGGTAGCGTCTTTGCGGTGCCATCGTCGAGCTGGACGCCTTCGTCATCGAGACGCTTCAGGCCACCCTCTGCCTGCTCACCCTCAACGGTCAGCACGGTCACCAGCGGCAGAGCGACATCGTCCGCCACGACGATCGGTGCCACGGCCAGCCATGCGAGGAGGGCGAGGGCCGCTTCACGGAGCGGTCGTCGGCTATCGCTGAAAGATCGGCAGGAAACCATTGGGCACTTCCAGAACAAGCAGCGCCATTGCGGTCGCGTACTCGGGACCGATACCGGCGTTGATCCAGCTTCCATCCGCCCGCTGCATCAGCAGCAGTTCGTCCCGGACGGCAGGAAACCAGACCTTCCACAGGTCGCCGTCGGCGTGCCAGGCGGCCTGGACGGCGTAGTACTGCGCGTAGAAGTAATACTTGCGGTTGCGGGACTGGACGCTGCCCGGCATGAATCCGCGAATATACTGCAGCCCCTGCTCAATCTCGGGCCCTTCGTGAATGCCCGACGTATACAGGGCGACGACGCAGGCAGCCGAGCGGGCGAATTCGCTCTCGGCACCCCGGAATAACTGGTAGCGGAAACCGCCGTCCGGGTTCTGGCACTGCTTCAGATATGCGACGCAGCGGTCGATCGTCTCCTTCGGGACGGCGATGCCGGCATTGCGGGCCGCCCGCAGCGCCATTGCCTGGCAGACCGTGACCGAAACATCGGCATCCTGACTCCCCGGTTGATAGCGCCAGCCTCCTTCGTCGTTCTGCGTCGAGACGATCAGCTCCACCGCCCGCTTGAGGACGTCCCGAACGCTCTCGTCCTCGGTCATGCCGTAGACCTCGGCCAGAAACAGCGTCGCGAACCCGTGGCCGTACATCGGGCCGTGATAGTAGCCGGAGTTGCCTTCGATGATGTAGCCGGTCGGCGTGGCACAGCTCATCACGTAGTCGAGCGTGCGTCGCACGACGTCGCCATACGGTCCCCGATCAGGCACGCTGCCAGACGCCAGAAACGCCAGGCCGCACAGGCCGGTGACTCCGGGGTTGGAACGGTACATCGAGCGAAGGCCGAATGAGCCGTCTTCCTGCTGGCGGGTTGCCAGCCACGCCAGGCCACGATCGACGCTCAGTCTCAGTTCGGGGGTGATCATCCGGCGATGATCGAAGCGGTCGTCGTCCGCAGCAATCGGCCGGGAAACGACCAGCAGGACACAGAGAACGAGGACCAGCGGGAAGCGTCCGGAATGTCGCATCATCGTCTCCGCCGGCTGAATCTCCGCAGGCCGGCCGCAGCGATGGCGTCACTGCCGCACGGCATGGGGATATTGGGGAGCGGTCGCTCCGGCTGGTGGGGGCGCCGGGGTTCCCTGGACTCCAAACTGCTGTCGCAGGAACGACGCGTAGTTGCGATCCCTGGCCGACTGCACTTCCGAACGTTGCTGCTCGTACTGCAACGGCCGGAAACCGGTATCAGGGCCGATTCGCTCGTCCGGATAGGGGTCCTGGATCTGCGCTTCGCGACGTTCGTACTCGGCACCGCGCGGCATGACTTCGGGCAGCCGCGTGTTCCATGGCGACAGGCAACCCGAGAATAACAGAAGCGCGGGCAGTGTGCAGGCGACGCGCATCGCGTCCTTCCTCGTGCGGGAGTGGTGGCCGACAGGGCCGGGATCGGGCCGCACAGGGTAACGCAAACCGGCGAAATCTGCCTAGGTCGTCTGTAACTGTTGTTGTCACAGTGTGTTGCGCAGAGGTCGGTCCGTCAGCCGGCCTGGCCGCCAACCGACAGCGCTGCGAGGGCATCCGCGACGGTCCGCACGGCGATGACCGCTGCTTCGTCGAGCTTGCCCGGTCTGTGGGCGGCAGCAATCGAGGTCATCAGATCGACAACGTCTGCCGGCTCCATCCCCAGGTCGGCGAGGAATTCCGCATCGGGCGTGACGAGCTCTGCCGGGCAGCCGGTTCGTGTAACGACTTCCTGCACGATCGTTTCGTGGAGGACCGTCGACGGTTCTGCCGGACCCGTCTCTCCCTCCAGCGCCCCATTGCCGATCAGCATTTGCTGCAGGGATGCCGGATCGACCGCCTCCCCCACAATCTGCAGACGGCCGGACGCCAGCGTCTCCTGAACCGACGCCTCGCCGGCCAGCAGCGACTTCAGATCGGCAGCCGCGCATCGAACAAGGCTGCGACAGTCGGTGGCGATTCCTTCCTGGAGTGATCGGCGACCGCGATCGTCATGCAGGACCGACCAGTCCCCACCGCCCGGACCGGTCACTTCGATTCCGACCCGGCAGGCGGGAGCTGGCGTGACGCCGATGGCATCGGGCGTCAGTACCCGGCTGGAGCGCGGGACCGGACGGAACGGATCCTGAAAGCGATTGTCCAGGGCGAAGCGACACATCGTGTGCAGCATGTCCCGGTCGACGGTCGGGCACGGAAGCTGGGGCAGCGCCGACTGAGTGGCCGACGAGTCGAACTCCGGGTCCGGCTTGAAGTACGCACGGTAGGTCGCCATGCCGTCGACAAAGAACTTCTCGAACTGTTGCCACAGCGGGCTGACATCACCACCCACGGCGGTGCCGACCTTCGCGTTCTCCAGGAACGAATCTTCCAGCACCCCCTGGATGTCCGAGACCAGCACCGGTGTGGGGGGCGTCAGGTGGTACGTCCCGCCGTGGTGGTCCGGATTGCAGAACAGCTCCGCCATCGCGCCGGCCGTCCAGTCGACCGGCACCAGGTACTTGCTCTCGTGCCCCTCGAGAGCCAGCAGGCTCGTCAGCCGTTCGCCAGAAGCGCGAACGTGCTCGACCATCTCGTCGCGGGATGTGGCATATGCCGACAGCTTGTCGAGAAAGACCGACAGCAGTTTGAGCGGCACGTAGAAGCCGTGAAACGTCGATGTGAAACCGGTCTTCGAGTCACCGATGATGATGCCCGGCCGGTAGACGGTCACGCTTGGAAGTCCCGACTGCCGGGCCATCCGTTCGGACTCGATCTTGCTCGCTTCGTAGTCGTTTCCGGGCGGCAGGTCGCAGTCCAGTTCCGACTCGAGAATGCGCCCCTGACGCTGGCCGGCCACATAGGCGGTCGAGACGTGATGCAGCTGGTCGATGCCGCACTCATGGCACATGTCGAGGACGTGCCGGGTACCGTTCACGTTCGAGCGGTACGGCTCCTCTTCGTCGGGACGTGCGTAGAAGGTGAGGCTCGCGGCGTTGTGCAGGACCACCCGGCAATGGCGGGCGATCCAGCGTCGCTCGTCCGCAGTGAGGCCGAGACCGGGACGTGTGATGTCGCCATCGAAGACGACGGGGCGCGGCAGCAGTTGGCCGGTTTGACGTTCCCAGAGCTGCAGGATTCCCTCGACCCGATCGAGGGCCGAGAGGATTCTTCGCGAGCGGACGACCACCGCCAGACGCACACCCCGCAGCATCAGGTCGCGCATCAGGTACGTTCCCAGCAGACCGGTTGCGCCGGTCATCAGAACGTAGCCATCTGCCCCGATCGGGGTGATTCGAAAACGATCCTCCGCAGACATGGAATTGATCATACGTGGACCGCGGCCCCTCCGTCGACGATGAGCGTCTGACCCTGCACGAGGTCGCTGAGCGGGCTGGCGAGAAACAGGACCGCGTCGGCAACGTCGGTCGGCTCGAGATCCCGTTCCCCCACCATCTGTTTGGTCCGCCGGGCGGCGAACATCTGGTCGGAGCCGGGCAGCCGCTTGGTCGAATCGGTCTCCACCAGTCCGGCCTGCACGATGTTGACGTTGAATCCCCGGTCGCCGATCTCCAGCGCCAGATGCCGGGCGATGCTCTCCAGGGCCGCCTTCGATCCCCCGATCACGCCGTACATCGGCAGCGCCATGTGCGAGCCGTGGCTGGAGATGCCGATGATCTTCTTGCGTCCTTCCGAGCGATCCATGAGCGGGACGGCGGCCTGTGTGAGGAACAGCAGTGCCCGCACGTTGGTGTTCATGGCGGCTTCGAAGTTGCGGGCGGTCGTCGCCAGCAGCGGGCGAAAGCCTCCCGTTGCCGCGTTGCTTACCAGGATGTCGAGCCGGCCGAACGTCTGGTCGACGAACTCCATCATCGACTCGATGTCGTCCTGCTCGCTGACGTCCGCCTTGACGATCGCAACGTCGCGGCCGCGGGCAGCGACTTCTTCGGCGGTCTGTTCAGCCGCGGAACGCGAGGTGACGTAGTTGACGACGACATTCGCCCCGGCTTCGGCCAGACGGATTGCCGTTGCCCGGCCGATCCCCCGGGACGCTCCGGTCACCAGCGCCACTTTGCCTTTCAGATCGATCATGTCTCACGTCCCCTGTTCCGGGATGATTTCAGCAGCCGCACAGTTCATGGGCCTGCGGCCGGGGTGTCTCAACATCGAGTGTGTCAGCCGTCCCTGAGCCCGTCGCGGTGCGGACAAGACAAACCAGCGTCTCGCCGCAGCTCCAGGTGTGCACATCCACCGGACGGGTCAGCCAGCCCTGAGCGGTTCGCAGACGGACACTGGCGGCGCAGGTGAACTGACGGGTGGCCGGCCGGGTGGCCGGGGCTGGACCGCAGGGAAGCCCCGGTTCGTCTGCAGTGCGATCGAAGCTGGTGCCACGGCTCTGTGCCCCGTGCACGACCAGTTCAGAGAGTCGTTCGGCACACCGCGACACGTCCCAGTCCAGCGGACGAAAGCGTCGTCCCTCGCCCAGTGCCTTGAAGGCCGCCTCCTTGAGGCACCACAGGCGAACGGCTGCGTCGGGACCGGCCTCGGCCGCGATGCGCCGTTCTGCTTCCGTCAGCCACAGCGAGAGTGATTCCTGCTGACCGCCGGTCAGATCCGTCACGTCGATGCCGACCGGACGCGTTCCTTCCGTCGACAGTGCCGCTGCGACGACCGACTCGCCATGCGAGATCGACACGGACCAGTCGAGCCAGCGACCGGAGACGAGAATCCGCGGTGCGACCCGGCGACCCATTCCGTCACGCGAATCGATCTGAATCTGTCGGGGATCGCAAATTGCAGACCCCGGCTCGCTCGCCAGTTGCCGCTGCACGAGCATCTTCGCGAGGATGCGCCCGGCCAGTCGCTGTCGGCGCGCCTGGAGATGGCGCGCTGCACCGATCTCGGCCTGTTCTCCGGGCGAGAGCCACCGCGCGACCGGCTGATCGGCGAGGAGCGGCTCGATCCCGCAGGTGGCGATCGTCGCAACGTCGATCGTCTTCATTGCGATCATGGCGTCGTTCCGCCAATCAGCGCTCCGCGATATCCCTGCACGTCCAGCAGCGGTTGTCCTTCTTCGCCGTACAGCGTGAAGTCGTACACCGTGTACCGCGGCTCCTGCTGCCGGCAGTAGATCCGCACCATGCAGGTCTCGTCCGCCGCGGGCATGCGGAACATTCGCAGCCGCTCGAACGAGAGCGGCATCTCCTGGCGACCGCCCAGCATGATGTATGCGTCCGCACCGCAGGTGACCAGACAGGAGTCGAGTGTCGCGGCCGGCAGGCAGATCCGGTCCCCCGTCCGGTCGCCGAACAGTTCCTGCGGGTCGGCGGCGACGATCCGTCCCCATCCGCCGTCACGCTGGTAAATCACATCGTCCAGACAGCGGAAGACGTCGCCGTGATAGATCCGGTTGTCGTCCGACCACATGAAGGGGAACATCGGCATGTGCGAGGTGACCAGTTCCGGCACATCGGAGTCATCTGGTGCATCGAACGCGACCTCGGCCTGCTGGAAGAGCGTACTGCCATCGGCCGATTCCAGCCGGCAGATCGACCGGTTTCCTTCCCGCTGCACGCGGACACGCACGTCGATGGGATTGTCCGTTTCGAAGCGGAGCGGACGACTCACGTTAAAGTTGTGCACGGTGAAGCCGGCAGGCGATGCGTCTGCCGCTGCCGCCTCGACCATCGCTTCCAGGCCCATCACGGCAGGAAGAATCGGACGCCGGTCGAGCAGATGATCTGACAGGAACGGGTCACTGGTCGGATTGAGCTGGATCAGGGCAACCGCTTCCGCGGACGTCGCTCCCGGACTGACCGACCGGATCAGCGGTGCGGCTTCTGCTGACGTCACAGCAGCCGGCATGGTTGCCGTCCCGTTGCCCCGTCCGTTTGAAGTGACGGTGGAGGCGGCAACGGGTCCAGTTCCGGGCGATGTCGCGTCCGAGGAGGATTCTGCTGCGTCGAGCCAGTCGGGCCGGCGGATGCGGTCTGGAGTTCCGGGACTCGGCGAGACACGGGTGGACCGGTAACCGGTCACGACGACTGCAGGACTGCCGTCCTCTCCGTACAGGGCGAAGTCGTACTCATCCCACTTCGCGGACTCCGAGGAATCCCGGTGCCACAGCCGCACCGTCAGTGGTTCGCCGGCCGTAAGCGGACGGAGGAGATGAATCGAGCGGAAGGACTCCGGCAGCGGAGCGTAGCCGGTCCGCCAGACGGTCAGCAGATCCGCCGCGAGCAGGCAGGCGTCGAGTGTCGCCGGCGAAAGTGACCAGCCGGTCGTCGTCCCGTCCGCTTTCAGTTCGCTGTTGTCGGCGGCGACGATCTGTCCCCAGCCGCCGTCGGCTGCGGTCGACATCGCCTTCAGTGCCGTGAAGGGCGAACCGTGATACACCCGGTCATCGTTGTCCGCCATCGACTGCCAGCTCTCGTAGTAGGGAGCGGCATGCCACTGTTGCGGCTGCGGTCCGGGATCGGGCAGTGTCGGCAGAACGCCGGCGTCGCCGCAGGTGATCGCGGCTTCCACATGCAGCCGGTCCGGATCGACCAGCGTGCCTCTGCGGTTGTGGAAGTCGGCTCGCAGTTCGCAGATGCTGCGATCGCCGGTGCGTCGGACCACGGCACGGGCCCGCTGGTGGCGATCGGTGTGGAACCTGAGTCCGTGATGGATGGTGACCTCGTCGATTCGTGATGCCGGCGCGCCGTCGGCCAGGCTTGCCGTCTCACACAGCGTTTCCAGTGCCATCACGACGGGAAGGATCGGGGTCTTCCGGTGCCGGTGCTGATCGAGGAACGGCTGCGACGGATCGAGCCGCGTCTCTGCAATCACGTGTGAACCGGATGCTTCATGGAGGACCGCATCGAGCATCGCCGCAGGACGCCCTTTGCCATTTCGTTCCCGCAGGGCAGCCAGTTGTGCTTCTTCCGGGGCCTCACAGCCGATCTGCAGTTCGGCCGGTCGATCGACGAACAGCACTTCGGAGTCCGGTGCCCCGGCGAGGAGTTCGTCGATGACGTGGGCGGCCCCCTCGGCGGGAGGCATGAAGGTCAGTCCGCTTGCCGACAGGGCCAGTCGGCTTTCCGGTCGGGCCGCCATGCCGATTTCGTCCCACGGCGGCCAGTGGATGCCGACAGCACGGACCTCCGGACGCAGCCAGCGAACGGCCGCACACAGTTTGCAGAGCAGCTCCGAGGCGAGTGAGTAGTCGGTCTGCCCCAGTCCGCCGAACCGGCCGCTCGTCGAACCGAAGCCGATGAAGTACTCGAGCGGATCGTCCTGTGTCAGATTCAGCAGCGAGAAGGCCGAGTCGACTTTGACGGCGATCGTGGAAACGACCTGCTCGCGTTGTTTGCGATCGAACCGGCAGGCGGCTTCGATCCCCGCACCATGGATGATCCCGTGGATCGGACCGCTCGCGGCGCGGATCGCCGCCAGCGTCTGTGCGAGCGCATCGGCATCGCTGACGTCGCAGGCATGGTACGTCGCGTCGACGCCCGCCTCGCGGTAGGCGGCGAGCGTGCGGTCCATGTCGATTGCCCGTTCAACCCGGGACCACTCGCGGGCCGGTGTCTTGCCGGATTCGCGGGCCTGCGTCATGACGGACCGGCGAAGCTGCTTCAGGTCAGCTTCGGACAGCGATTTCCAGGAGGGATCGACATCAGGAGCCGGGCTCGATCCGATCAGATGCAGTTTGAGCCCGAACCTTCGGGCCAGTTCGCGGGCCACGACCGCGGTGACGCCGCGGGCACCACCCGTCACCACCCAGGTGCCGTGAGGAGCGTCGCTGGACTGTGCATCAACAGTGACGGGCCGGGGGACATTTCTGAGGACATGCCGGCGGCCGCGGAGGTATCCGACTTCGACTTCGGGGCGACCGGAGGCCAGTTCCTGCAGGAGCAGGTCGGCGACGTCCGGGCCACGTTCTTCCGCCGGGACGTCGATCGCCTTGACGGTCAGTCCCTCGAACTCGCGGGCCAGCCCCTTGAGCAGTCCGCACAGCCCGGCCCCTTCAATCGCCGGCACCGGCAGTGTCGTGGCGAAGTCACCTCCCAGCGAGACCAGGGCGGTCAGCGTCGCCTGTTCAAGCAGGCCGGCGGAGCTGACGTGCTGCATCCACTTCTGCGTTGCCAGGTAGGGAAGCAGCAGGCCGCGGTCGCGACGTCCTGTCCAGTCCGACCAGACTTCGCGGGTGCCGGCGGCTTCCTCGCGGCCGGTCATCAGGAACAGGTGCGGGCAGGACTCCGTTGCCAGGCAGCGATCCAGTTCGGCAAGAGTCTGATCGACCGTACCTTCGCCGCCAATCAGGCGGACGCTTGCGCCGCGTGCGGCCAGCTGTTGCTGCAGAGCCTCGGCATCGGGGCCACTGCCCAGCACGATCGCGGTGCCGACCGGCTGCCAGGGGGCGATGAACGCTGTCTCCAGCGGTGCCTCGATGCGGCGGACGACCCAGCGTTGCATCACCCGCTGATCGGCGGCGGGGAGCGCAGGCTGCTTCGATGTCACCGCACCGTTGCCGGCGGGGGCCGACGCAGCCGGGATCTCGACCGGTCG
>ENA-ORCW01000246-ORCW01000246.1-marine-metagenome-genome-assembly--contig:-NODE-246-length-50386-cov-3.442207_pt1 | contig 50386 bp, 52 predicted proteins | sample MGYA00237784_ERZ508517 | MGnify/ENA primary metagenome ERZ508517 (study PRJEB26187, sample SAMN06268979) | marine metagenome | isolation source: Tt ae E1 feedstock associated aerobic enrichment on...
GATGAGCGTGGAGCACAACAAGCTCAAGGTTCTGGCCGGCGGCAAGTCGGCCGATGCTTACGATTTGAGCGAACAGGTCGGCTTTGTGCTGCGCAAGGCCAATCAGCGCCATCTGGCGATTTTCGCAGCCCGGATCAGCGATCTGACCCCACCCCAGTTCGCAGCTCTTGCCAAACTCTATGAAGTGGGCGCGACATCTCAGAACCAGCTCGGCCAGTTGGTGGCAATGGACGCGGCCACTATTAAGGGCGTTATCGACCGGTTGAAGGCGCGCGCACTCGTCGCGCTCGAACCTCATGGGCGCGACCGGCGCCGGCTTGTGGTCAGCCTGAGTGAGAGCGGCAGGGATCTGATCGAAGCGCTGTTGCCGGAGGCGCTGGAGGTAAGCGAGGAAACGCTCGCCCCACTCACACCGCGTGAAACCGCTACGTTCCTGCGCCTTTTGGCAAAGCTCGCCGAGGGCTAAACCTATCCGCGATCATAGGCGGGGCCGGCGCGCTGTGTGGCGAGCAATGCGCCATAGGGCACAAGCATGGCCAGGCCGATCAGGATTTTTACCGCAAAATCCCCAAGCGCCAGAGAAAGCCATAATGGTGCTTCGATCCCGGTGCCGAACAGCGAAACCGGGAAAGCCAACGACCCGTCTTCAAGACCGAACGCGGTATCGAGGAAGGCGAAATTGGCGGCAAACGCCAGCGAGAAGAACAGAACGGTATCGAGGACGGAGCCGAACAGTGTCGAGATCAGTGGGGCATGCCACCATGCGTTGCCCCGCAGCCGGTCGAAAACGGCTACGTCGAACAGCTGCGCAAAAAGGAATGCCGCGCCCGAGGCAATGGCGATGCGAGGGCTGGCAAGCCAGATCGAGAGTATCGCGGCCAGCACAAAGCCGGAAAATACAACGCGCCGCGCGGCGATCGGGCCGAAACGGCGATTCGTCAGGTCATTGATGAGGAAAGCCACCGGATAGGTGAAGGCACCCCAGGTGAGCAGGTCGCCAAGGCCGAAATGTTGGAACGGATACTGGACGAGAAAATTCGAAGCGGTGACGATCAACGCCATGGCGGCCATGAAAGGCCAGATCGCATAAAGACGGTTCATTTTTTTAACCTGGGTGATGGAACCAGAAAGCCCGCCATCAGTACATGCTCGGAAAGAAGGCGAAAGCCTTGCTCATCCGGTGCACGGCCATGGCAGGCCATGATCTTGTCGAGCACTGCCTCCGGCTATGCCGGAGCAATCACCAATCAAGCAGCGGCCTGTTCAGCGATCTTCTTCTCGATCTGCTTCTTGAGCAGACGAGCGCGCTGGGACAGTTCGCCAATCTTCGCCTTAACGAGGAATGCGTCGAGACCGCCGCGATGCTCCACGGTACGCAGGGCATTTGCGGAAACGCGCAAACGCACATTCTGGCCGAGGGTCTCGGACTGCAGCGTCACGTGGCACAGATTCGGCAGAAAGCGACGACGCGTCTTGTTGTTCGCGTGGCTCACATTGTTGCCGGTCATAACGGCTTTGCCGGTCAATTCGCAGGCGCGGGACATGTTTCAAACCTTCATCGTCTTGGCCCGTCCATACCCCACTGCCGCACCTGAAATTGGCGGCGCGCGGTCGGTCATTGGCGGCCTTATGGAAAAAGTTGCCGTTCCATAGAGATATTTGGCGTGTGGGTCAAGCGCCCAGCGCCGACGTTCGGACAATCTCCATGGCCATTTTTCAAAGAAATGCCGTATTATTCTTCTCTACGCAAGGGGAGGGACATTGTCGGCTTTCCGGCCTCGCTGGAGGATACCGCCCGTGATGCGGCCCGCTGCATATCGTCTCTGTCTCGCAATTACGCTGGTCGGGTTGGCCGGCGCTGCCCATGCGGACAGCGAAATCCATCGTCTTCGCTACAGTGCTTCCCTGTTTGGCATCCCCATTGGAAAAGCCGATTTCACGAGCCGATTGGAAGAAAGCGATTTCGAGGTGTCCGGCCGCTTTGCCAGTGCCGGTGTCGCCCGCTTGTTCGACAAGACCGACGGAACGGTGACATCGAAAGGACGGCTCTCAGGCCAATCCGTGGTGCCGTCTTCCTACGAATTGGCTTATACCAGTGGCAGAAAACGTGAAACGACCTCCATTCGCTTTGCCCGGGGGCGGGTCTCCGAAACGGTGATAACACCCAAACCCAAAAAGCGCGCCAAGGACTGGGTCGCGGTGACGAAAAAGGATCTCGCGGGGGCGCTCGATCCCCTCTCCGCCCTGTTGTCCCCAACGGCCGATGCGGAGGAAGTCTGCAATCGTCGCTTCAAGGTGTTCGATGGCGAAATGCGCGCCGATATCGCTTTTTCGCCGGCGGAGCGCGGCGAGCGGATCGGTAAGGACCTGATCACCTGCAAGGCACGTTTCATTCCCGTGTCGGGTTACCGCAAGGGGCGTTCGACCATCGCTTTCCTGCGCGATAAAGCTCGTATATTGGTTGCCTTCAGGCCGCTTGGCGCGCGTGGTCACCACACGCCTGTCGAAGCGCGAATCGGAACCAAGATCGGCACGGTTCATATTCAGGGCCATCCGGTCGAGTAAGCGCGCGAGTGCGCCGGGAGAGAAATTTGGCGCGCGCCACTCTGGTTGGTTTTTCGGCGGTTGTTATGTGGGCGCTTCTGGCGCTCTTCACTGCCGGGTCGGGAACGGTGCCGCCGTTTCTCCTCTCCGCACTTTCTTTTTCGGTAGCGACACTGATCGGCCTCATCATACGCGTGGCTGCGCCGACCTCGGCGCCCTCCGTTTCCATCCCGCCGGCGGTCTGGCTGATCGGCATTTCAGGGCTGTTCGGTTATCACTTCTTCTACTTCACGGCGTTGCGCAACGCGCCAGCGGTGGAAGCGAGCCTGATCGCCTATCTCTGGCCGCTGCTTATCGTGCTGGGGTCCGCACTGATGCCGGGCGAGCGACTGGGCTGGCACCACATCGCCGGTGCGCTTCTCGGCCTTGCCGGCACGGCGCTCATTATCACCAAGGGCGGCGGTTTCACCTTCGAAAGCCGATATGCACTGGGCTATATGGCGGCAGGAGCCTGTGCGCTTTTCTGGTCCGGTTATTCGCTGTTGTCCAGGCGGTATCAAGCGGTTCCGACAAGCGTCGTCACGTGGTTCTGCGCAGCAACCGCCGTCCTTTCCGCGCTCTGTCACATCTTGCTGGAGGAAACCGTCTGGCCGGTCTCATCGGCGGAGTGGCTGAATGTGCTCGGTCTCGGTCTGTTGCCGGTCGGAGCAGCTTTCTATGCGTGGGATTTCGGCGTCAAACGCGGCAACATTCAGGTCTTGGGCGCGGCGAGCTATGCCGCCCCGCTGCTTTCCACTCTTATTCTGATCGCTGCCGGTGCGGCCGAACCCACCGCGAACATCATTGTGGCCTGCCTTTTGATCACATTCGGCGCGGCGCTCGCGGCGAAAAACATGATCCTCAAACGGCGAAAGAAACACGTCGGCGAAGCGGCTTAGCTTCGAGTGACTCAGGAAATATCCTTGCGCTTTCTGATCTCGGCAAAGACGGCCTCGTCGCTAGCATCTTCCATGCCGAGATTGCGGCGGATGACCGGGTCGTGCCAGCGCAGGAAGGGGTTGGTTGCCATTTCCGCGCCGATGGTGGTCGGCAGTGTCGGTTTGCCCTCGCTTCGCAGGCGGGAAACTTCCTTTGCGCGCTCTTTGAGAACCGAGTTGGTCGGGTCCACCGTCAATGCGAAGCGAGCATTGGTTTCCGTGTACTCATGGCCGCAATAAACTGCCGTTTCGAGCGGAAGCGCGGTTAATTTCTTCAACGAAGCGAGCATTACCGGCGGTTTGCATTCGAAAAGACGCCCACAACCGAGCGCAAAGAGTGTATCGGCTGTGAAGGCTATGCTGGCCTCTGCAAAATAATAGCTCACATGTCCGGCTGTATGTCCCGGCGTTTCGATCACCTGTGCCGTGTGTTTGCCTATGGAAACCGTGTCGCCTTCCCTCACCGCCCGGTCGATGCCGGGAATGCGGTCGGCTTCCGCCGCCGGGCCGGTAATTGTAAGACCGAAGTGCTCCTTCAAGGAAAGATTGGCTTCCACATGGTCAGGATGATGATGGGTGGTCAGGATCATGGTGGGACGCCAGCCCGTGCGCTCCACCGCCGACAGTATGGCGCGCTCTTCCGGCGCGTCGATCAGCGCGGTTTCGCCCGTCTCGGTGTCATGGGCCAGAATGCCGAAATTGTCGCTCCGGCATATGAACTGTTCGATTTCCAGGGCCATGAATCTCTCCGTTGTCGCTCGGACGATAGGGCCAGGGCGGCGGCTTGTCACGCAGGGTGCGACAATTCTTGCCGGTGTCCTGGAAGGGGGATACCGTCCCAATCATGATTTCGGACATCGTTGCGCTTCGAGCTTTCTATTCTTCCTTGCTTGGCCGTCTGGCCGAGCGCTCCATCGCCATGGCGCTATCTTCCATCTGGTCGAAAAGCACCAGCGAGCGTTTTGTCGGTCTTGGCTACACCCTGCCCTGGCTCGATCGGTTCGGGGCCGATGCGGAACGCACCTTCGCATTCATGCCGGCCATGCAGGGTGCGGTGCCCTGGCCGACGGGGCAGCCTTCCGCCACAGCGCTGGTGTTCGAGGAGGAATTGCCGCTTCCCGATTCGTCGGTCGACCGGATTCTGATGGTTCATGCGCTGGAGCATGCGGAGAATCCGCAGCAGGCTCTCCTGGAAATATGGCGCGTTTTGGCACCGGGCGGACGTCTGATAATCGCCGTGCCGAACCGGCGTGGCATGTGGGCTCGCTTCGAGCATACGCCTTTCGGGACAGGCCGTCCTTATTCACGTGCGCAGCTTGCCGAGGCGTTGCGCGAGGCTAACTTTACCGCGACCGCATGGGGCGATGCCCTTCATTTTCCACCCTCGGAGCGGCGCTTCGTTCTGCGCCTGCACCGGTTGCTGGAACAGGCCGGACGGCGGTTCTGGCCGATTTTCGCAGGTGTTCTGGTGGTGGAAGCTGAAAAGCGTCTTTATCAGGGTTTGCCGGTGGCGGCCCGTGCATCGCGCCGTGTCTTCGTGCCGGTGCTGTCGCCCCAGGGGGCGACACGGATCGGTGCTGTTCGCTGCAATCAGGGAAAGGAATACTGAATCATGGCGATGGACAGCCGAATTACCGACCTTTTCGGTATCGACCTTCCGATTCTCCTTGCGCCGATGGCGGGTTCGGCCGGATCGGAACTTGCCATTGCGGTGAGCGCTGCAGGCGGACTGGGATCGCTACCTTGCGCCATGCTGACACCGGAAAAGATTCGCGCCGAGATGGGGGTCATTCGGCAGCGTACCGACAAACCGGTCAATCTCAATTTCTTCTGCCATGTGCCGCCGGCACCGGATGCCATACGGGAAGCGGCCTGGCGCGAGCGGCTTCGGCCCTATTACTCGGAGTTCGGCATCGATCCCGATGCGGCGCCGCCCGGTGGAGGGCGCAACCCCTTCAACGATGAAAGCTGCGCGATTGTCGAGGAGTTTCGTCCCGAAGTGGTGAGCTTTCATTTCGGCCTGCCGGACGAAGCGCTGATGAAACGTGTCAGGGCGGTTGGGGCGAAGATCGTCGCATCCGCTACGACCGTTGCAGAGGCCCGTTTTCTGGAAGAGAACGGTTGCGACGCCATCATCGCGCAAGGAGCGGAGGCCGGGGGGCATCGCGGTGTCTTCCTTGAACCGGACATTGCCACGCAACCCGGCACACTGGCTCTGGTGCCGCAGGTGGTCGACGCCGTATCCGTGCCGGTTATCGCGGCCGGAGGTGTTTGCGATGGTCGCGCGGTCGCTGCCTGTTTTATGCTCGGCGCTTCCGCAGTTCAGGTCGGCACGGCCTATCTTCAGTCGCCAGAAGCCCTGACCGGCTCCGGCCACCGCGACGCGCTGGCATTGGCGCGCGACGATCGTACGGTCCTGACCAACGTTTTCACGGGCCGACCTGCGCGGGGGCTGCTGAACCGTTTCGTCAGCGATGTTGGACCGATGAGCGATGAGGCTCCAGAGTTTCCCCTGGCGACAGCCGCAATCGGTCCACTGCGCGCCGCGGCCGAAAAGGCCGGTGTGAGCGATTTTTCGCCACTCTGGGCAGGACAGGCGGCGCCCCTTGCAATCCCGATGCCAGCGGGCGAACTGACGGTGAAGCTCGCCCGTGATGCGGCAGTGCTCCTGGGAGAGCGACGTTTACCTCAGGGGTAATTGGTTTCATTCGGCAAGCGTTGCAGAGTGCCTTCGAACATCGATTGAGACAGAAGGATTATCCACATGCCAGCTTATGCCGTCGGCCATATTCGCAATGTCGTTATGGGACCCGCCCTCGTGGAATATCTCGAGCGTATCGACGAAACGCTCGAGCCGTTCGGCGGTCACTACGTCATTCATGGCGGTTCACCGGAGGTGAAGGAGGGCGATTGGAGGGGCGATCTGATCGTGATCGCTTTCCCCGATCGTGAGCATGCGAATGCCTGGTACGCATCTTCGGCCTATCAGGCCATCAAGAAGCTGCGCAGCGACAATTCGCAGGGCGAGATCCTGTTGCTCGACGGTGTCGATGCCGGCCACAAGGCAACCGACGTCCTCATTCACGCCGGCGAGTGACCGGCTAACCCCTCACACCGATATGCTCGAGCTCGTAGGGCGTGGACTGATAGACCTGGTTGATCCAGTTGCCGAAGAGCAAATGCGCGTGCGAGCGCCAGCGATTGAGCGGCGGTCGGCCGGGGTCGTCGGAAGGGTAGTAACCGTGAGGCACAGCGACCTCGATGCCCGATGCGACATCGCGGTCGTATTCTTCCTTGAGCGAAGTGGAATCGTACTCGATATGGTTGAACATATAGAGCCGGTTGCCGGTCTTCTCCGTCAAAAGACAGGGTCCCGTGACTTCCGATTCCATCAGCACCTGAAGCCCACGATCTGTAGGGATATCGGTGGAGCGGACCTCGGTCCAGCGTGAAACGGGAATGGCGAAATCGTCGGAAAACCCGGCGAGGAACGGCGAGGCGGGTGCGTTGTTGCGATGCCGGAAGACGCCGAAAGCTTTTCTGTCCAGCGTGTATTTGGGAACACGATGGAAATGCCATGCAGCGGCCATCGCGCCCCAGCAAATGTAGAAGGAGGAATGAACGTTGGTCACCGTCCATTCGAAGATCTGCTCCAGTTCCTTCCAGTAGGTGACGTCCTCGAATGGAAGAAGCTCGATCGGCGCGCCGGTGACGATGAAACCATCGAACTTGCGCGCGCGAACCTCCTCCCAGGTTTGGTAGAAAGAGATAAGGTGATCTTCCGGTGTGTTCTTTGCGCGGTGATTGCCGATGCGCACAAGGGACAGCTCCACCTGGAGGGGGGACGCACCGATCAGTCGGGCGAACTGGGTTTCAGTGCGAATCTTGTTGGGCATGAGGTTGAGAAGCCCGATCTGCAGCGGCCGGACGTCCTGCCGCAGCGCTGTTTTCTCGTCCATGACGGACACACCCTCGCGTACAAGCACGTCGCGGGCTGGAAGCTGATCGGGAATCTTGATCGGCATTGCGTTGCTCCAACAAAAAAGACCGGCGGCGAAATCGCGACCGGTCTCAGCAAACTCTGCTTCGCTCGGTCTTTTAGCGAGTTGTTTAACGTGGCTGCAAGCCGACCGGCCAAATCACCACGAATGGAGCTTACTATTTAAGGTGGCGTTTTCTTTGCGTCAATCGCTCTCATGGTCTAAAGCAACGGACGGATTTTCACCTTGCGCGGTGGGAGGTCCGTCAACCGTTTTCCAATCACAGGACCAGTCAATGAGCATGTCCGTCCGTCCCGAACCGAAGCCCGGTGTCATGGATATTGCCGCTTATGTGCCCGGCCGCGAGAGCGCTCCCGGTGCGACGAAGGTGTGGAAGCTTTCCTCGAACGAGTCCCCGCTCGGCCCGTCGCCGGCGGCCGTCGAAGCGATTTCCAACGCCATGGGGCATCTGGAGCTTTATCCGGACGGGTCGGCGTCCAAGCTGCGTGATGCGATTGCGGAGACGCACGGTCTGAACCCGGCCAATATCCTGTGCTCGAATGGGTCCGACGAGCTCCTGGGCCTGCTCGCGCAGACCTATATCAAGCCGGGTGACGAAAGCATTTTCACCGAACACGGTTTTCTGGTCTACCGCATTCAGACCCTGGCCGCCGGCGGCACCCCGGTGGTGGTGAAAGAAAACAACGAGCGTGCGGATGTGGATGCGATCCTGGCGGCGGTGACGCCGAAGACGCGTGTCGTTTTCCTCGCCAATCCGAACAATCCGACGGGCACCTACCTGCCGGTTGACGAGGTGCGCCGTCTGCAGGCAGGACTGCCGAAGGATGTGCTTCTCGTGCTCGATGCCGCCTATGCCGAGTATGTGCGTCGCAACGATTACGAATCCGGCATCGAGCTGGTCTCTTCGAGCGAAAACGTCGTAATGACGCGCACATTCTCGAAGATTCATGGCATGGCGGCGCTGCGCATCGGCTGGATGTATGCACCGGCCCATGTGGTGGATGCGGTGAACCGTGTACGCGGACCTTTCAACGTTAACGCGCTGGCGATTGAAGCGGGGGCGGCGGCAATCCGAGACAAGGGACATATCGATCGCGCCATCGCGCACAACGAGACCTGGAGCGTCTGGCTGGTTGAGGAACTCGTGAAACTTGGCCTGCGCGTCACGCCGAGTGTCGGCAATTTCCTGCTGATCCACTTCCCCGAAAACGGTGGAAAATCTGCGGCGGATGCGGATGCCTTTCTAGGAACACGCGGCTATGTGCTGCGCCGGGTCGTGCCTTACGGTTTCCCCAATGCGCTGCGCCTGACCATCGGTCCGGAAGAGGCCAATCGCGGCGTTGTGGCCGCCCTCAAGGAATTCATGGAAGGCTGAACTGTGTCCGACCCACTTTTCGACAAGGTCGCGCTGATCGGCATCGGCCTGATCGGTTCGTCACTGGCGCGCGCCATCCAGCATGCCGGGCTGGCGACCACTGTCGCGGTCTCCAGCCGCAGTGGCAAAACGCTCGCGAGAGCGGGTGAACTGAAACTGGGGGACGTCTATGAACAGAATGCAGCCGAGGCGGTGCGCGATGCGGATCTTGTGATCGTTTCTGTACCGGTCGGCGCATCGGCTGCCATGGCGCAGGCCATTGCGCCGGGGCTCAAGCCGGGGGCGATCGTCACCGACGTCGGATCGACCAAGGCTTCAGTCATCGCGCAGATGCAGCCGCATCTGCCGGACAACGTGCATTTTATTCCCGGCCACCCCATCGCTGGCACCGAGGATTCCGGCCCGGATGCAGGTTTTGCCGATTTGTTCGAAGGACGCTGGTGTATTCTCACCCCGCTGCCTGATACGGATGCGGACGCGCTCGCGCGCTTGACCGCCTTCTGGGAAGGTTGTGGCGCCATGGTCGACAGGATGGATCCCGAGCATCACGACATGGTGCTGGCCATTGTTTCGCATCTGCCCCACATCATAGCCTACAACATCGTTGGCACAGCCGACGATCTGGAAGCTGTTACCAAATCGGAAGTCATCAAGTATTCGGCCTCCGGTTTCCGCGACTTCACGCGTCTGGCAGCCTCCGACCCGACTATGTGGCGGGACGTGTGCCTGCACAACAGCGATGCGATCCTGGAAATGCTGGCCCGTTTTTCGGAAGATCTTTCGGCGCTTCAGCGCGCAATCCGCTGGGGCGATGGAGAAAAGCTTTTCGAAATGTTCGAGCGCACGCGTGCGATCCGCCGCTCCATCATCGAAGCGGGGCAGGATATCGACGTGCCGGACTTCGGCCGCCACGCGTTGGCACATCCCGAAAAGACCTAGAGCCTACTTTACCGGCGGCAATTTTCCGAGCGGTAGAAACCCAACGAAGATACGGCCCTGGCGGATATTGACCGGCAGGGTCGGAGCGGAACCGAGATTGGCAAGCCCTGCCGTTATCCCGTCGATTTCGTTGCGTTTGTCCGGGAAGATTTGCCCGACGAGCTGCGCGATTTTCTGCGGTTCATTGACGGTGACGCGCAGCTCGGCATCGACCAGCCCGTTGTTATCGATCCGGATCGGACCGTTGAGGCTGATCCCGGCGCCGCCTTCCGCCGCCTTTATGTTGAGATTTTCGATGGTGCCCGAACGGCCGCTCAATCCCGGCGCGGCATTACCGACCAACGCCACGCCATCGTTCAACGTAACGAGCAACTCACCGTCGAGGGCCGGCATCGCGGCGTCCCTTGTCAGCGTGGGATCGATCGACAGGCCCTGCGCGATGAGGGCGATATCCAGATCCGCTCCGTTCTGGCGGGTGTGTGCCTGAATGCTTTCGGCGCGCGCGATGGGTTGCCGGGCATCGTCGTCCAGTGTCAGCACGACCTTTTTTGCCTGGCTTGAGATGCGTTCGGGCAGGCTTGCCGTCAGGTGCGCACTGATGCGCATATTGTCCCAATCGGCTTCGATGGCCGGCAAATAGGGAGTGGCGATGCGGGCCGGAGCGTCCAACTCGCCGACCGTGCGCATTGGCTGATAAACCTGTGCGGCGGAACGGAAGGCGCCGGCGCTGACGGACACGCCGTTCTCGGCATCCTCGAAAAAGATGCTCCGGCAGAACAAACCTATCCGGAACGGGTAGCCGCGCGCCGTCGGCTCCTCGCAATTGACCCGCTGGTGACCGAGGTTGAGATCCTCTATCGCTGTGATGGTGCGCTGTTCCAGCGTATCGGCGGCATAGAACCAGCCAACTGTATAGGCCAGGATTGCCAGAACGATGAAGAGCGCGAACAGGAAGAAGCGACGGCTGAAGCTGCGTTTGGCGCGTTTTCTTGACGGCATAAGGTCCTCCGGTTAACCCGTTCGTCTCCAGTGATGACGACACGGCAACACCCTTTCAAGCATTGGGCAGGCGATATGGACGATTTTTGGGTCTTTGGCTATGGATCGCTGATGTGGCGACCGGGTTTCGCGCATGTGGAGACCCGCAAAGCCAGGTTGCACGGATATCGTCGCGCATTGTGCATCCATTCGCATGTGCATCGCGGCACGCCCGACCGGCCGGGGTTGGTTCTGGGGCTCGACCGGGGTGGTTCGTGCCTTGGTCTCGCCTTTCGCGTGCCGGGGGACCTCGAGGGAGAGGTGGTCGCCTATCTGCGCGAACGCGAGCTCGTCACGAACGTCTATCGAGAGCGCCGGGTCGGCATTCGTCTGGAAGATGGCGCTCTGGTGACGGCGCTCACCTACGTGGTCGATCGCAGCCATGACCAGTACGCAGGCAGGCTCGATGTTGAACACGCCGCGCAACAGGTCAGTGCGTCGGCGGGGCAATCGGGACCGAATGTCGATTATGTACGCAACACGGTCGAGCACCTGAAGGCACTCAGCATTCGCGATCACTGGCTGGAAGCCGTGGCCGCCCGTATCGCTAAAGCGGGCGACACTCTCTAGGTCTTCGCGCTAATGCTTCGGAATGCCCAACTGCCTCAAGCGGTTGCGGGCGGTTTCGGGCAACGGGGGCGGATTGGCAGAGGTTGCTGCTTCCACCAGCATTTCATCGCAGGCAGCCTCCGTCTCGTTCATCAGCCGCGTCTGAAACGCTTCACGCGAAAGGCCGGGTTCGATGGGTGGCAGAAATTTCGCGCGGATGACCCCTGGGTGGCGAAGAAATTTGCGACGCGGCCAGAAAAGTCCCGCGGCGTGTGCAACAGGCACCACGGGAACGCCGAGCTGCGCGTAGAGCTCGACGATGCCATATTTGTAAGCCGGTTCGGCGCCCGGCGGACGGCGTGTGCCTTCCGGGTAGATGATGAGCTGACGGTTATCCTTCATCAATTCATGGGCTGATTTGACCGCCTGTTTCAGCGCTTTGGTGCGGCTTCCGCGATTGATCGGGATCATGCGCATCTTGGCTACATACCAGCCGAAGAAAGGGATCCAGACCAGTTCGCGTTTCAGGATGTAAAGCGCGTCAGGAATATTCGGCAGAAAGGCGATCGTGTCCCAGAAGGACTGATGCTTCGGCGCAATGATACACGGACCGTCCGGGAGGTTCTCCAGGCCTGTTATTTCCGAGCGGGCGCCGGTGATCACCTTCTGCAACCAGAGGCTTGAGGCGGCCCAGAATTTTGGGACGAACCAAGCTTTCTTTCGGGGCAACAAGAAGAAGATCGGTGTCCAGAACAGCATCTGAACAATCAGGTTCAGGTAAAAGACGGCATTGAAAACGGCGGAGCGGATAAAGAGCATGAAGATGGCCCGTTCGGTGTCATCCGAGGCTCTTACATCATGCTGGCGGCGAGGCAAAGCGCTCGCGGATCAGTCCTGGCGCACCGTGGCCTTGGTGATCTCCGCTGGCCCGTTGGCAGGCGTATTGCGGGGGAGGGGAACGACCTCGCGGACGAGCGCGCCGACATATTTCGTATACTCGGTGGCAAGCACCCGCAGCGCGTCGGGTTTGGCGAGCCAGGCCCCGTTGTCCAGCGGCGTGTTGACCACAGGATATGGATGGACTTTCGAATAAGGAAGAAGCCGGCGCATTTCCAGAAGACTGCGTGGCATATGATAGTTGTTGGTCACGAGGATGATACTGTCATATGCATTTGCTCGCACCCATTTGGCGCTTTCCTCGGCGTTTCCGATTGTATCGAGAGCCGCATGGTCGATGTCGACGCAGCAATCGAAAAGCTCGGCCTCGCTGCCGGTGGCGATGCGCAGATCGTCGGCCCTGGCGACAGGATTGACACCGCTGATTAACAGGCGTTTGCCTTTTCCGGCCTTTAGAAGGCTGACGGCGGCGTCGATGCGCGATTGTCCACCCGTCAGTACGATAATTCCGTCGGCATCGTCCACGTCGCGTGGAACCGACAGATGGCCGATATGATCGGCAAACAGTCCGAACCCGGCAATGAAGGCGAACGCCGCCAGAACACACACCAGCAAGGAGGGGCCGATCAGGCGGCGCACACCCGATCGCCCGCCGCGTCGGGGCGGCTTTCCCTTGCCGCCAAGGCTGTGCCGGTGTTCTCGTTTCATGCTGCGATCGTTAACCGCAAATTGCGGCAATGGATAGTCGGCGGGGCGCTGGTGAACAAGACAATAGCCGTTGTCGAATCGTTACATACTGTCGGGATGGGTGCTGTCGACGTTCTTCAGGTAGGACAAGACGGTGACATGCGTGGTGGCGGCAGTCAGCACGGCGATGACGATGACGATTGCGCCGACCCCGATATAACCCGATGGGCCTATTGCGAAATTGCCGAACAGGGCCGTCGCCTGATCCGCTTCGGGCGTTGCCATGTTGCGGGACGACCACCAATAGAATCCGATAAAAACCAGGATTGCACCGATTCCGCCCGCGGCGGCGCCCTTCATGCCGGCAAGCAGGAAGTGTCGACGGAACTGGGATGCGATAAAGGGTGCTTCCGCGCCAACGAAATGCAACACTTCGATGATGTGGCCATTGCCGGCCATGGCCCCGCGTGTGGCGAAAATGACGGTCAGCGCTGTGGCCGAAAGCATCAGCGCAAGCGCTGACATTCCGATGGTTACCGTGGTCCGTGCCATGGCAACCAGCCGATCGACCCAGGTGCGGTGATCGTCCAGTGTCGCGTTGGCGACAGTCTCTTCGAGCTCGGCGCGCATGGCCGCAAAATCGGGCCGTGACATCGGGTCGATGGTGACGATCACGAGACGAGGGACGGGCAGGCTTTCGATGTCGAGGCCGGTGCCGAGCCATGGCTCCAGAAGACGCGCGGTGGCCTGCGCATCGACAACGCTGGCGTCGATAACGCCGCTATAGCCGGCGGCTATGTCACGCGCCCGGGTGAGGGCAGCCGCCATGTCGAGCCCTTCCTCGGGCTTGATCTGGATGGTCGCTTCTCGGGCGATTTGCGTTTGCCAGGTTGCGGCCGTATCGCGCACCAGCGTTACCGCGCCCAGTGTCAGGCAGGAAAGGAAGGTCATGATCGCGATGACCAGCACCATGGCGCGACCGGCCACATTGTCCGGCGGGACGATTGGCATCTGCTTTCGCGCTACCGCGCCCCGTGCGCTGGAACTCAGGCGGGCACCAAGATTCTTCAGGAGGCGGGTGGTCTCAGTCATAGATTTCCAACCTCCCGCCCGACAGCACCATGCGGCGCGCATCCACCTGATCCATCAAGCCGAGATCGTGGGTGGCGATGACGACCGCGGTGCCAAGCCGATTCAATTCGAGCAGCAATCGAAGCAGGCGGCGGGCGAGTTGCGGATCGACATTGCCGGTCGGTTCGTCGGCGAGCAGGATGCGCGGCTGTTCGATCAGTGCACGGGCTATGGCGGCACGCTGTTTCTCGCCGCCTGAAAGGATCGGCGGTAGCACATGCATGCGCTCGCCTAGGCCCACCCACTTCAAAAGCTCGATCACGTCGCCGCGATAAGTGGATTCCTCGCGGCCGCGCACGCGCAAGGGAAGGGCCACGTTCTCGTAAGTGGTAAGGTGATCGAGCAGGCGGAAATCCTGAAATACGACGCCGATGTTGCGTCGTAGCAGCGGTAGCTCCGTGCGGGTGATCTTGGAACGATCCTTGCCGAAAATGGTGATGAGACCGCGTGTGGGTTTCAGCGACATGAAAAGCAGGCGCAGGAGCGTCGTCTTGCCGGCCCCCGATGGACCGCTCAGGAATTGGAACGACCTTTCCGGCAAGTGGAAAGAGACATCGCGGAGGATCTCCGGACCCATCCCATATCTATGGCCGACATTTTCAAATCGAATCACGAGGAACCTGCGTTCTGTGAGTGGCGGACGCTGCCTGGACGCATTCTGCCAGACCATCAACCCGCATGGTTAATAGCAAGTTAACTCCTGCTTGATAGGCGTGATGTCGAAGCATTAACCATTTCCATTTACCTCGGAAAGGCGGATCACGAAAGGACAGTCTGCCGCATGAGGCACTCCGACAACGCACGCCTGGTTTCGGGCGAAATCATGATGCCGGACGGGAAGGACGGTGCGCCGCGCCGGGGCGCGGTTTCGCATGATGCGATCGATGTGGAATTCGAAACGATTGGTCCGGCGGAAGAGGCGGATGCCGGTCCGTGCTCCGCATTTCTGGGTGGCGGTGCCGTCTCGGGGCTCGACCTGCTGAAGCCAGGCGGGCGGACGCAAGGCAAGAAGCCTGCTCGCGCGGGGCCGCTTTTCTGGGTGTTCGGCGTGACTCTCATCGCCGGTGCTTTCTGGGTTTCCGGCGGTCACAGCCTTGTGGGCGCGACGGATAGGCACGCACGCGACACGCCGTTTCAGATTCTGCGCCTTGTGGATGTGACATCGCGGGTGGAGCGGCAGGGTTCGAACGCCGTGCTTGTCGTCGACGGTACGGCGCTCAACAGTGGCGGAAAAAGCGTTGCTTTGCCCTCCATCTCTATCAATGTCTTGACAGAAAACGGCTCGACAACGCGATATTTTTTGGGGACAACCGGTCAGCACCTCGGCCCCGGAGCGCGCTTTCCCTTCTCCAGCAGGCTCGTCGCGCCTAGGGAAGGGGTCAAGTCCGTCTCTGTGACGTTTCGTTCGTCGTAGATCATCTCGTTTATGCGGGTCCGGGAGAAAAGATCTCCGGAGCCGCCCTGACAGGAGTCGCCGCCCATGCCTGTTGTCCGTGGCAAGGAGATCGAGGTTTTGTTTTCGGCCTCGACCATCGCCAGGCGCAATCTGGAACTCGCCAAGGATATCGCTTCGCGCGAGTATGACGACCTCCTGGTCATTTCCGTTCTCAAGGGATCGTTCATTTTTGCCGCCGATCTGATCCGCGCCATGCATGATGTCGGTATCTCGCCGGAAGTGGAGTTCATCATGATTTCCAGCTATGGCAGCGGTACGGAAAGTGGGGAGATCAAGGTGTTGCGCGATATCGACAACGACGTGACCGGTCGCGACGTTCTCTTGATTGACGACATCCTGGAATCGGGCAAGACACTGAAGCACACCCGCACACTGATGCTTTCACGCGGTGCGAAGTCGGTTTCCATCGCCGTTCTGCTCGACAAGCATTCGCGCAGGCAAACCGAGGTCGATGCCGATTTTGTGGGTTTCGAGTGTCCCGATTATTTCGTTGTCGGGTATGGAATGGATGTGGCCCACGCTTTTCGCGAACTGCCCTTCGTCGGCGTCGTCAAGGACGATGCTTGATCAGCACACATTTGAAGAATCTGAGACCGGCGCGTTTACCTAAGTGTAATCGGATCAGGCGAAAAAAGGCCATGGCTAAGCTTCTGATCGTTGAAGACGACGACTCCGTACGTAATTTTACCGCCCGCGCGCTGAGTGCAGCCGGTCACACCGTGGAAACCGCGGCTGATGGGCTGGAAGGACTTGAGAAGATCAATGCCACGGCTGGCGATTACGATCTGGTTCTGTCGGATATTCGCATGCCGGCAATGGACGGCATCGAGATGGCGCGCGCCGTGGCCGAAGCTTTTCCCGGGTTGCGGCTTCTCTTGATGACCGGTTATGCGGATCAGCGCGAGCGCGCGGCGGAACTTGAGGGCACTGTTTCGGGTGTTGTGAACAAGCCATTCACGCTAAGTGAGCTTCGCGAACGGATTGGCCAGGCGCTCGCAGCTTGAAGCCCAGTCCTTTCGCTGAAGGTGTTGCAGGTCGAAAAGCGCTCATTCGGCCGATGCGTTGGTCGTTGCAAGAATGTCTTCATGCGCGCCGGTGGCGCCCCAGCGGATAATTTCCGACAGTATCGGAAGCAAGGCTTCGCCACGCGGCGTCAGTGTATATTCCACTTTCTTCGGCACCACGGGATATTCTTTGCGGCTCAAGAGGCCGAGGCGTGTCATATCCTTCAGTTCGCGGCTGAGAATGCGGGGAGTCACCGGGTTGCCCAGTCCTCCCTTCACCAGCGACCTTCCAATCTCGCCGAAACGAAGCGGCCCGCGATGCAGGACGCAAAGAATGTGCAGCTTGTAGCGGCCACCGACGATCCGGTTGAATCCAATTGCCGGGCAAAGTCGAATGTGGCTCATGTCGAGACCTGTCAGAAGCGACACGGCGGGCCCGCTACCGATCTCCTCATCATGTTCCACTCACAATCTCCATACTATCGTTTTTGTCCGTATTTACGAAATCGTACTGGCACATATAGCCTTCTGGCAATGCCAGTGGTGGAGAGGAAACATGACAAGCTCCGAAGTACGCGATCAGGGAAAAATCGTAACCGCGACGGCCGACCATGAAGCGGGAGAGGTCGACGCGTCTGCTTTCTTCAGATGTACGCCCGAGCGATTGTTTCGTGCACTCGTCTCCGATGAAATCTGCAAATGGTGGGTCAGGCCCGGTGTGTTCGACACGCGTGAATGGAGCGGTGAGGTCTGGGAAGGTGGAGCGTGGAAGGCTACCGGCGTCGGCGGTGGTCAGCCTTATCGGCTAGAAGGCGAGTTCGTGGTCATCGATGCGCCGCGCAAACTCACGCAGACGTGGAAACCGGCTGGCGCTCCTATCGCTCCGGCGTTGCTGAGTTACACGCTGGAACCCTCGAACGATGGCGTTCAACTTCGACTTCGTCACACGAACCTCACGAACCCGGACATCTGCGAAAAGACGCGGGCGGGTTGGGAGACGAGCCTCTCGCGGCTTCAGGAAATCATCTCGCCTGAACCGGGAGGTTCAAGCAATGGCCTATGATGAAGAGCTGGCAATTCGCGTAAGGACGCATCTCTCCATTGCTGGTGAGGTCGTTGAAAGGCGCATGATGGGCGCGTTGTGTTTCATGCTCCACGGGCACATGTGTTGTGGTGTGACCGGGAATGCATTGATGGTGAGAGTGGGGCGGGACGACTACGAAGCGGCGCTTGAGGAGGACCATGTGCGGCCGATGGACATATCCGGACGCATACTGCGCGGTTTCGTGCTTGTCGATCCTCCGGGTGTGAAGACCGGTCGGTCATTGAGATTCTGGATCGGACGCGCGTGTGGGCTAGTCTCAACGCTCCCGGCGCGCGAGGGATAACAGCGAAGACAGCGGGTTGTATCTCGGCGCTTTGCGAAAACGGCTTTCGTTCCAGAAAGCTGCGTTCGGCTATTGCATATCAAGCAACCGTTCCAGATATTCCTTTTCCAATGCAGGGCTCAACGCGTCGCCAAGCCGCTTGCGGATCGCATCCAGGATACGGCGCGCACGTTGGGTATCGATTTCGTCGGGGACTTCGACCGAGTCGCCAAAATCGGGACCCGTCGTTGCCTGGGGGCGGCCGAGCGGGTCGCGACCATTGTTACCCTGCCGATAGCCTTGCTCGCCGCCACCTTGCTCGCCGCGCATCGCCTGCTGCATCTGGTTCATCATGTCCTGCGCGCCGCGCCGCAATGCCTCTAGCGCACGCCCTTGCTCGCCGACGGCTTGTTCGCCCTCGCCCTCACCGAGTGCTCCCTCGGCCTGTCCCATCGCCTCGCCGGCCTCACCGAAACCTTCTCCAGGCTTTATACCCAGCCCTTCGAGCCCATCCATAAGGCCCTGCAGATCCTGTCGCAGCGAACCTTGGCCCTGTTGCAAACCGCGCATGGCATCCGCAAACTCCTGCGGTGACATGCCTTGGCCCTGCCCGGGTTGTTGTCCCTGCCCGGGTTGTTGGCCCTGACCCGGCTGGTTCTGGCCCTGTTGATCCTGCTGTCCTTGTTCGCCCTGCTGGCCCTGTTGCCCACGCTGCATCTGGTCCATGCGGAAGGTCTCGTTCATCAACTCCTGCTGACGGCGCATAAGATTGCCGAGCTCGTCCATCTGCTGACGCATTTCCGATTGCTGGTTGCCGGACTGACCTTGCTGAGAACGCCCGGCCTGCAGGTTGTTCATCATGTTTTCGAGCTGCGAAAGAAGCTCTTGTGCCTGATCGCGCGCGCCGGATTTGGCCAGTTCCTCGATCTGATCGAGCATGCGGTCCAGATCGTTCTGGCTCAACATCTCGCTGTTTTCCGGCATTTGTTGCGCCATGTTGGGATTCTGCTGGGCACGTTCGGCGAACTCGCGCATGAACTCCTGCATGGCACTGCGCAGCTCGTCCATGAGGCGAGCGATTTCCTCTTCGCTCGCGCCGTCTTCCAGAGCCTTCTTCAGGGCTTCCTGCGCCTGCCGCAATCGCTTCTCCGCAGCGGTCAGATCGCCGTCCTCGATGATGAGCGCGATCTCCCAAAGGTAATCGACAACGTCGCGGAGTTGGTCGTCGGTCTGGGCGGTTTTCAATCGTGACCGTGCGGCTGAAATGCCGAGAAACTGCGACAGTTCTGTCAGCGTTTCCTCAGGCCAGGTCATGACGGCGTCCATCATCGCGAGCACGCGCGGCTTCTTGTTGGCGTCAAGCGCCAGAACGCGCCTTTGCTCGATAAGCGCCTTGGCGAGCGGATTGGTGAAAATCCGTTCCGGAAGGGTGAAGACCTTCTTGTCGCTTCGTGCTTCCTGTCCGGCATCGTCGACGGCACGCAGGGTCGTGGCCACCGAACTGCCGGCCCACGGATGTTCCGTGAGGTCGCGCGAGGTTTTTGCAGCGATTGTGCGTCCGTCGCGCCGTGGCAATGACAGGGGCAGCTCTGGTGCTTCGTAGAGAGGCCGTACATCGGGCATTTTGTGGGCCTGTTCGAACACCGCTTGCGCTTCCGCAGCACCGTAATCGTCCTCGATTTCGTAGGCGAGTTCCAATGCGCCATTCACAGCCCGCTTGGGATCTTCGGCGAAGCGGATTTCGGGGGGATTGTCGGGCGTCACCGAGAAGAGCCAGCCCTCGACCTCCTGTTCGTCGCGCTTCAGCACCAGTTTTCCATCTTCGCTCAGTGTGCTGGCAAAGCGCCGCGCGGTGCTGTCTGCCGACAGAGCGCCGCTCTGCGAGGCGCCCTCCGGCTCGATGGGCGTTTCCGTGTCGCCTGTGTCGAGGAAGGAGAGTGTTTCGGTTCCCGAGCCGCCTGTAACCCTGAGCGCCAGCATACTGCCTTGCGGCACCGTAAAACTTTCGGTTTCGCGGTTTGCCTCGGCTGTCAGATAAATGGGCGCACGGCGGGTGTAGGTGGGAGGTGTCACCCAGGCATCGATACGTGGCGGTACGACGTCCACTCCGCTATGGGCCCGAAACGCATCGAGGACGCTGCCGCCATAGGGGCCGGTGGAGAATGCAGCGGCAATGACCAGGAGCAAGGCCGCCGCCGCCCGTACGCCCCAGGGATCTTTCTCCGGGATGCCGGTTTCCGGCAGGTCTCCGTGTAGTTTGTCGAGCCGGCCGGCCATGCGTTTCTGGTGTTCTCGCCAAAGGGCATCGGCAAATCCGTCCTTGTTGCCGGCAAGCCGATCCGATTGTACGGCGACGGGTTCGTGCGTCAGTTTGTTGACACGCTCAATGCGCCGGTCGATCTCGGCTGGCCGGGGGTGGCGGAAACTGCGCAGGGGCCACAGCGATGCAAGGCCGAAGAGGCCGAGTATGCTGATGACGCCAAGGCGTGTCACATCGGGCATGAGCCTGAACAGGCCGAGCCAGGAAATGCTGAGGAACAGGCTGACAATGACCAGCAGCGGGAGGATAAGCGGCCATAAGCGCTCCACGAGCATGACGGAGCGGATGGCGAAGCGGGTGCGCGTCAGCCGCGCGAGCCGACCACCCATATGCGTCTGTCTTGAAGGTGTTTCAGTCATAGACGCTCTCAGCACATTGCCGCAGCGTGCGTGAATCACACGCCCTACCGTTCACAAGGATAGCAGCAAACACGGCGAAGGCGAGGCGGCGCGCGAAATTGTGATCCGCGCATTGCGGGTGTCTTCAGTCAACCAGCCAGGTTGGCATTGAATCCATCGCGATGAGCTCCTCGTAGCTCGGGCGGGAGCGAATGACATGAAATTCGTCCCCATTCACCAGCACTTCCGGCACGAGCGGACGCGAATTATAGGTACTTGCCTGGACGGCGCCATAGGCGCCGGCAGAGCCTATGGCGACGAGGTCGCCTGCCTTGAGGCTCGGAATCTTCCGGTCGAGCGCCAGATAGTCACCGGTTTCGCAAACCGGACCCACCACATCGGCGACAAGCGTCTCGGCGTTTTTTCCGGCCTCCGTCACGGGTCGGATAGAATGGAAGGCATCATAAAGCGTGGGGCGGATCAAATCGTTCATCGCCGCATCGACGATGACGAAATTCTTGGCTTCTCCCTCTTTCACGAAGACGACCTCGGAGACAAGAATGCCGGCATTTGCTGCAATCAGGCGGCCAGGTTCGAGCATCACCTTTAAGCCTAGTTTCGTCACATGTTTACGCACAACCTCGGCATAGGCGTCGGGCAAGGGCGGCTGGTTGCCGTCTTCGGCATAGGGTACGCCAAGCCCGCCGCCGAGATCCACATGTTCGATGGCGTGACCGTCGGCACGCAGCGTCTCGGTCAGTTCGGTGAGCAACGCGAAGGCGTCGTCAAAGGGTTGCAACTCGGTGATCTGACTGCCGATATGCATGTCGATGCCGGTGACATTGAGACCCGGTAGTTCCGCAGCACGCGCGTAAGCGGTGCGGGCATCCCGCCAGCCGATGCCGAATTTGTTTTCGGCCTTGCCGGTGGAGATTTTCTTGTGTGTTTTGGCGTCAACGTCCGGGTTGATCCGCAACGACACGTTTGCGGTCAGGCCCAGGGTTGTGGCGCGGGCGGAGAGTTGCTCAAGTTCCGGCATGGATTCCACATTGAAGCACAGAATCCCGGCATTCAGTGCGAAATCCATTTCCCGCGCGGTCTTGCCGACGCCTGAGAACAGTATTTTGTCGGCTGGAACGCCAGCTGCGAGCGCGCGGCGGAGTTCGCCTTCGGAGACGACATCCATGCCGGCGCCCAGGCGCGCGAGCGTGGCCAGAACGGCCTGGTTGGAGTTTGCCTTCATGGCGTAACAAACAAGCGCATCCAGCCCCTCGAAGGCTTCCGAGAATACGCGGTAATGACGCGTCAACGTTGCCGTGGAATAGCAATAGAATGGAGTTCCAACCGCCTCGGCGATGGCAGGCACCGGCACATTTTCGGCATGGAGCACGCCGTCACGATATTCGAAATGATTCACGGCAGCAGGCTTTCGGCTGAGCTGTTTTCCTGAAAGCGCCGTTAGACAGCGCAGGTTTTGTGCAACACGCCCCGGATTCAGAGTTCAGAGCAGTCCGTCCAGGATAAAGGGTCGGTCCTGAACGGGTTTGTCCGGTGCAGGTGGCATGGGCTCGTCGTTCTCTTCGGCCTGTTTTCGCGCGTCCACCGCTGCCTCGTAAGGCGAATCGAGCGGGGCCTTGCGCCCGCAGGCGGCTAAGCCAAGCGCGAAACCGAGCAAGACAAGGGTGAGCGTGCGGCGGGCCGTCATGAGCGTTCCATTCCTCGATGGTGTGTTGGCTGGGTTTTAGCGCTTTTTGACCGGGCTTGCATCCCGTTTCAGGCGTTTCTTCCAGTTACGGATCTGGCGCCGCACTTCCGATGGTGCGGTTCCGCCGTAGGATGTGCGGCTTTTCACGGAATTGCTGACCGAAAGGACGGAGAAGACACCCTCGTTGATAGCCGGGTTGATGGCCTGGAGATCTTCCAGCGCAAGCTTTTCCAGCCCGCATTTTCTTTCCTCGGCAAGCGCTACGGCGCGGCCCGTGACGTGATGGGCCTCGCGGAAAGGCAGGCCCGCCTCGCGCACCAGCCAGTCCGCAAGGTCTGTGGCGGTGGAGAAGCCGGCGCCGGCGGCTTTTTTCATGGCCTGAGTGTCGACATTCATATCGCCGACCATGCCGGTCATTGCGGCCAGCATAAGATCGAGTGTCTCAGCGGCGTCGAAGACGGCTTCTTTGTCTTCCTGCATGTCTTTCGAATATGCGAGGGGAAGCCCCTTCATCACCGTCAAAAGCGCGACCAGGTCGCCATTGATGCGGCCGGTCTTGGCGCGGATCAGTTCGGCGGCGTCAGGATTCTTCTTCTGCGGCATGATGGAGGAGCCGGTGGAGAAGGAATCCGACAGCCGCACGAAGCCGAATTGCGGCGTCGACCAAATGACGATTTCCTCGGCCAGCCGCGAAAGATGCGTGGCGCAGATCGCGGCAACCGAAAGAAATTCGAGTGCGAAGTCGCGGTCCGATACGGTGTCGATGGAGTTGCGGGTCGGTTCGCGGAATCCAAGTGCCTCCGCCGTCATGTGGCGGTCGACCGGAAAACCGGTGCCGGCGAGCGCGGCCACGCCGAGCGGGCCTTCGTTCAGGCGCTCGATGGCGTCGCGCACGCGCGAACGATCGCGGCCGAACATCTCGACATAGGCCATCATATGGTGGCCGAAGGTGACCGGTTGCGCGGACTGGAGATGGGTGAAGCCCGGCATCACGCTGGCGGCATGCTCTTCGGCCCGAGTGAGGAAGGCTTCAATCAGGCCACCCAGCGCGCCATCAATGCGCAGCAATTCTTCCTTGACCCAGAGGCGGAAGTCGAGCGCTACCTGATCGTTGCGCGAGCGGGCCGTATGCAGGCGACCTGCGGCGGGTCCGATCAATTCGGCCAGACGCGCCTCGATATTCATGTGGATGTCTTCAAGTCTGGCGGAAAAGGTGAACTTACCAGCCTCGATCTCTGACAGGATCGTGTTCAGCCCGTGAACGATGTTTTTTTCGTCCTCTGCCGAAATTATGCCAGTCTTCGCCAGCATGGCGGCATGTGCCAGACTTCCGCGTATATCCTGGGCGTAGAGCTTCTTGTCGAAACCGATGGATGCGTTGATCGCTTCCATGACGGCATCGGGTCCTGAGGCAAAACGTCCACCCCACATGCGGTTGCTGGCTTGGTCTTCGCTCATCATGATAACCGGGCGCTAGTGTGGAAAGAAATATGTCGAAGCAGAAACAAAAATTCCCGGCACTCCGCCTGGTTTTCCTGGCCGTCGCCGCGGGCGCCGTAGCGGGTGCGATTGCGGTATACGTGAAGGGCGGGTTGGATGGCAACATGGCCGCTACACCGATTGCGGCCGAGGCAGAGGATGCAGCCTGCACCGCCAAGCAGGCGCAGGCCAAGGCGGTTGGCGATGCGGCAACGGGACACGTGGCCGCGATGCTGGCGGCAGATCCGCCCCGTTCGCTGAATGCGCTGACGTTCGCGGGGCCCGAGGGTGAGGCGATGTCCATTGCGGACTTCGCAGGTCGCACGGTTCTGATGAATCTCTGGGCCACGTGGTGCACGCCATGCCGGGAGGAGATGCCCGCCCTGGATGCACTTCAGGCCGCGAAGGGCTCGGACGATTTCGAAGTGGTGGCGGTCAACGTGGATCGCGGCGGCGACGAAAAACCGACCGCCTTCCTTGAGGAAACCGGCATCCAGTCTCTTGGGTACTACCGCGACAATTCCATGAAGATATTCAACGACCTAAAGAGCCAGGGGCTGGCTCTCGGCCTGCCCGTGACCTTGTTGATCGATGAAGAGGGGTGCTTGCTGGCGCACATGAACGGTCCGGCAGAATGGGCAAGCCCCGATGCCGAGCGTCTCGTGGATGCGGCGCATTCAACCGGTAAATAAGGCGAGCACCGGGAAATTTTTTAATCACTGCGATCGCGGCGAGATCGGTCTGTTTTTTCAGGCGGCTTCGCGCGGTCGCCGATAGATACAGCCTTCGGCCTGGCCTTCAGCACCGCGCTTGAGTTCCACGCGGTCGAGTTCCGGAGATTTGTCCGCCAGCTTGTCGTAGATCCATTTGGCGAGGTTCTCCAGCGAGGGAACGGAGAGACCGTCGATGTCGTTCAGATACGTGTGGTCGAGCGTCTTGTGAATCTCCTCGATCTGCTTTTCAACCTCATAGAGATTGGCTGCCCAGCCATAGACGGGATCCGGGTCGCCGACCAGATGGACGGAGACTTTGAAGGAATGGCCGTGGAGACCGGAGTAGGGCTCCAGCTTGTGCGCTGCCTCGAAGGTGAATTCCTTGTACGTTTCCACTTCCTAAACCCCTGATCTGGAGATGTATTTATTGGTTTTTTGAGTGTCTTTCTCCCACGTGTTTTCGCGTTGGGAGACATGTAGACTTGAGGCCGTTATGAGGACCGGGCAATCTACTGTACAATCCTTTTGACTTAGAGCTTTGGCATCGGCTGCGGAGCGTGTCAATCGCCCGTAACGTGTAGGCCAAAAGACCGCTGTCGTTAACCTGTTGTTTGGTTAGCCGGCATTATCGTGGGCTGCGTTCCAGTATACGCCAGTAAAGAGGCTCAAGAAATGTACAAAAAGAATCTCATGGGAGGCTGGCTTGCGGCAGCGGCAATGCTGCTCTTCTCGGTTATGGCTCCTGCCAATGCACAGGACGCCGCTTTGTCGACGCCGCAGGGCGATGTCATTTTGACAGTTGACGGCAATATAGGCGCGACCAACGGTGAAGGGGTCGCGGATTTCGATCTCGCGATGCTTGAGACGCTTAAATCCGCAAAGATCCGCACAAGCACGCCTTGGTTCGACGATGTGGTCGAATTTGAGGGCGCGCTGCTTACCGAACTGATGGCGCTAGTCCAGGCAAATGGCGAAGAAGTGGTCGTAACGGCCCTGAACGATTACCAGGCGCCGGTGCCGATAGCGGATTTCGCCGCGCATGGCACCATTCTCGCCTACAAGCGGGATGGCAATTACATGCCAGTCAGCGACAAGGGGCCCTTGTTCATCATCTATCCGTACGATTCCGACCCGGAACTGAATACGCAGAAATTTTTCTCGCGTTCTGTATGGCAGGTTCGACGCTTTACCGTCCGGTAGGCGTCTGACAGGCTTTGTCCATGTCGGAACCGGGGAACAAAAAGATGAGGCGTCGCACAGCCTCGCGCGTCGTGCAGATGGTGCTGTCCATTGGCATGATCGCGTTGGCGATCGCGGCGCTTTATATCTCCGTTCTGGTTTTTCAGCGTCAGGAAGCGCTGACGCAGATCTTCCGCTACAACATCGCCTACAGCGCCAGCCAGGGCATGAACGAACTTCTGCGTTTTCGCCAGCGGCTCACGGCTATACTGGTTGAGCCGTCGCAAGCGAGCAAACAGGACGTGGAGTTGCGGTATCAGATCCTGGTCAGCAGGCTCAGCCTGTTCGAACAGGGTGAGTTTGTGAATTTCGTCTCGGCGATGCCCGAAAACCAGCAGACGGTGGATGAACTGGCCAATGCCGTGGATCAGATTTCTCGGTTCATCGGCCGGATCGACGATCCCGCAAACGCCCAGCGTGCACTCCAACTGACGGCTCCGCTGGAGAGCAAGATGGTGGCGCTTGCGTCCAAGGCCAATGAATACGGTGCGACGGCCCAGGCGAAAGACCAAGGCGAACTTCTCCGACTTCACTGGATATTCTCCGCGCTTGCGCTTTCCCTTGTCGTCACAGGCTTTGTCTTCATCGCCATGCTCAGATGGCAGCACCGGTTGCAGATCAGCGTCCAGCAGCGTCTGAAGGCGACCAATGAGGACTTGTTGCGGACAAGCGCTGAGCTCAGTGAAAGTGCTGCGGCGGCGCGGCGCGCAAACGAGGAACTGATCACGCAGAATCTGCTGTTCAATACCGCTTTGAACAACATGTCCCATGGCCTGTGCATGTTCGATGCAGAAGACCGTCTCATCGTCAGCAATCAGAAGATGGAGAGCATTTACGGTCTCACTCAGGAACAACTGCGGCTGGGAACCTCGCTGAACACGCTGATCGACCACATGGTCGACGCGGGTGCCAGTGCCGAAGACGAGGCCGAGCAACTCGCGCATCTGCAGTCGCGTCTCATCGAACAGGGCCGATCGGATACGTTGACGCAGGAATTGCGCGACGGGCGCACGATCCTGATTTCGCATCAGCCGATGCGTGGCGGTGGATGGGTCGCAACCTATGAGGACATCACGGAACGCCACAAGGCCCAGGCCCAGGTTGCCTATATGGCACGCCACGATACGCTCACCGATCTTCCGAACCGCATGATGATGCGTGAGCAACTCGAGGAAATTCTGGCGGGAAGCACCGAACGAGGTCTCTATACGGCCGTCATGTGCGTCGATCTCGACAATTTCAAGAGCATCAACGATACCCTCGGACATCCCGTCGGCGACGGTTTGCTGCGTGCCGTTGCCGGGCGCATTCGCAACACGGTGCGGGAAACGGATGCGGTTGCGCGTCTGGGGGGCGACGAGTTCGTCGTCGTCCAGGGAAACATCGAGAAACCGGAACAGGCAAGCAGCCTTGCCAAACGACTGATAGAGGCACTGGACGAACCCTATATTATCGAAGGGCATCAGGTGCTCACGGGTGCGAGCGTGGGCATCGCCGTCGCCAGTCTGGAACCGGAGGCCGACGATCTTCTGATGCAGGCCGATGTGGCGCTTTATCAGGCCAAGGGGGACGGTCGAGGCATTTTCCGCTTTTACGAACCGGGCATGAACAAGCGCTTGCAAAGGCGCCGCACGCTCGAGGCCGAGCTCCGCTCAGCCAATCTGGACGAACAGTTTCATGTCGTGTTCCAGCCCATAATCGGGCTGGGTTCGAACCAGGTCACGACGTTCGAGGCTTTGCTGCGCTGGACGCATCCGGTTCACGGACCGATTCCGCCCGACGAATTCATCCGGATCGCCGAGGAGACGGGCGCGATTGTCCAGCTTGGCGAATGGGTGCTGCGGCAGGTTTGCCTGGAGATGAAATCGTTGCCCGACGGTATCAACATCGCGGCGAACCTCTCGCCGATGCAGTTCAAGCGGGACGACATCGTTGAAACCGTCGCGCGGGTTCTCGTCGAAACCGATACACCGGCAAACCGGCTGGAGTTGGAAATCACCGAAACGCTCCTGCTCGAAGACAATCGTAAACTGCACGCAGATCTCCGGCGCCTTCGTCAGCTTGGAACGCGCATCTCCCTCGATGATTTCGGCACCGGTTACTCCTCGCTGAGTTATCTGCAGAAGTTCGCCTTCGACAAGGTCAAGATCGACCGCCTTTTCATCAAGGAGATCACCAAGAGTGCAGACCAGGCGGCGATCGTTCAGACGATCGTCAATCTGGCCTTCACGCTTGGTATGACGACGGTGGTGGAAGGCGTTGAGATGGAAGAACAGTTGCGCATTATCCGCGCTATGGGCTGCGACGAGGCGCAGGGCAATCTGTTCAGCAAGCCGATTCTCGCCAAGGAAATTCCAGCCTTTCTCGATGAACACAAGCGCAGACGTTACGCGGCCTGATCATCGCTCCTGGAGCGAAGATGCCCGACGCGCGGCGTCATTCGCGCCCCGCGCGCTCGCGGAAGATACGACGGATCACTTTGCCGGTGGTGGTCAACGGCATGGATTCGACGAAGGCGATTTCGCGGGGGTATTCGTGCGCTGAAAGCCGGTTGCGGACCCACAGGCGGATTTCTTCCGCCAGCGCCTCGCTTGGCTCCGTTCCTTCGCGAAGAACGATATAGGCCTTGACGATTTCCGTACGTATGGGATCGGGTTTGCCGACCGCAGCCGCGAGTGCGACTTTCGGGTGCCCGGTCAGACAATCCTCGATTTCGGTGGGGCCGATACGATAACCGGCAGATGTGATGACATCGTCGTCGCGCCCGACGAAGTGGACATAGCCTTCCTCGTCGCGGACGCCCTGATCGCCCGTGGTCATCCAGTCGCCGATGAACTTCCCGCGTGTTGCGCTTTCGTCTTCCCAGTATCCTAGGAACATGACCGGATCCGGCCGGAGGACGGCAATATCTCCTGCCTCGCCGTCGCGCACAGGCCGAGCCTCGCCGTCGATGATTGCGACGCGATGGCCGGGGACGGGAAGGCCGATAGCGCCAGGCTTGCCGATATGCAGTGCATGGCAGGAGGAGAGCACCAGATTGCACTCGGTCTGGCCGTAGAACTCGTTGATCTGCAGGCCCAGTTCGGCGCGGGCCCATTCGAAGGTTTCACGACCGAGCGCTTCGCCGCCGGAACCGATGGTGCGCAGAGAAAGGTCGAAGCGCGCTTGAATGTTCGCCACGCTTCTCAACATGCGCAACGCCGTCGGCGGGATAAAAGCGTTGCGAACCTTCATCTTCTCCATAAGGCTCAACGCCATCTCCGGATCGAATTTTTCGAAACGACCGGCGACCACGGGAGTGCCGAGATGGAGCCCGGGCAGGAGAACGTTGAGCAGACCGCCGGCCCAGGCCCAGTCGGCCGGGGTCCACAAAAGATCGCGCTCCTGGGGCAGGAACTCGTGGTGAAATTGTACGCCCGGCAGATGCCCCAGCAGGACACGATGCCCGTGCAGCGCGCCTTTCGGTGGTCCGGTGGTGCCGGAGGTGAAAATCATCATCGCTGGATCGTCGGGACCGGTGTCGGCGGGTGTGAAGGGTCCGGAATTATCGGCGACGATTTTGTGGAAGTCCCGTGCCCCGCTGTTCTCGCCGTCGATGTTGACGGTGAGTTGCAATGCCGGCAGGCGGTCGCGGATGCGGAAAACCTTCGCAAACCCGGCATCGTTTGTGATCACCGCGACCGCACCGGAGGTGAAAAGCCGATATTCGAGCGCTTCCGAGCCGAAGAGAAGGGCAAGTGGTACGGCGATGGCGCCGAGCTTGTATATGGCGGCATGGGCGATCGCGGTTTCGAAGCATTGCGGCAGGAGCAGCGCGATCCGGTCGCGCCGCTCGATGCCGGCCTTGGCAAGGCCGGCTGCGAGCGCGTCGGACTTTTGGGCAAGCGCGCCATAGGTGAGCGTTGCCAGTGGATCCTCGGCGCGATGTTCGAAAAGCGCGATGCGCTCCGGCACGCGAGCGGCCCAATCGTTGGAAATGGCGGTACCGATGTTGAACGCTTGCGGGATGTTCCAGCGGAACCCGTCGTAAAGCTTTCTGTAGCTTTCGCGCCGTTCAAGCATTCTCGCGATGGTTCCTCCCCTGTCCCGCACTGCGATGCTTCGGGGAAAATGGTGCCCCTGGCCGGACTCGAACCAGCACTCCTTGCGGAACTCGATTTTGAGTCGAGCGCGTCTACCAATTCCGCCACAGGGGCCCGCCGCGAACGGCCGGACAGGGTGCGGACTATACGGGGAAGGGGGCTTGCGTCAACACTTTGCGATGCAAATCGTCACGCCCGCCGTCTCTTTTGTCATGAGCGTTGCACCCGCCCGCTCCAAGGGCTAGACAAAGCACCTCATCGAGGGCCCTTCATGCTGCGCAAACTCTACGATTGGACCATGTCGCTCGCTGCCACACGGCATGCGGAGAAGGCTCTGGCTTCTGTATCTTTCATAGAGAGCTCGGTCTTTCCCATCCCCCCGGATGTGCTGCTGATCCCCATGGTGCTGTCCGAGCGCGCCAAATGGTTGCGCTATGCTTTTATTTGCACGATCAGTTCCGTTCTGGGTGCGCTCCTGGGCTATGCGATAGGGGCTTTTCTTTACGAGGCGGTCGGTCAGCCGATCCTTGCTTTCTACGGCAAGGAAAACGCGTTCGAACAGGTGGCCGGTTGGTACAATGAATGGGGAGGTTGGGGCGTGCTCTTTGCCGCTGTGACGCCGTTCCCATACAAGGTGCTCACAATCTTTTCGGGGGCGACCGGGCTCAATCTCATGATTTTTGTCGTCGTCTCGGTGATCGGTCGGGGGCTTCGCTTCTTTCTTGTGTCTTGGCTGCTCTACAAGTTCGGCCCACCGATTCGGCTCTTCATAGAGAAGAATCTCGGCCTTCTTTTCACCGTTTTCATGGTTTTGCTGATCGGCGGTTTCGTCGCCATACGCTATGTATTCTAGAGGCTCTGAATGTCCCTTTCCGCTCCCACCGGCGTCACCCAAACCTTAAGCGCCGGATTGCTGACCGTCGGAATGGCGGCAACGGTGGGCACCGCACTCGGATTCGAGCATATCGGTGGCTATATCCCCTGTCTTCTTTGTCTGGAGCAGCGCACGCCGTATTACATCGGCGCGCCGCTAATGCTGCTTGCGCTTTTGGCTTCCTGGCTGAAGGCGCCGCCCTTTGTAACGCGTGGACTCCTTCTCGCAGGTGGTGCGCTCATGCTCTACGGCATGGGGCTCGGCATCTACCACTCCGGTGTCGAATGGGGCTGGTGGGACGGTCCGGCCGATTGTGGCGCCGGTGCCGCGAATCGGGAATTCGGCGGCAATCTGCTCGATCAGTTGAATGCCGTGGTGCCACCGTCTTGTAGCGAGGCGGCGGGCCGTTTCCTCGGCTTGTCCTTTGCGGGCTGGAATGTGCTGGCAAGCGCGCTCTGGGCTGCCGTTGCACTGCGTGCCGCCTTCAAGCGGTAAACGCTTGGGTTCTGTCGCGCACTTGCGTGTTTTCAGGCCCCTTGTCGGCCAAATGCTTCGGCAGGGCTACGGCTCCAGTTCGACGTCCCAATAGAGATAATCCATCCAGCTCTCGTGAAGATAATTGGGTGGAAAAAGTCGCCCGTTATTATGCAGATCGTGCACGGTGGGGCGGTAAGGCCTCTGCTGAGGCCACATCTTGGCGCGGGCGGGCATAACGCCCCCCTTCTTTAGATTGCAGGGCGAGCAGGCCGCGACGACGTTCTCCCAGGAGGTTACACCGCCGAGGCGGCGTGGAATGACATGGTCGAAGGTCAGGTCTTCTCGGGTGCCGCAATACTGGCACTGGAAACGGTCGCGCAGGAAAACGTTGAAGCGTGTAAAGGCCGGGTAACGCGACGGCTTTACATAGGTTTTGAGGCTGATCACGCTCGGCAGTCTCATCGCGAAGGATGGCGAGGAGACTTGCTGCTCGTACTCGGCGACAATGTTGACCCGGTCCAGGAAGACTGCCTTGATGGCATCCTGCCACGACCACAGTGACAAAGGATAGTAACTGAGCGGTCTGTAATCCGCATTCAGCACCAGAGCAGGCATGCTGTCTGGCGAAGTCGCGATCGTCACGTCCTTGAAGCTCCTTCAACTGACCAAGTCGATCGATGCGGATACTGTAAGCCTGCCGTGACAGGAATGTGAAGCGCATATTTTGCTTTATGACGCTTCAAACACCTGGATTCTCGCAGTTTTTTACGTTGCTTGGGGCAAAGGAGCCGCTTCTTTGCCCTTCATCTCGCGATAATAGGCCCAAAACAGGCGTGCGGCGACCGCACGGAATGGTGCCCATGATTCGGCCAGCTTCGCCAGATCGCGTGTATCGGGCCGGTTCGGAAGCGCCAGAGCGTCGGCCACGGCGGCCTGTAGAGCCACGTCACCGGCCGGAAAAACGTCCGGATGGCCGGCCGATACCAGTAAGTAGACCTGTGCAGTCCATGGACCGATGCCCGGAATCGCGATGAGACGGGAAATGGCCTCGTCGGCATCGAGCTCGCAAAGTTTATCGAGGTCCAGTCCTTCCTCGCAAATCGCGTGCGAAAGCGCGACGATGGTGCGTTGCTTGGCACGCGACAGGCCTGCGGCGACCAGTGGTTCTTCTCCCGCGGAAAGAACGTTCGGGGGCGTGAGCGGGTCGATGAGATTGACGAGCCGTCCCTGGATGGCATCGGCGCTGGCGCGGGAGACCTGCTGCGATACGATGATCGAAACCAGACTTGCAAAGCCGGGTGTCGAACGCCTGAGTGGTACGTCACCCGAGCGCGCTCGCACAGCATGGAGCCGGCGGTCGATGGCCATCAGCGCGTCGAGCGCCTTTAGCATCTGCGCATCGGTGTCGATCCGGTCCATAGCGGCAATGTGTCCTCTTCTTGCCCAGAGCCAAAGAAACCCGTAGCAATCGTCCGATGCCGACCGCAACCCGATTCAAGCACCTCTCATGACACATCCGGTTTTCCGGTTTGCCCCGAGCCCGAACGGCCAACTTCATCTCGGCCATGCCTATTCCGCGCTTTTGAACCGCCAGTTGGCGCGGGAGGCGGAGGGTCGGTTCCTGTTGCGCATGGAAGACATCGACGTCACTCGCTGCACGCGGGAGCTGGAACGTGGCGTTCTGTACGATCTCACCTGGTTGGGTCTGGACTGGGAAGAGCCGGTTCGACGCCAATCGGATCATTTCGATGATTATCGTGCCGCCCTGGAGCGGCTTATCGACGCCGATCTCGTTTATCCCGGTTTCATGAGCCGCGGCGAGGTGCGCGCACGCATCGCCGACCATGAATCGGGGGGCGAATTCTGGCCGCGCGATCCGGATGGCGCACCTGTGTACCCCGGTGATGATCGCTATCTGAGTGCTACGGAGCGAGAGACGCGGATGGCCGAAGGTGCGCCCTTTGCCTGGCGGCTCGATATGTCGGCTGCCGTCGCGCATGTAGGGCGCGCACTCTCCTGGGATGAGACGGGGCAGGGACCGGAGGGGGGAACGGGGCCTGTAGCGGCGGAGCCTGAACGATGGGGCGATGTGGTGATTGCCCGCAGGGAGATCCCTGCAAGCTATCACCTTTCTGTGGTGGTGGACGATGCGCTGCAGAGCGTGACGCATGTTGTGCGTGGGCGCGATCTCTTCCACGCTACGGCCGTGCATCGTCTGCTACAGGAGCTTTTGGGCCTGCCGGTACCGTATTATCATCATCACGATCTGGTGTTGGACGACGACGGTCGCAAGCTTTCCAAGAGTCGCGGCGATACAAGCCTTGCAGCCTTGCGCAACAGTGGCGCGACACCTGGCGATATTGCGCGGATGATCGGGCTTTCTAGCTCAGGCGCCTGAAAAGCGCTTTTGCCATGACGAGAACGAGAAACGCGGCGAAAGCACCACCGAGCCCGGCAGTTGCGCCTTCGATTAGGCTTGTGAACCGAATACCGCGTTGATTAACCAGATAGATTGTGCCGAAAAACGCCACGGTTATGATCGTGGCGTTTCCCATGGCGCCAAATCCGTCGTCACGCATCGCGGCATTGAGGCCGAGCGAGAGGATATACGCGATCATCGTGACGGCAACGAGCGCGAAGATCAGCCAACTTGTGTCCAGTTTCATCAGCATTGGCGCATCCCCGGCGGTAGAACGGATCACATTCATTGATCCTACAATGGAAATGTTTCGCTTTCCTTGCCGGGGGTGTGGCTGATAAAGCCGCGGTTGAAACCCGCGCCACCGCATCCAGGGATACATTCGATGAAAGATATCACAAGGGCGATCCCGGCCTTGTTCGTCCTTCTCTGGGCGACAGGTTTCATTGGTGCGCGCTATGCCATGCCATGGGCGGAGCCCTTTACGTTCCTTTGGGTCCGCTTTGCCCTGACCTTTGCCGTTCTGCTGATGATCGTGCCGCTGGTGAAAGCGAAGTCCATCGGCCCGCGCAATGCTTTGCACGCCGCGATTGCGGGCGTTTTGATGCACGGCGTTTATTTAGGCGGTGTTTTCTGGGCGGTTCGCAACGGCTTGCCGGCAGGGTTTGCCGGTCTCATCGTCGGGCTTCAGCCGATGCTGACTGCCGTTATTGCGGGCTTGTTCCTCGGTGAAAAAGTGACCCGGAAGCACTGGCTGGGTCTTGTGGTCGGACTCGTTGGCGTCGTGACCGTGCTTTCACCGAAATTCGGCACCGTAAGCGGCGGGGTGACGGTCGCGACCATCGGCGCGTCCATCATTGCAGTGGTCGCAATGAGCGTGGGCACGGTCTGGCAGAAGCGCTTCGTGGCAACCGCCGATCTGGTTACCGTAACGCTTTATCAGTATGTCGGCGGTTGGGCGGTAACGTTCTTCGTGTCGTTGATGCTCGAGACTTGGCGGTTCGAGCTGAACGGGGAACTGATCTTTGCTATGGCCTGGCTGGTTTTCGTTCTGTCCATAGGGGCGATCTTCCTGCTTATGATCCTTATTCGGGAAGGCGAGGTGGCGCGCGTGGCCTCGCTGTTCTACCTCGTACCGGCGGTGACCGCGCTGATGGCGTGGGTGCTTTTTGACGAGACGCTGACCCCGGTGCAACTCGTTGGTATGGCGATCACGACGTTCGGCGTGGCGCTGGCGACGCGGCGCGCATCGCGTCATCCGGTTCCGGCAACGGCGCGTGCCTCTCGGTAGCGTTTGATGGAGGCGTTCAGCTCCCCGCCTAGGATGAACACGGCCGAGATGATGTAGAGAAACACCACTGCGATCATAATCGAGGCGAGGCCGGCATAGGTGCTCGCATAATTGCTGAAACGGCCGAGATAGGTTGCGAAAAGGCTTGATCCGATAAATGAGCCGAGCACGGTGAAGGTGACGCCGGGCAGCACGTCCCAAAGGTTGCGCCGGCCGGCCGGCAGCCACAGATGCACCGAAATGAGCGCAAGGACGAGCACCGTCAATGCGATGACGTAGCGCCAGAACGTGATGGTGCCGACATAGGGGGCGATCCATTCGAGATTGTTTGCGGCGATGCGCAGTGCCACTGGCGCGATGACGAGCAACAGGCTGATGGCGAGAAATCCGAGCGTCGCGACGAGCACGAAGAACAGGCTTTGCGCACGCAGGCGAAAGATGGAGCGCCGTTCACTGACGCGATAGGCCCGGTTTAGCGAAAGCCGCAATGCCTCTACGCCGTTCGAGGCGAAGACACCCGCCAGAACGACACCGACTGTGAGGACATCGCTGCGCCGCACGCCGAGCACATTGTGAACTTCCTGCGCGATCGGCTCGGCGACTTCTTTCGGCCAGGTGTCGAAAATGAGATCGACGGCTTGTTGCGAAAAGGCATCCGCGCCGAGAAAACTCGCCAATGCGGTGGCGAAGATCAGGAACGGAAAAAGGGCCATGAGTGCCGAAATGGCGACATGGCTGGCCATCGCCCAGCCGTCATCGGTGTTGAAGTGACCGAGCGCATCGCCGACAATGCGTCTGGTGGCTTTCAATCCGCGCACGGCAATTCCTTTCGTGGTTCTCGACGCTGCTTCTTGTTGTTTCACTTCGGCCAATATGTGAAACCGTGACACTTATAGACAAGTGCTGACGGGAATTTCATGGGCACGGACCGCACGATTCTGATCACCGGTGCATCATCCGGCATCGGCGCCTGGTGCGCCAAAGCACTGCGTAAGGACGGTTGGCGGGTCTTTGCAACGGTGCGCCGAACGGAGGATCGTCAGTCGCTCGAAAAGGAGGGGATAGAGCCCTTCTATCTCGACTACGCCGAGCCCGAATCGATTGCCACCCTTGTCGATGACGTCATGAACCGAACCGGCGGTTCCCTGGATGCGCTGTTCAACAATGGCGCCTATGCACAAGCAGGCGCGGTCGAGGATCTGCCGGTGGATGCATTGCGCCATCAATTCGAGGTGAATGTCTTTGGCTGGCACGATCTTACGCAACGCATTGTCCCGGTGATGCGGAGGCAGGGGCATGGCCGGATTGTGCATTGCTCATCGATACTCGGGCTCGTTCCCATCAAATTCCGCGGTGCCTATGCTGCGTCGAAACATGCTCTGGAGGGGCTCATGCTTTGCCAGAGAGCAGAGCTCGAAGGCTCGGGCGTTCATGTTTCGCTGATCGAGCCGGGCCCGATCGCCTCGAAAATGGCCAGCAACGGGTTGCCCTGGTTCGAACGTTACATCGACCATGAGAATTCCGTTCACCGGAAAGCGTATGAGGCGCAGCTTGCGCGTTTGCGGCAAGGCGGTGTGAAGTCGCGTTTCAAACTCGGACCGGACGCCGTCTATGTCCGGCTTTCCCACGCACTCCTTTCTCCGCGCCCGAAACCGCACTATGTGATAACCACACCGGCGCGTATCGGTGTCGCATTGAAACGGCTCCTTCCCTCGCGCATGCTGTATCGCTTCCTGTCCAATCAGGGCTGAACCCGAGAAGAAAGCCGTCATGTCCACAGTCTTTAACATTCTCTCCATCCTCGTGATGATGGCGGTCGTGATCGTCCTCATTCGCGGCCTCATGAACATGATGCGCGGGGGCTCGGCCAACACGTCGAACAAACTTATGCAGGCGCGGGTTGTGCTCCAGGCTGTCGCCATCGTCTTTGTTGTGCTCGCGCTTTACTATGCGCGCTCCAAGGGCGGTTGAGGCGTTTCATGGTCAAGCTGAACAAAATTTACACTCGCACGGGCGATGACGGGACCACGGGTCTCGGCTCGCGCACGCGTCGCTTGAAGAGCGATCTCAGGGTCGCCTCCTATGGCACCGTGGACGAGGCGAACGCCTGTATCGGTATGGCGCGTATTCATCTGGCCGACACGCAGCCAGCAATTGATGCGATGCTTGCGCGCATCCAGAACGACCTGTTCGATCTCGGGGCGGACCTCGCCACGCCCGACACGGGTGAAGCGCTGGAATATGAGCCATTGCGCATCATTCAGAGCCAGGTGGATCGGCTGGAGTCCGATATCGATGCGCTGAACGCCAATCTCGCTCCGCTGCGCTCCTTCGTTTTGCCTGGCGGAAAACCGGCGGCCGCGGCGCTGCATCTTGCCCGCACCGTTTCGCGACGGGCCGAGCGTTTGATGGTGGAGCTCAGGACCGTTGAGGGCGAGACCGTAAGCGATGCGGCCATGCGCTACATCAATCGTGTCTCGGATTTTCTGTTCGTTGCTTCGCGCGCTGTAAATGACAATGGCGCGCTCGACGTGCTATGGGTGCCGGGGCAGAACCGCTGACGCATTAGGGCCGGAATCGGGGCCCGCAACGAGGGCTCCGATGTTCATACCGCTGCACGATGCCAACAGCCTGCGCCATATCAAACGACAATATGTCACGCTGACGATTATCGCGGTCAACATCCTGGCCTATCTGGTGACGGCGGTTGGCGGTACGGATTTCGCGTTCGCAGCCGCCCTGGGGCTTGGTTATATCCCTTCCGTTTCCAACGACCTGGCGGTATTGCCGCCGGAGCTCGATCTGGTTCCCGAACCGCTCACCTACATTACCTACTCCTTCCTGCATGGCGACCTGATGCATCTTGGCGGCAACATGCTGTTTCTCTGGGTGTTCGGCGACAATGTGGAGGATGCGCTCGGGCATTTCCGCTATCTTGTTTTCTATCTCGCCTGCGCTGTCGCAGGTGCCTATATGCATGGTTTCATTGCACCGGATTCCAACGCGCCGCTGATCGGTGCATCCGGTTCCATTGCAGGCATCGTCGCCGCCTATCTGATCCTACATCCACGGGTGAAGATTTGGGTGCTGGCGTTTGCGCGCATCCCGCTGCGCATACCCGCCTTCATTCTTCTCGCCTTATGGATCGGCTTTCAGTTTCTGATGCTGTTGATCGACACCGAAAACCAGGTTTCCTGGGCCGCACATGCAGGCGGTATCCTTGCGGGCGCCGTGCTCGTGTTGGTGCTTAGGCGTGGCGACGTTCCGCTGTTCGACCGGCGGCTTGAAAAACCACGCGCCGTCGAGCTCGAAAAACCGGATATGGCGCGGCCGTTGGAAACGGAACAGCCACGCTGGGGGCGACAATAGCGCATTGCAACATATTGACGTGAACGTCAGGCCTCTCTACGGTCCCGCCAACTTCGGGGACGAGCCGCAACGAGGGGAGGAGTGTCTCATTTTCCTTGCATATGTCGGCATTCGGCTACCCGGCGGGTCCATCTGCTGATATTCAGCACCAGAACCGAAATCCACCATGGAAGGTGATTGCGCATGAAAGTCCTTGTTCCGGTAAAGCGGGTCATCGACGCCAATGTGAAGCCCCGCGTGAAGGCGGATGGCTCGGGTGTCGAGCTGACGAACGTCAAGATGGCTATGAACCCGTTTTGTGAAATCGCGGTCGAAGAAGCGATCCGCATGAAAGAAGCCGGCAAGGTGGAAGAAATCGTCGCTGTGTCGATCGGCCCGGAGAAGGCCCAGGAGACATTGCGTACCGCCCTCGCAATGGGCGCTGACCGCGCCATTCTGGTCAAAACCGACGACGCTGTTGAGCCACTCGACGTCGCCAAGATTCTCAAGGGTGTCGCCGAAGAAGAAAACCCCGAGATCGTTATTCTGGGCAAGCAGGCCATCGACGACGATTCCAACCAGACCGGCCAGATGCTGGCCGCGCTCCTTGGCTGGAGCCAGGGCACGTTCGCGTCCGATGTGGAAATTTCCGACGGCAAGGCCAAGGTCACCCGCGAAGTGGATGGCGGTCTTCAGGTGGTCGAACTCAAACTGCCGGCCATCGTTACCACGGATCTGCGTCTGAACGAACCGCGCTACGCTTCACTGCCGAACATCATGAAGGCTAAGAAAAAACCGCTCGATGCCAAGACGCCGGGTGATTACGGCGTCGAAGTCAAGGCCCGCCTCAAGGTGCTGAAAACCGAGGAGCCGGCCGGTCGCAAGGCAGGTATCAAAGTGGGTTCCGTCGCCGAACTGGTCGACAAGCTCAAGAACGAAGCCGGCGTGCTTTAAGCGGAAGGGAGAAACAAGATGGCCATTCTTCTGATTGCCGAACACGACAATGAAACCCTTTCCGATCAGACTGCCAAGGCGCTCTCCGCGGCGAGCCAGATCGGCTCTGACGTGGATGTTCTGATCGCCGGCAAAGGCGCAAAGGCTGTGGCCGAGGCCGCATCGAAACTCTCTGGCGTGCGCAAGGTTTTGCTGGCCGAGAGCGATGCGCTCGCCGAACGCCTGGCCGAGCCGCTCTCCGACCTTGTGGTTTCGCTGGCAGACGGTTACGACACCTTTGTCGCCCCCGCCACGACCACAGGTAAGAACGTGATGCCGCGCGTTGCAGCGCTGCTCGACGTGATGCAGGTGTCCGACATTGTCGAGGTGGTTGACGCCAAGACGTTCAAGCGTCCGATCTACGCCGGCAACGCCATCCAGACGGTCGAGGCGACGGATAGCAAGCACGTGATTACCGTCCGCACCGCTTCGTTCCAGGGGGCCGGCGAAGGCGGTTCTGCTTCGGTGGACAGTGTCGATGCACCTGCCGATTCCGGTCTGTCGACTTTCGTCGAAAACCGCATCGCCGAGAGCGATCGTCCGGAGCTGACATCGGCCAAGATCATCATTTCCGGTGGTCGCGCGCTCGGCTCGGAAGAAAAGTTCAAAGAGGTTATCCTGCCGGTGGCCGATAAGCTGGGCGCCGCCGTGGGCGCTTCGCGCGCAGCGGTCGATGCGGGCTATGCTCCGAACGACTGGCAGGTGGGACAGACGGGTAAGGTGGTTGCGCCCGATCTTTACATCGCCTGCGGCATCTCTGGTGCTATCCAGCACCTGGCGGGTATGAAGGATTCCAAGGTGATCGTTGCGATCAACAAGGATGAAGAGGCTCCGATCTTCCAGGTTGCCGATTACGGCCTGGTCGCGGACCTTTTCGACGTGCTGCCGGAGCTCGAAAAGGCGCTTTGAGCCGATAATCAGAACACCGGAATCTCAGGCAACAGCCCCGCTTTCGAGCGGGGCTTTTTTTGTCCGGAATGAAGAGCCCGGGTGGCCGCGTGCGGATGCGAAGGATTTTGGGCGCGGGGGTAGACGTCATTGCGCGGCGCATCTAGTTTGCAGCGCAACAATAGTGACGAAGGGTGCGTGGTGCGCCTCACGGGGTTTTCGACATGACTGGAAAGATTGAGAAAGTGGGTGTGATCGGTGCGGGTCAGATGGGCAGCGGTATCGCTCATGTCGCCGCGCTGGCAGGCTATAATGTAAAACTCTACGATCTTTCCGCGGAGCGGATCGAAGCGGGCATCGCGACCATTTCCGGCAACATGGCGCGACAGGTTTCCTCTGGCAAGCTGGAAGACAAGGTTCGCCAGGATGCACTGGCATGCATTGCGCCGGCCACAACCATGGAGGCGCTCGCCGACATGGATCTGGTGATTGAAGCGGCCACCGAAGACGAGACGGTCAAGCGCAAGATTTTCGCGCAGCTTTGCCCCGTCCTCAACCCCGAGGCCATTGTCGCCACCAACACCTCCTCCATTTCCATCACGCGCCTTGCAGCACAGACCGATCGGGCCGAACGCTTCATCGGCATTCATTTCATGAACCCGGTTCCCGTGATGAAGCTGGTGGAACTGGTCCGCGGCATTGCTACGGAAGACGATACGTTCGAGAAGGCGCGCGGCTTCGTTGAAACTCTCGACAAGACCATTACGGTGGCCGAAGATTTCCCGGCCTTCATCGTCAACCGCATCCTTCTGCCGATGATCAACGAGGCGATCTACACGCTCTATGAGGGCGTGGGTACGGTGGAAGCCATCGACACGGCCATGAAACTGGGTGCCAACCACCCGATGGGACCGCTACAGCTTGCCGATTTTATCGGCCTCGACACCTGTCTGTCGATCATGCAGGTGCTCTATGAGGGGCTGGCCGATTCCAAATACCGTCCTTGCCCATTGCTCGTGAAATATGTCGAGGCGGGTTGGCTCGGCCGCAAAACCGGCCGTGGCTTCTACGATTATCGCGGCGAGACGCCGGTGCCGACGCGTTAGCCCGCCGAATTATTCGGCGGCCTGTCGGGCCTGTCGCTGCGGTGTTCGACGCCGCGCGGCGGGCTTTTTTCGTTTATGCTGGGCCGCGGTTGCAGAGATTTCGTCCATGGGGAAAGCGTCCACCGCGATCACCTTTTCGACGGCTTGCTGTGCTTCGCGAAGCTGTGTGAACTCTCCGTCGCTGATGAGGTCCATATCGTGTGCTTCCTGCGCGTCGCTAATCTCCTTGGCGCGCATTTTCTTTTCGATTGGCGCCGCATCGACGACGAGACGGAACGCGCGTTCGAGGTCCTTGAGCGGATGTGTGTCATGCCCCTGGCCGAGATAAAGGTCGGGCGTCAGTCGATCCCGCTGCTCCGAGGGTTTCATGAGGATTTCGGCCAATTGTGTGGCGAGCTTGTCGGATGGGGCTGGCCTGGCCACGCCTGCAGGGAAGGCGATCAGTCGAACCAGCCAGGCTGCCGGACGCGCCGGCAGGTTGTCCAGAACGCCTCGGAACGCGACGCTCAGGCGCGCCTCGCCCTCTAGCATGAGATAGTCGACAATCGGCTTATCCTCGGCAAACCGCCCCTCGCTCTCATAGCGTTTGAGGACAGCGCCCAGCAGATAAAGCTCGGCCAGAATATCGCCCAGCCGTGCCGAGATCATCTCTTTGCGTTTGAGTGATCCGCCAAGCGTCAACAACGCAAAATCGGACAGGAGTGCAAAGGCGGCGGAATAGCGCGAGAGTTTCTTCCAGTGATGCGGCATCGCGGCGTTGTCGGGCGCGGGGCCGATCAATCCGCCGCTCCAACCGCGGACGAAGGCACGGCCAGCCGTTTTGAAGGCATGGCCGACATGCTTCCAGAAGGTCTGGTCAAAACGATCGAGCCCCTCTTCCCGGTCTTCGTTCGAAAGCGCGAGAAGTTCCTCCAGCATATAAGGATGGGAGCGGATCGCGCCTTGCCCGTAAATCATCAGGTTGCGGGTCAGGATGTTGGCACCCTCGACGGTGATGCCCACCGGCACCGCACGATAAGCCGCGCCCATGTAATTGTTCGGACCGTCGATGATGGCCTTGCCGCCATGAATGTCCATGGCGTGTTCCACCGAACGGCGCATCCGCTCCGTGGCGTGGTATTTCATGATGGCCGAAACGACGGACGGCTTGTGTCCCTCGTCGAGCGCGGCAAGCGTGACCCGCCGCGCTGCGTCGACCAGATAGGCGTTGCCGCAGAGCTCAGCAAGGGGCTCCTGGATGCCTTCGAACAAGCCGATGGGCACGTTGAACTGGGTGCGCACCCTTGCATAGGCGCCTGTGGCACGCGCACACATGGCTGCGGATGCGGCGGATTGCGAGGGAAGCGATATGCTGCGGCCGGCGGCGAGTGCCGTCATGAGCATGGTCCAACCCTGTCCGATTTGCTCCTCGCCGCCGAGAATGTGATCGAGCGGCACGAACACATCGTCCCCGTAAAGCGGACCGTTCTGGAAGAATGTGAACTGTGGAATGTGCCGGTCGCCGTGGCGCACGCCCTTGGTGTCGGTCGGCAGAAGCGCAACGGTGATGCCCAGATCCTCGCCCCGACCGAGATGGTTTTCGGGATCCTGCATCTTGAAGGCGAGACCCATGACGGAGGCGACGGGGCCGAGCGTGATATAGCGTTTGTGAAAGTTGAGACGCAGGCCGAGGACCTTCTTGCCTTTCCAGGTGCCGTATTCCACGACGCCCGTGTCTGTCATGGCGGCGGCGTCGGAGCCCGCATGGGGGGAGGTTAGGCCAAAACAGGGAATTTCGCGCCCGTCGGCCAGGCGCGGCAACCAGTATTTACGCTGTGCGTCCGTGCCGAAATGCATGAGCAATTCACCGGGCCCGAGCGAATTGGGCACCATCACAGTCACACCGGCGACGATGCTGGCGGAGGAGAGTGTGCGCACCACTTCCGAATGGGCGGTGTTGGAGAAACCGAGTCCGCCGAACTCCTTTGGAATGATCATGCCGAAGAATTTGTTCTTGCGCATGAAGTCCCAAACGGCGGGCGACAGATCCCGGTCTTGCCAGTTTAGTGTCCAGTCCTCCACCATAGAGCACAACTCGCGAACCGGTCCATCCATGAACGCTTGCTCGTCCTGGGACAGACGCGCCGGGGGCATCGCCAGAAGCTGTTCCCAATCGGGATTCCCTGTAAAGAGTTCACCGTCCCACCAAACCGTTCCTGCGTCGATCGCCTCCCGCTCCGTCTCCGAAATCGGGGGCATGATCTTACGCGCCCAGTTGAAGATGGGCTTCGAAACGTGGTCACGGCGAAAGGTTTTGAAACGCATGGCCGGCCTCCAGTTTTGCGCCAATATATCAGGCTTGCCTGTGTGAGGCGAACGGGTGGTGCGGCGGGATGGTTCCGCCCTTCATTTTTAGCCGCGCAGACGATTGCGTAAAATACGCAGGCGATTGCGCACACGCCGTGCAAGACCGAGTTGTGCGGCTGCCTTCCGCACATGGCGGTCTGCGTCCGGGGTGAGCCCGACGACCATGGTGCCAAGGGGGCGACGTTCTGTCCACAGTCGGCTCATCACGGGATGATCGGGCACGGCACATGAATCCGTCATCATGATATTCGGATCGTCAAGATGCGTTTTTGTCACCTCGATCATCAGAAGTGTGCCTGGCGAGTAACCCGCAAAGCCTTCGTCATAAGCTGTTTTCCATGTGTAAGCCGTGCCGTTCTCGATGAAGACGATCAGGCAGGCGATCACCGTATCGTCGAGAGTCAGCATGTGGATGCGGCACATATCCCGTTCGCATAGGCGGTGAACCGCCTCGCGGGCGAACGCAGCGCGATACCGGTCGATGGCCATGGCCGACCGTTCGCGCCCCTTCCATCCGGAGGCCTCAAGTGTGAGAAACGCCTCGATGCCGTGCCGTACTTCGTCCGGATGGCGGGCGATCTTGTATTCAAGACTGCCCAATTCTTCGAGCCGGCGTTTCAGCCGGCGGAATTCGCGATAGTGATGTGAGCGCAGCGAATCGCGCAGATAGGTGTTGCCGTCGAGTGCGCTCTCAAGCGTTGGACGTTCGACACGATTGGTGATCTGAAAGGGCAGATTGCGGGCGTCTACCACCGTGCGCAGGATCGCGGCGAACGCGCCGTCGAGGCCCACATCTGGGAGGACAAAGACCTTCGGATGATCGAGATGCGGTCGTGCCAGCATGGTGAAGAAATCCTCGATCACGCCGGCCGGGTCGTCATAGTCGACAAGCGGTGTACCGAGTGGGCCGAAAGGATTTGACCATGTGCGCAGCACTGGAACGCTGAATGGTAAGAGCGGGCGTTCGATGGTGAAGGGCACCAGAAGCCGAAGGCGGTTGCGCTCTTCGGTGCCGTCGCGAATCACCGCGAGCCTTACCTCCCGGTCTTCGAGCCGCGGCATGGCCGGGGCCAGAAATCGCGGATTGAAGAAGATGTTCGTCTCGATGGAGCGTGCTGCCAGATAATCAAGTTCATCGACCAGTTCGAAGCCGGCCGATGCCGGATAGATGGCAAGTTTCCGTTCGCTCTGCTGTGCTGCGAGCAAAGCGAGATGTTCCGGGTCGAGTTTCCGTGTAGCGTCGGCGGTGTGGTCGCTTGTCGCGCCGGGTGTGCCGGTGCTCGATTCTTCCAGGAGAGGGGGAATGCTCAAGAGCTCGTCTCCTTTCTGGCGCGCGGGAGAAACACCAACATGCGGATCCCAAGTTTCCGCCAGGCGGTGAACGAGAGGGCTGCAGCCTCGAATAGAATCGCGAGTCCCGTGGCAATGGCCGCACCCCAGAGACCGTAAAGCGGGATCAGCAGCATGTTGAGCCCCACATTGATGCCGAGTGTGAAAGCGTAGATTCCGGCGCAGACTTTCTGGTAGCCGCTCATGGTAAGCAGGCTTTCGGCTGGTCCGACGGCAGCACGGGCGACCACGCAAGAGACGAGCAGGAAGAGTAGCGGATAGCCGGCGGTAAAGCCGCTGCCGAAGAGCATCAGCATTGGCCTGCCGACAATGAGCACGACGAGTCCCATCGCCAGCGATGGCCAGAAAGTCCAGGTCACGGTCTCGGCGGCGAATGTGGCCAGCCCCTTTTCGTCGCCACCATGCATATAGGCTGAATAGCGTTGTGCAACGCTGGCCTTTACCGCGAAATACACAAAATGAACGAGGGCCAGCGTTTTTACAGTGGCGAAATAGACGGCGACGTCGGTGGGCGCCATGTAGCGACCGACCATGAGGACGTCGGCGTTGGTGAGCAGGAAATAGAAGCTTTCGACGAGAAAGATCGGCAGGGAAACGCCCACCCAGTGCTTCATCATGAAGCGCGGCTTGCCTGGCGGGGTGTTGCGTTTCACCCGCGTCGTGATGCTGAAGAACTGCACCAGCGTGGTGACATAAGTGGCGAGGATGGCTGTGACGATTGCTGTCTTTGCGTCGGGGGCATAGCCGGACAAAACGGCCACCGCCATAAAAAGAAGGATCAGGAGAGGGCGAATGAAATAAGCTGGGATGAGAGCCCAGATAACCCAAGCATTGGCTCGCGAAACACCCTGTAGTAGATCGCTTAGCGCGAGCATCGGCAGGCAGATCAGACCGAGATAGAATGGGACCACATAGTAGGATTCGATGAACGGTTCCAAATAACGCAGCCCAAGAAGACCGGCGAGCATGAACAGGGTCGAGGTGGCGAGCACGAACAAACGTCCGGCAACGTTGACCCCGCGCAGCTCTGCAAAGGCCTGTTTGGTACGATATTCGGGAATGAAGCGGATGATGGCTGTATGGAAACCAAGGCACGAAATGTTGCCCAGGATAATCATCGTCACCCAGACCAGTACATAGATGCCGTATTCGAAACTGCCCATCCAGCGCGCCAGAAAGACCTGGCTGAAGAAGGCGATGACGGCGTTCACGATCCGAATGGCAAAGGCGATAAGGGCATTGCGGCCGGCTTCGCTGCGCGCGTCGCGCGCGGAAACAAGGCCGTCGATTCTGGCGAGCCATGGACGTATGCGGGCCGAGAGCCGCTCCGGCAGCAAACGTTCACCGGTCCCCGTGGCTGAAAAGCGCACCCGCCAAACTCCGTTTCAAATTACCCAGACTGGGGTTTAGCGCAAACTGCTTAAGAAAAAGAAAGGGCCCGATCCGCCACCGTTCCGGCCGGCGCATGTAGAAAAGGCCGGGCAAGAACCCGGCCTTCCTGATCTCCATATTCTCCGGCTTTGGCCGCTAAAGCCTAGGCGAACGCCCCGTGGCAATGTTTGTATTTCTTACCCGAACCACAGGGACAAGCTTCGTTGCGGCCCACTTTGCCCCAGGTCGCGGGATCGTTCGGATCGCGCTCTGCCGCAGGCACCGCGCCGCTGGCTTCGCTGCGGGTTAGGGTCATCGTGTCGCCAGCGAATTCGTCTTCTCCCGTCGATCCATCGACGTGATGGGCCTGCATGTCCGGAGTTTCGGGTGGCGGCGCATCCGCGGCTTCGCGGACCAGCTCCACCCGCATAAGCTGCGAGGTAACCACCTGGCGCAGATTGCTGAGCATGGACTGGAAAAGTTCGAAGGCCTCGGTCTTGTACTCGTTCAGCGGGTCGCGCTGGGCATAGCCGCGGAAGCCGACGACGGAGCGCAGGTGGTCGAGATTGACCAGGTGCTCCTGCCACAGGCTGTCGAGCGTCTGCAAGAGAATAGACTTCTCCACATAGGTCATGATCTCGGGACCGAAACGCTCTGCGCGGTCCTTGGCGGCAGCTTCTGTCGCCTCGCTGATGCGCTCGCGAATATCGTCTTCCGCAATGCCTTCTTCCTGCGCCCATTCCTCGATGGGCAGATCCAGGTTCAGCGAAGTCTGCACGGCTTCGCGCAGTTCCTGTGTCTCCCACTGTTCGGCATAGGCTTTCTCGGGGATGTGGCGCGCGACCAGATCGTCGACTGTGTCCTGCCGCATCTCGGCGACGGTCTCAGAGAGATTCTCGCCATCCATGAGTTCGAGGCGCTGCTCGAAGACCACCTTGCGCTGGTCGTTCATCACATCGTCGAATTTCAGCAGGTTCTTGCGGATATCGAAATTGCGCGCCTCGACTTTTTTCTGCGCCTTTTCCAGTGCCTTGTTGATCCAGGGATGGACGATCGCCTCGTCTTCCTTGAGGCCGAGTTTTTGCAGCATCCCGTCCATGCGGTCGGATCCGAAGATGCGCATCAGGTCGTCCTGCAGCGACAGGTAGAATTTGGAGCGGCCCGGATCGCCCTGACGCCCGGAACGGCCGCGAAGCTGGTTGTCGATCCGGCGGCTTTCATGGCGCTCCGTGGCCAGAACGTAGAGCCCACCGGCAGACAGGGCTTGTTCCTTGAGCTTTTTCACATCCTCACGGATGGCCTGTTCTTTGGTATCGCGCTCGGCCCCCGCTTCCATCTCGCCAAGCTCTTCAGCGATCCGCATGTCCGGGTTGCCGCCGAGCTGGATGTCGGTGCCGCGACCGGCCATGTTGGTGGCGATCGTAATGGCGCCGGGTTTGCCTGCCTGGGCGACGATAAAGGCCTCGCGTTCATGATGGCGCGCGTTGAGAACCTCGAAACCCTTCACGCCTTCCTGGCGCAGGCGTTCGGCCAGGAACTCGGACTTTTCGATGGAGGTGGTGCCGACGAGGATTGGCTGTCCCTTGGCGCTGGCGTCTTTGATTTCGCTGACGATCGCCTTGTATTTCTCTTCCACTGTCCGGTAGACTTCGTCGTCCTCGTCGAGGCGCTGAATAGGCAGGTTGGTCGGGATCTCGATAACCTCGAGACCGTAAATGTTGCCGAACTCCTCCGCTTCCGTGGATGCCGTGCCTGTCATGCCGGCCAGCTTGTCGTACATGCGGAAATAGTTCTGGAAGGTGATCGAGGCGAGCGTCTGGTTCTCGGGCTGGATCGCCACATGCTCCTTGGCCTCAAGAGATTGGTGCAGACCTTCGGAGAAGCGTCGGCCCGGCATCATGCGGCCGGTGAATTCGTCGATGATGACGATCTCGCCATTGCGGACGATGTAGTCCTTGTCACGTTGGAAGAGCTTGTGCGCTTTCAATGCGTTGTTCAGGTGATGAACGATGGCGACGTTCTCGATGTCGTAAAGCGAATCGCCTTTGAACAGATCCGCTTCACGCAGCATGTTCTCCATCTTTTCCGTGCCTTCCTCGGTGAAGGTCGCGGTGCGTTGCTTTTCGTCGATCTCGTAGTCGTCTTCCGCCAGGTGCGGAATGAAGGTGTCGATCTTGTTGTAAAGATCGGAGCGGTCGTCCAGTGGACCGGAAATAATAAGTGGCGTGCGCGCTTCATCGATCAGGATCGAGTCGACCTCGTCGACGATGGCGTAGGAATGTCCGCGCTGCACCATCTGGTCGCGCTCGTACTTCATGTTGTCGCGCAGATAATCGAAGCCGAGTTCGTTGTTGGTCCCGTAGGTCACGTCGCAGGCATAGGCCGCGCGGCGCTCCTCGTCCGACATGCCATGCACGATAACGCCTGTCGTCAAACCGAGAAAACCGTAGAGTTTGGACATCCACTCGGAATCGCGCGTGGCCAGATAATCGTTCACCGTCACCACATGCACGCCCTTGCCGGACAAAGCATTGAGATAGACGGGAAGGGTTGCCACCAAGGTCTTGCCTTCGCCGGTTTTCATCTCGGCAATGCACCCGTCGTGCAGCACCATGCCGCCGATGAGCTGCACATCGAAGGGGCGCATGCCAAGCGCGCGGCGGGAAGCCTCACGCGCCACCGCGAAGGCGGGAATCAGAATGTCGTCGAGCGATTTTCCTTCGGCAAGTTCCTTTCGGAACGCTTCCGTTTTACCGCGCAATGCCTCGTCGGACAGAGCCTTCATTTCGTCTTCAAGCGCGTTGATCGCGGAGACGCGCGGGTGAAAACCCTTGACGCGGCGATCGTTCGAGGAGCCGAAAACCTTGCGGGCGAGACCGCCGAGACTGACCATCCAGTGGTCCTTTCACTTCCTGACAGACGGCATGTGCGGAGCAGGGATCGAACCCCACTCGTGCCGAGCGAGAGCAATTATATAACAATTAGCGTCCGGAAAACGGTTCTGGACGCAGGACAACAGGACAGATAAGAGGGGCCAAGAGTGATGTCAACGCCGTGTTAAACATGCGCTCTTGCGCAAAATTCCGCCATATTCATGGGCGGTTTGGGCAAATTCTGAATCACGAACGGAGAGTTTCATGCTGAAATCGTTTCGCCGTTTCCTGGCCGTTCAGGTTGGGGCCGGTCTGACGCTGGCCGCCGTGGGCTTCATGCCCGCGCACGCTGCCGATGCCGATGTCGTCGCCACTGTCAACGGTATGGAGATTACGGAAGGCGATTTGGCGGTCGCCGGCGCCGAATATGGCGCGCAGTTCGGCAATCTGCCGGAACCGCAGCGCCGGGCAGCTTTGCTTTCGGCGCTGATCGAAATTCGCCTTCTTGCTGCCGAGGCCGAGGAAAAGGGGCTAGCCGAGGGCGAGGAATTTGAAAAACGGCTCGCGTTTTTGCGCGAGCAGGCCCTGCATGCGGCGTTCATCGAGAAAGTGGTCGATGGCGCTGTCACAGAGGACGAGGTGCGCGCCAGCTACGACAAGCAGATCGCCGATGCGCCTGCGGTCAACGAAGTGCACGCGCGTCATATCCTGGTGAAGACCAAGGAAGAAGCCGAGACGGTTATCCAGCAGCTCGAAGAAGGCGGCAATTTCCAAGAAATCGCCAAGGAGAAATCGACCGACGGTGCCGCCGCCAATGGCGGTGATCTTGGTTATTTCACTTCCGGCCAGATGGTGCCGGAGTTCGAGAAGGTGGCCTTTGAACTCAATCCGGGCGAGTATTCCAAGGAGCCGGTGGAGACGCAGTTCGGTTTCCACGTCATCAAGGTGGAAGATAAGCGCGCCAAACAGCCGCCGGCATTCGATGCGGTGAAAGATCGGGTGCGCTCCATGCTGGTGCGCGAGAAATACGTCGAGGAGGTTTCCGCTTTGCGCGATTCTGCCGAGGTTGATGTGAAGGATCCCGCGCTCAAGGAGTTCATCGACGGAATAGAGAAGCAGCGTGAAGGCGCTGCACCGGAAGGCGGTGAAGCTGCCGAACCGGCGAAAACCGAATAGAACTCGAATATCGTGTGATCTGGAAGCGGCGGG
>ENA-ORCW01000247-ORCW01000247.1-marine-metagenome-genome-assembly--contig:-NODE-247-length-50358-cov-3.369324_pt1 | contig 50358 bp, 41 predicted proteins | sample MGYA00237784_ERZ508517 | MGnify/ENA primary metagenome ERZ508517 (study PRJEB26187, sample SAMN06268979) | marine metagenome | isolation source: Tt ae E1 feedstock associated aerobic enrichment on...
CTGCAATTCGCCACGTCCGGCCTGTTTTCACGCGTTGTCTCGGTCGAGCCGATGCCGGAGAATTTCGCGATCCTTTCGCACAACATCCACCTCAACTGCCTCGGGGGCGTGCTTGCCGCCGTCAATTGCGCGGCGAGCGACAAGGCGGGCAGGGCGGTGATGCAGGCCGACGCGGTCAATTCCGGCGCGCATACGCTGCGGGCAATGGCTGACACGCCGAGCGGCCGCTCGGTCGAGGTCGACGTGCTGCCGGTCGGGGCCATCCTGGCGAAATCCGGCGTCCCGGTCGGCGATGTCGGCTGTGTCTGGATCGACGCAGAGGGGTTCGAGCCCGAAATCGTCAGAAGCGCGCTCGATGCCGGGGTCCGTGAGGCGATGTTCCATGTCGAGTTCACGCCGCGCTTCTACGGTCCGGAAAAGACCGCCGAATTCATTGCTTTTCTGCGGGCGCGTTTCGACAGGGTGCATTTCCTGACGGGCAGGGGGATCGAGCCGGCGACGTTCGATGAACTTGACAAGGTCGCCACCCAGCAGGACATCGTTGTGAGCAACTGACAGGAGCGGCGCGCCTTGCCCCAATTCATCGCCGATGCGCTCGACGGCCTCGCGCTTTGGCAATACGCGCTCGCCTATGCGGTGATCGCGTTTGCCACCATCGTGCAGTACCGCGCCGGCGTCGGCTTCGGCCTGATGGCCGCGCCGCTGCTGGCGCTGTTCGCGCCGGCGCTCGTTCCCGTCCCGATCATCATGCTGACGCTGCTCACCGCCGGCGCCGCGATGCTGTCGATGCATGGCGGGATCGACTGGCGCGAAGTGTCGTGGTCGGTTTCAGGACGGCTGCTCGGATCGATCGCCGGAGCGGCGATCCTGGTGCGGCTGACCGACGAGAAGCAGTTCATGGTGGTGTTCGGCGCGCTGATCGCGCTCGCCGTCGCCATGTCGCTCGCCGGATTGCGTTTCCGCTTTTCCAACCGGCTGCTGCTGGTCATGGGGTCGATCTCCGGCCTGACGGCGACCATCACCTCGGTCGGCGGGCCGCCGATGGCGATCGCCTACCAGGACCAGACGGCGGAGCACGCCCGGCCGAACATGAGCGCCTTTTTCGCCATCGGCTGCGTCGTCATCCTCGCCGTTCTGCAGGTCAACGGCCTGATCCGCCTCGCCGATGTCGTTCATGCCGTGATGCTGGTGCCGGGCCTTGCGCTGGGCGTCGTGCTGGCACCGTTCTTCAAGGGGCTAATCGACCGCAATTTCCGCAGGATCCTGCTGGGCATTTCCGGCGCGTCGGCGGTGCTGCTGATCGCGCGCGGACTTGCCTGACGCGTGCAATTGCCATCTGGCGTTTTCGCAGCGCAAAGGGCATGGTTTGACTGACAATCGGAGACAGCCATGCCCTCGACCAAGCCGACCTTCGCCCCGCCGCGCCCGTGGACCGAATGCGCCCGAGACCTCGTCAATGTCGCGATGGGGCGCAAATCCGCCGATCTCGTCGTGCGCAACGGCATGTGGGTCAATGTCCATTCCGGCGAGGTGATCCCGGCAACCGACCTCGCCATCGTCGACGGGCGGTTCGCCTATTGCGGGCCCGACGCCTCGCATTGCATCGGCGACGGCACCAAGGTGGTCGACGCGCGCGGACGCTATCTCGTGCCCGGCCTGTGCGACGCGCACATGCATATCGAAAGCGGCATGGTGACGGTGACAGAGTTTACCCGCGCGGTAGTGCCGCACGGCACGACCTCAATGTTCGTCGATCCGCACGAGATCGCCAACGTGCTCGGTCTTGACGGCGTCAGGATGATGCATGACGAAGCCGAGGCGATGCCGGTCAACGTGTTCGTGCAGATGCCGTCCTGTGTGCCGTCGGCGCCGGGGCTGGAACATGCCGGCGCGTCGCTCGGGCCGCACGAGATCGGCGAGGCGATGGCATGGCCGAACATCATCGGCCTCGGCGAGGTGATGAACTTCCCGGGCGTGGCGGCGAACGACCAGACCATGGTCGGCGCTATCGAGGCGACGGTGAAGGCCGGCAAGACGGTCGGCGGGCATTACGCCTCGCCGGATCTGGGGCTTCCTTTTCATGGCTACGTTGCCGGCGGGCCGGAGGACGACCACGAGGGCACGCGCGCCGAGGACGCCATCGCCCGCGTCCGGCAGGGCATGAAGGCGATGCTGCGGCTGGGCTCCGCGTGGTACGACGTCGCCGAGCAGATCAAGGCGGTGACCGAGCAGGGGCTCGACAGCCGCAACTTCATCCTGTGCACCGACGACAGCCATTCCGGCACGCTGGTGCGCGACGGCCACATGGACCGCGTGGTGCGGCACGCCATCCAGCAGGGTTTGGCCCCCGTCACCGCGATCCAGATGGCGACGCTCAACACGGCGCAGCACTTCAAGCTGGAGCGCGAGCTGGGCTCCATCGCTCCGGGACGCCGGGCGGATTTCCTGATCGTCTCGGATCTGGCCGAACTGGCAATCGATGAGGTTTTTGCCCGGGGCGCCCGGCTGGCGCGGCGCGGCCGGCTCGATGCCGAGATTGCGGCTTACGCTTACCCGGCGGCAGCGAAAAATACAGTGCGGCTCGGCAAAAAGCTTGCGGCGAAGGATTTCGACATTGCCGCACCCGATGGTGCAAATCATGCGCGCGCGCGGGTGATCGGCGTCATCGAGAATCAGGCTCCGACAAGGGCGCTTGAGGCCGAACTCGGCGTCGAAGACGGCATCGTCGCCATGGATCGACGCAACGATGTCTGCCAGATCGCGCTGGTGGAGCGGCACCGTGCAACGGGGCAGGTGACCAATGGTTTCGTGTCGGGTTTCGGCTATATGGAAGACTGCGCCCTGGCTTCGACCGTGGCGCACGATTCTCATCATATGATTGTCGTCGGCACCAACAAGGGCGACATGTCTCTGGCGGCCAACCGACTTGGCGCGGTGGGCGGTGGCGTGGTGCTGTTTTCCAAGGGGCGCGAGCTGGCGCTGGTGGAAATGCCGATTGCCGGACTTATGTCTGACGAGCGTGCCGAGGTGGTGGCGCAGAAGGCGGCCAAGCTGACCGAGGCGATGCGTGCGATGGGTTGCACGCTCAACAACGCCTATATGCAGCACTCGCTTCTGGCACTGGTGGTGATCCCGGAGCTCAGGATCTCCGATACCGGAATTATCGACGTCTCCAATTTTCGCAAGGTCGACCTTTTTCTCTGACTTCGGGACAGACTTTGCCCTTCGCGTGGCCGCTCGATCCGGATCCTAGCGACGGCGACCCTGGCCGGTGGCGAGTTCGATGACCGTGAGCGGTGTGGTGATGACGATGTCGGCGGCCGAACCGACTGTCTGGCCAAGTCCGCGCACCAGGTTTTCGACCCGTCCGATCACGAGATCCTCATTGCTTTCGTTCAGTTCGCCCTCGCTGGACAGGCGTTCACCGAGCAGGCGTACCAGAACCGGGTTTTCGGCAAATTTGGTGTGGTTTAGCCAATCGCCCGAGGAGACGTTCGTCACGTCGATGACGGTCACGCCGAGATTTGTCAGTTCGCTTGCGTCCCGATAATCGCCGAGCCGGGGCTGATTGCCGGCGATAAAGCCCGAGAGCGTCAGTGCACGGTCGTTTTGCGAGGTGAGAACGGCAAAGGGTCGTTTGGGCACGCCGTAGCGGCGCATTTGCCCCTTGAAGACGTCGATGTCGATGTCGGGCGAGGCGAGAACCACGTCGGCCAGGCGACCGCCGAGATCTCGGTCGCCGGAGATTGCGAGCTGACGCAGGGCTTCCATGGTGAGCCAGCTTCCCATCGAGTGAGCAACGACGTCGATATGCGTCGCCCCCGCCCGGGCGACCGTTCGCAGGGTTCTTTCGAGCGCATCGCGGGCTGTTGTGGCGCTGTTATTGTCATAAACATAATCGATTGTGCGGCCCGCCGACGGCCAGGAGAAAAGAATGGGTGTGCCCGCATAGTTCGCGTCGTGAAAAATCTGCGCGGCGCGGTAGACGGCTTCGTCGAAGCCGGTGTTGTAGCCATGGATGAAAACGAGCGCGCGTCCGTTGCGGGCGGCAATATCGTCTCTGAGTGCGTTTTCGAAGTCGTTCTGCTGCGCATAAAGAATGGCGCGGTGAGCGGCGAAATAGCGTGCGGGATCGGCAACCCTGGGATTGGGCGCGAGTTCCATCCTGCCCGTCTCGTGCACCGCGGGAACGGTGATTTCCACTTGCGCAAAGGCTGCTTCGGGTGCGCGTCCGCCATCAAATACTTCACCCGGCTTTTCCGTCCTTTCCCGGTTGGTGGCAATGAAAATGCCGTGGCTTCCCGCGATCTGATCGGCGCGCGCTGGCGCGATCGTCTCTGCGAGCAATCGGGAGGGATGCGGATTTGCGCAGCCGGCGATCAGCAGAATCAGAACGACAACGAACGGACGCTGGAGCTTGTGGAACGGCATTCGACAATGATCCTGTGCGTGCTTCATGCACCGCAAGTGCTAAGTCAGCATCTGTTTAAGAGAAAAGAGGCTACCGATGGAAGTCTATCTCTCCCAGAAAACCGGCGTGAAAATGACGAGAACGGCGAGAATCTCCAGCCGGCCCATGAGCATGGCGAAGGCGATGATCCATTTTGCCAGATCGGGAACCGGCGCGAAGCTGCCCGCGGGGCCGACCACCTGGCCGAGACCGGGGCCGACATTGGTGAGGCCTGTGAGGGCAGCCGAAATGGCGGTGACGAAATCCAGCCCCGTAGCGGCCAGCAGAAGAATGATAACCGCCCAGATGACGAGGAACGCCGACATGAAGAGCACGACCGCGCGCTGAAGATCGTCGTCCACCGGTCGGTCGCCATAGCGCACGGTGACGATCGTGTTGGGGTAGACGAAACGGCGCAGACCGTTCGCCAGAAGCTTGAACAGGATCAGGAAGCGATAGGCCTTGATGCCGCCGGTGGTCGAGCCTGAACATCCGCCAAGGAACATGGCGACGAAGGCGGCCGCGACCCCGAAAGCGCCCCATTGAGAATAGTCGTCGCTGGCGTAGCCAGTGGTGGTGATGATCGAAACGAAATTGAACGCCGAATGGGTGAGTGCGGCGAAAAATGTGTGGTCGTGCACGATGCGCAAATAGATCGCGACTGCGAGTACGAAGACGATGACGTATCCCGCGAAAACGCGGATCTGCGGATCGCGCAGGGCATCGAGCCGTCCGCGGATCGCAAACAGGATCAGGATGGAGAACGGCAAGGCCGAGATAAACATGAAAATCGTGCTGATCCAGAGCACAGCCGGATTGTCGGCATAATACCCCATGGACGCGTCATGGGTGGAAAAGCCCGCCGTCGCGATGGTCGTCAGCGCATGGTTGACCGCGTCGAAGGCGCGCATTCCGGCGGCCGCATAGGCGATGGCGCAGGCCAGCGTGAGCAGGGAATAGATGCTGATAAGACCAAGGCCGAAGGTGGAGAAGCGGTCGAAGGGGCGGTCCTCGATGTCCGAGGATTCGATGCGGAAATAGGACACGCCGCCGACATTGAGAAACGGCAGGACGAAAAGGCCAAGCGCAATCACACCAAGGCCACCGATCCATTGCAGGATGGAGCGCCAGATGAGCAGGCCGGGCGGCATGCTGTCGAGGCCGACAATCACCGTCGCGCCGGTTGCCGTGACGCCCGACACGGATTCGAAGAAGGCGTCGGCGACGCTGAATTCCACCGAAGAGGCCAGAAGCGGTACGGCGCCGGCAATGCAGGCCGTCATCCACAACAGGTTGACCACCAGGAAGCCGAAACGCGAGGAAATGACCGGTGCGCGCCCCTGGGAGGCCAGCGACACGCCGATGGCGAGCCCACCGGTGAAAAGCGCCGAAAAGGCGAAGACCTGCCAATCGTCATTGCCATAGTAAAGGTCGACGGCCGCCGGGATGAGCATGGCGGCCGAGAGGTAGATGGCAAAGACCGCCGCAATGTGCAGCGCGGCGCGAACGGCAAGATATTGCAAGAACTGAACCTCAGGCTGCCCATCAAAGCGTCTGTGTTCGGGAAGCGATCCCCCTCCCTGGCGCGAGAGTGGCGTCACGCGCCCCGATATGCAATAGCCCGTAGGACACAAGGACTGGATAGGCAAGAGAGCATGAGTGCAGCATCGGATGAGAGCGAATTCGTAGACGCGGTGGCGGATGCGGCGGATGCGCTGCGATCGCTGTTTGCCGAAACGCCGCTTCAGGAGAACGACTACCTCTCCGAGAAGACCGGCGCGCGCGTTTTCCTGAAGCGTGAGGATCTGACGCCGGTTCGCTCATACAAGATTCGCGGCGCCTTCAATTTCTTTCGCAAGGCTATGGCGAAGGGCGGAAACGGGCACACCTTCGTGTGTGCCTCGGCGGGCAATCACGCACAGGGTTTCGCTTATGTGTGCCGGCACTTCGGTTGCAAGGGCGTTGTGTTCATGCCGGTGACGACGCCCCAGCAGAAAATCGACAAAACGCGCATTTTCGGCGGCGAGTTCGTTGAAATCCGCCTGATCGGCGATTTCTTCGACGATTGCTACCGGGCCGCACTGGCGTTTGCCGAGGAAAGCGGGGCGTCCATGGTGCCGCCGTTCGACCACCCCGACATTATAGAGGGCCAGGCGACCGTGGGGCGCGAAATCGCCGATCAAATCAGGGCGTTCGATGGCGTGAGCATGGGCGACAGCCTCGTGATCCTGCCGGTGGGCGGTGGCGGGCTTGCCTCGGGCGTGACGCGTTACCTCGGGGCGAGCGGCCAGGCCGGCTCTTTCGCCTTTGCCGAACCGGAGGGTGCGGCGAGCCTGCAGCAGGCGCTGGTAGAGGACCGACCGGTGCGGCTCGACCGGGTGGACAATTTCGTCGACGGCGCGGCGGTGGCCGAGATCGGCGCGGCGCCGTTTTCCCATCTCAAGGCTTTCGATGCGGAAGCGGTGCATCTGGTGCCGGAAAATCGGCTCTGCGCGACCATGATCGAGATGCTGAACATCGAGGGCGTGGTGCTGGAACCCGCCGGTGCGTTGGCCATCGACACGCTGAAGGATTTTTCGCCGGAAACGCTCAAGGGGCGTACGGTGGTGGCCGTGGTATCGGGGGGCAATTTCGACTTCGAGCGTTTGCCGGACGTGAAGGAGCGGGCCTTGCGCTTCGAGGGGCTGAAAAAATACTTCATCTTCCGCTTTCCTCAGCGTCCCGGCGCATTGCGCGATTTCCTGGATCTTCTGGGACCGGAGGACGACATCACACGATTTGAGTATCTCAAGAAATCGGCGCGCAATTTCGGATCGGTGCTGATCGGCATCGAAACCAAAAACCGCGACAATTTTGGCATTCTGACCGGGCGGTTCGACGCTGCCGGCTGGGCTTACCAGGACATTACCGACAACGACACGATAGCCGGATTGATCATCTGAGGATCGGATAGCATGACAGGGGCCCGCTACATTGTGCTCTTTCGCGGCGTGGGCGGTGCAACGCAACTGCCCGTGAAGCAATTGCGGCAGATCCTGAGCGGGGAAGGATTCGCCGGGGTTGCGACCTATATCAACAGCGGCAATGCGGTGTTGACGGCTTCGGCCGGTGAAGAAGCCGTGCGGAGGCGCGTGGCCGATCTCGTCAGGAAGCACATGGGATTTGAGAAAGCGGTCATGCTGCGAAGTCTCGACGATTGGCGTGCGATGATCGCCGGCAATCCGTTTCGGCAGGCCGAGAACACGCCGACCTGCTTGCATGTCTACGCGTTGGAGTGCGAACCGGACCCGGAACGGGTGCGGGCGCTCGAGGCGAAGGCCACGGGCACGGAAGAGTTTCGCATCGAGGGGCGCACGCTCTATCTGCATACGCCGGACGGTATGGGCCAATCGCGGTTCGCGCCCAAGATGGAGCCGACCCTGAAACTGGAAATGACCGGCCGCAACTGGCGCAGCATGCTGGCGCTGAGAACGCTCGCTGCCGAGGGGTGAGGGGTTGCGACGCACAAATTTGCGGTTGCGCTTTCGCCACAGATGCCCCATATGACGCCGAGACGCATGGGTCGGCACGCCGACTTTCTAAAGAGACTGGTTGCGTCTGAAGCCATCGCCAACGGGCGAAAGCTTGAGCCGGCAGTGCCGGCGCGACAGCGCAGCCGCACGGGCAGACCCGTCGTCTTGTCGTTCATTCAAACATTTATCCGGCAGGTTGCGCCCTGCCACCTATCATTTGCGGCGTCTGCGGATGCCGGCATGGGAAAGATTGCACATTGACCAATGACAACAATGCGAAACAGATCGGTTTCGCGGAACTGGGAATTACAGGCTCTTTGTTGAAGGCGGCTGAAGACGTGGGGTTCACGAGCCCCAAGCCGATCCAGGAAAAGGCCATTCCGGCTATGCTCGACAAGCGTGACGTGCTGGGCATCGCTCAGACCGGATCCGGCAAGACGGCGGCATTTTCGCTGCCCATTCTCTCGCAGATCATCGCACTCGGATCAAAGCGTGTGCGCAAGACGGCGCGGGCGCTGATCCTGTGCCCGACGCGCGAGCTGGCGGTGCAGATCGACGAAGTGGTGCGCGAACTGTCGCGCCATGCGCATCTGGCCACGGCGCTGGTTCTGGGCGGCGTTTCCCGCAACAGCCAGGTGAGGCGGCTGGCCCAGGGCGTCGACATTCTGGTGGCGACGCCGGGCCGGCTGACCGACATCGTGCGTTCGGGCGAGCTTTCGCTCGCCGAAACGCGCTGGTTGGTGTTGGACGAAGCCGACCGCATGCTCGACATGGGCTTTATCAACGATGTGCGCCGCATCGCGCGCGCCACGCATCCGCAGCGCCAGACGGCGCTGTTCTCGGCCACCATGCCGAAGGAAGTGGACGGGCTGGCCAAAAGCCTGCTGAACGATCCGCTGCGGTTGGAGATTGCAAAGCAGTCGACCACGGCGGGCGAGATCACGCAGCATCTTGTGATGGCGCGCACCAAGCAGAAGCGCAAGATTCTCTCCGACATGCTGGCCGACGAGGCCATGCGTTCGGTGATCGTGTTCGCGCGCACCAAGCATGGCGCTGACCGGGTGACGCGCGACCTGGGCCGCGATGGGTTCGAGGCCGCCGTGATCCATGGCAACAAGTCGCAGAATGCGCGCCAACGTGCGCTGAACGGTTTTCGTGACGGTTCGGTGCGCATTCTCGTCGCCACCGACATCGCCGCACGTGGCATCGATGTGCCGGGCATCAGCCACGTGGTGAATTTCGATCTGCCGGATCAGCCGGAAAGTTATGTACACCGTATCGGCCGCACCGGCCGTAATGGCGCTTCCGGCGAGGCGGTGACCCTGTGCGATCCGGCCGAAACCGACAAGCTGAAGGCGGTCGAGAAGATCATTCGCATGCGGCTGCCGGTGAAGGCGGACCATACGTCCGAACCCGATCCGGTGCGTCAACCCGCGGCCAACAATGCGGGCGAGCGGCGCAATGCACAAAAGCCGGCCAAGGCGGGCGACAATCGCAAGCCGAAACGATCCGGTGGCAAGCAACAGCACCAGGCCGACCAGCGACAGAATGCGGGCGACAAGCCTGTTCGCCGCCGACGCAGAAATCGTGGCCGACGGCCCGGCGCACACGCTGCTTAGCCGCTTTTTCAAGCGATTTTCAAGAAGCGCTGATCGGCCGATAGGCCGGTCTGGCCCAATTGTCTCTCCGATACGGTTCGGCTAGGCCAGAAGCATCTGGCGGTTCTGCCAGGATGTGGAGGGAGCAGCGAAAGCATGACCGGTCTTGCGGCATTGGCGATCGGATACGTTCTGTCGCAGTTCTACCGGTCGTTCCTGGCCGTCCTGACTCCGGCTCTGACGAGTGAGCTTGGCGCCACCAAGGCCGAACTTTCCATGGCGTCGGGCGCATGGTTCGTCGTTTTTGCCCTGATGCAGTTCGTGGTCGGAGTCTCGCTCGACCGTTACGGCCCGCGCCGAACGGCGGCTTTTCTCCTGACAGTTTGCGGTGGCGGCGGGGCGCTGATGTTCGCATTCGCTCCCAGCCCCGGCATGATCATTCTCGCCATGGCTCTCAACGGGGCCGGGTGCTCGGCCGTTCTGATGGCCTCGGTCTTCATCTTCGCCAAGTCCTTTTCTCCCGCTCGGTTGACCATTCTAATCTCCTGGCTGATCGCTTTCGGCACCATGGGCAATGTCATCGGCTCGGCACCTATGGCTGCGGCTGCCGAAGCGTTCGGCTGGCGTGGTGTGATGGCGGGATTGGCATTTTTCACCATACTGACCGGCATTGCCATTCAGTTTCTGGTCCGCGATCCGGAACCGGCCGCACAGAACGAACGCGAGGCGGGATTCGGGTTCCGCGGTTACAAGGAGTTGCTGAGCCTGCGCGTGCTCTGGCCGATCCTGCCGTTGACAGCGCTCAACTACGCGCCGGCAGCGGGCATTCGCGGGCTATGGGCCGGTCCCTACCTGTCCGACGTGTACAGTGCCGACGCTTTGTTGATCGGTCAGGTAACGCTTTTCATGGCGCTCGCCATGTCCGCGGGGAGCTTTGTCTACGGGCCGCTGGATGTTTTCTTCAGGACGCGAAAATGGGTGGCTGTTGGCGGCAATCTGGTCGGCCTGATGGCGATTCTGCTTCTGGCGATGGTGCCGGTTTCATCAATCGCGATGACGACGGTCGTGTTCGTGGTGATCGGCATCTGTGGTGCGAGCTATGGGTTGCTGATGGCGCATGGCCGGGCATTCGTGCCAGCGCATCTGACGGGGCGGGGCGTGACGCTTTTAAACTTTTTCTCGGTGGGCGGGGCCGGAGTGATGCAGTTTCTGACAGGCGGTGTGGTCGCCGTCTCCACTGTGCCTGGCGAACCGGTGGCCGCTTATCAGACTTTGTTCGTCTTCTACGCCATCCTGATCGCGGCATCGCTGGCAATCTATCTGGCTTGCCGGGATGCGCCACCCGAGATGGAGCGGGCGCATGGCGGTTAGAAAGGGGTGTTGATGCCCGATTTTATGGGTCTTTGCGCTTTCGACCGCGGAGGCCTGTCGATCGCTTGTTCCACCCGGTCAGACGGAACATGACAAAGAAAACCACCGGCTTGGGGAAAAGACGAAGGAATTTCAGCGGCCATACCAGACGCTTCGGAAACGCGATCTCATAACCGCCGCCGCGAATGCCTTTGGCGATGCGCCGGGCGGCTTCCGGCGCGCTCAAGAGAGCGGGCATCGAAAAATTCGTTTTCTCGGTGAGCGGGGTGGCGACGAAACCCGGATTGATAATCTGGGTTCGGATGTTGAGTTTTTCGAAATCGTAGCGCAGGCCCTCGACCAGATTGTTGAGGGCGGCCTTTGTTGAACCATAGGCGGCAGCCGACGGCATTCCGAAGAAGGAAGTGACCGAACCCATGACGACGATCTGGCCGAAACCGCGATCGCGCATGCGGTCGGAGATCGGCACGAGCCCATTGAGCGTGCCGAACACGTTGATGCGGTAGCTGCGCACGAAATTGGTGGTTTCCAGCCGATCGCCGCAAACCGGCAGGTAGGTTCCGGCGTTGAAGACCGCGAGCACGATCGGGCCGAGGTTCTTTTCAATGGAGGCCACGGTGCGCGCCATACCGGCTTCGTCCATGACATCGCATGGGAAGACGAAAATGCGGCCTTCCAGATGCTCGGCCTCCCTGGTGATTGAGGCAAGGCCATCTTCCGCGCGCGCGGTCGCCGCGACCGTATAGCCGCTTCGGGCGAGATGGATGGCAAGCGCACGCCCGATTCCGGTGCTTGCACCGGTTACCCACGCAATTCCATCCTCCGGACTGGCCCGGTAGAGCGCCATTCCATCCCCTCTTCGACTCTCTGGCACATGTACCGGGACGCCGGCGCGATGAAAAGCACCGAATGGATGCTACACACCGAAAAGGCTTCGTTCGTCGCCGAACATTAGCTGTCATGGATGGAAGACCAATACGCGACAGGTTTGCGCGCTTTCGCCCGCTGGCGAAAAATCCCTCCTTGCAACCCTCGCGCGGGCTTTCTAACCTCCGCAAAAATTCGAAGAGGATGCCATGAAGAATTCGGTAGTGGACGCCATCGGTAACACCCCGTTGATCCGCCTGAAGCGGGCCTCCGAGGAAACGGGCTGCGAGATTTACGGCAAGGCCGAGTTCATGAACCCGGGCCAGTCGGTCAAGGACCGAGCGGGGCTTTTTATCATTCGTGACGCGGAGAAACGCGGGCTTTTGACGCCTGGCGGCGTGATTGTCGAGGGCACGGCGGGCAATACGGGCATCGGCCTGACCGTGGTGGCCAAGGCACTTGGCTATCGCACGGTGATCGTGATCCCCGAGACGCAGAGCCAGGAAAAGAAAGATGCGCTCAGGGTGCTTGGCGCCGAGCTGATTGAGGTTCCGGCGGTGCCGTACAAGAATCCGAACAATTATGTGAAGGTTTCCGGCCGTTTGGCGGAGCAGATCGCCAGAAGCGAACCGAACGGTGCCATCTGGGCGAACCAGTTCGACAATGTTGCCAATCGCGACGGCCATGTGCGCACAACGGCCTCCGAAATCTGGGAGCAGACAGGCGGCAAGATCGACGGTTTCGTTTCTGCCGTGGGCACGGGCGGCACCCTGGCCGGTGTTGCCGAGGGGCTGCGTGGCAGGAACCGGGATGTGAAAGTGGCGCTCGCCGATCCGATGGGGGCAGCCCTTTACAGCTACTACACCGATGGTGCGTTGAAGTCCGAAGGCAGCTCCATCACCGAAGGCATCGGGCAGGGGCGGATCACGGCCAATTTGGACGATTTTACGCCAGACTTCTCCTATCAAATTCCGGACGACGAAGCATTGCCGATCGTCTTCGATCTCGTACAGGAGGAGGGGCTTTGCCTCGGCGGTTCGACTGGGATCAACATTGCCGGTGCCATCCGCCTCGCGCGCGAGCTGGGGCCGGGACATCGCATCGTAACGGTGCTTTGCGATTACGGAACCCGCTATCAGTCGAAGCTCTTCAATCCGAACTTTCTACGTGAAAAGGGACTGCCCGTTCCCGGATGGATGGATCGATCGCCCGAGATCGACATTCCGTTCGAGGAGGTGGCCTGATGGCGCAGACGGAAACGCTTTTTCGCGATGACGCCTATCTGCGCGACGGAGCGGCGCGTGTCGTCGACATCAACGATCGCGGTGGCATTCTGCTCGACCGGACAATGTTTTATGCAACCTCGGGCGGGCAGCCGGGCGACACGGGGCGCCTGACGCGCGAGGACGGCTCGGCCATCCAGATCGCGGCGACCGTGACCGGTCAGACGAAAGACGAGATTATCCACGTGCCGGCAGCCGAGCAGGTTCTGCCGGAAGTGGGAGAGACGCTGCAACTGGCCATCGATTGGGATCGCCGTTTCAAGCTGATGCGAATGCACACGGCTTGTCATCTGTTAAGCGTGATTTGTCCTTTTCCGATCACCGGCGCTTCGGTGAGCGAGACGGATTCACGGGTGGATTTCGATCTGCCGGATGCGACCGTGACAAAGGAGGACGTCACCGCCAGGCTGATGGAACTGGTCAACGGCGATTATCCCGTTTTCACCCGCTGGATCAGCGAAGAGGAGCTGGAATCCAACCCCGGTCTGGTGAAGTCGAAGAATGTACGCCCGCCGCAGGGAGCGGGCCGTATCCGGCTCGTCTGCATCGGCGACGATGCGGCCGTCGACAGCCAGCCATGCGGCGGAACTCATGTCGGGCGCACGGCCGAAGTGGGCGAGATACACATCGGCAAGATCGAGAAGAAGGGGCGCGAAAATCGCCGCTTTCGCATCCGTTTCGGACCGTTGCCGGCCAACTGAGCGTGATGGGCGGGATTGAGAGGATCAGATGAGCGAGACGACAAGCCGTTTCACAGTGTCGCCGACCTGGCTGGAAGAGCGGCTGGATGAGCCGGGTCTCTCTATTGTCGACGCCTCTTGGTATCTTCCCTCGCAGGGGCGGGACGCCAAGGCGGAATACGAGGCAGGGCACATACCCGGTGCCGTGTTCTTCGATCAGGACACGGTTGTGGATCCAGATTCGCAACTGCCGCACGCACTGCCGGATGCAGCCACCTTTCAGCGCCATGCGAGTGCAATGGGCCTATCGGAAGCTGACACCATTGTCGTTTACGATGGACCAGGCCTGTTCTCTGCCCCGCGCGTATGGTGGATGTTCCGGGCGATGGGTGCGCAGGATGTGAGAATTTTGGACGGCGGACTGGACGGCTGGCGGGCGGAGGGGCGGCCGCTCACCAACGAGCCAACCAAGATTGCGCCCTCGGTCTTCAATGCCGAGTTGGATGAGGCGCGTGTTGCAGACCTCGACGGCGTGCGGCGGGTGATCGAGGATGGGTCGGCGCAGATTGCCGATGCGCGACCGACCGGCCGATTCACCGGCGCGGAGCCTGAACCACGCGCGGGCATGCGCTCCGGCCATATGCCCGGTGCGCGCAATGTGCCGGCATCGACGCTCTCGCGCGATGGCAGACTTCTTCCACCGGAGGAATTGCGGGCGCTGTTCGAAAAGGCGGGCGTCGATCTGAACCGGCCCGTCGTGACGTCGTGCGGCTCGGGCGTGACAGCGGCGGTGATCACATTGGCGCTGGAAACGGTTGGCCATACCGACAATCGGCTTTACGACGGTTCGTGGACCGAGTGGGGAGGCCGGGAAGATACGTCCGTGGCCACCGGAACGGAAAGCTGAAGGCCGGGCAACGGCGCGTTCATCGCCGATTCAGCCGCGTTCAACGAAGATGCGTCCGATCGATAAAGCGTGTCTTTGAAAGGAACCTTCCATGCTGAACCGCCGACAAATGCTGGGAGCGGCCATCGCGGCATCGCTGATACCGGGCGCGGCCGCGGCGCAATCGTCCATGCCATCGGCGTCGCGCATTCGGCGCAGCCTTGAAGCCGCGCCCGCACAGCGCGTGCGCCCGCAGGACCGGGTGACGGTGCGGGAACTGAAACGTCGCCCCGATCTGCGCCGGCGTGCCCCCTCGATCGACATTCAGGCAATCAATTTCGAGTTCGATTCGGCCGAGATTCCCTATTCGCAGTTCCGCAAAGTGGAACAAATTGCCGAGGCGCTGCAGCGTCTGCGCCGTCGTCGACCGGGCACGGTGGTGCTGTTGGAAGGACACACCGACGCGGTTGGGTCTTTCGGCTACAACCAGCAGCTTTCCGAACGCCGGGCCGTGTCGTTGAGGCGTGTTCTGGTGCAGGAATTCCGCGTGCCGGCGCGCATGCTGGAGACGGCGGGGTATGGCGAGGAATTCCTCCTGGTGCCGGTTCCAAACGAGAATTGGCGCAACCGGCGTGTGACTTTGCGGCGCATCGACGATTTTCTCCGCTGACAGCCACACTTGGCCGGAAACGGGTGGGATGGTCAGCTTTCACCGCGCAAACTGCTCCCGATCGTCTTCGAAGGAGAGCAGATATGGGATTGATCAAGTTCGTTGCCATGGCCAGCGAGGAGGCAAATGCCTTTCGCAATGGTGCATTCGATGCCTATGGAATGAAGCCGGAGCGGCGGATATCCGACGGAAGCGGGGTACCCTGCCGCCATTGTCTGCGCTCGGTTCCGGCGGGCAAGCCGTATCTTACAATGGCGTATCGGCCGTTTCCCGAAACCCAGCCTTATGCCGAGACCGGCCCGATTTTTCTGTGCGCAGAAGTATGCGAGCGGGCGCCCGACAGTGACGTGATGCCCGAACTCTTTCGGGCGCGTACGGAATGGCTTTTGCGCGGCTATGGCCATGACGACCGCATCGTCTACGGCACCGGGGCGGTTACACCCAAAAAGGATATCTGCACACGAGCGCACGAACTTTTGCAACGCGACGACGTCGCGTATCTGCACATGCGCTCGGCGCAATACAATTGCTACCAGGTGCGGATCGACCGCGTCTGAGACTGGAAACCGGCGAACGCTTCATATCCGAAAAAAAAGCCCGCCGTTTCCGGCGGGCAACGTTGGTAGGAAAAGTACCTGCGATCAGGCGGCGAGCGCGGATCTCGGCTCGGCCATTTCGTAGCCGAGCGCTTCGGCCACGGCCTGATTGGTGATGCGACCTTTGTGAACGTTGAGGCCGTTGCGCAGGTTCTGATCGTCGACAAGCGCCTTGAGGCCCTTGTCGGCGAGCTGGAGGCCGTAGTGCAATGTGGCGTTGTTCAGGGCGTGTGCAGAGGTGACGGGAACGGCGCCCGGCATATTGGCCACGCAATAGTGAATGATGCCGTCGACTTCATAGGTCGGGTCGGAATGCGTGGTGGCGTGCGAGGTCTCGAAGCAGCCGCCCTGGTCGATGGCGACGTCGACCAGAACCGCGCCCTGTTTCATGCCCGAAAGCATTTCGCGGGTGACGAGTTTGGGCGCGGCGGCACCGGGAATGAGCACTGCGCCGACGACCACGTCGGAGGAGAAGCATTCTTCCTCCAGCGCCTCGACGGTGGAATAGCGTGTGTGGACACGGCCGTTGAAGATATCGTCCACTTCGCGCAGGCGGGGCAGGGAGCGGTCGATAATGGTGACATCCGCGCCGAGGCCGACGGCCATCTTGGCCGCGTTAAGGCCGACCACGCCACCGCCGATGATGGCGACCTTGCCCGGCAGCACGCCGGGCACGCCGCCGAGCAGCACACCGCGTCCGCCATTGGCCTTTTGAAGCGCGGTGGCGCCTGCCTGGATAGCGAGGCGACCGGCGACTTCCGACATGGGCGCGAGCAGGGGCAGGCCACCGCGGTTATCGGTTACGGTTTCGTAGGCGATGGCCGTGACGCCGGACTCGACGAGGCCGCGCGTCTGGTCCGGATCGGGCGCCAAGTGAAGATAGGTGTAGAGGATCTGATCTTCGCGCAACTGGACCCATTCCGTCGGCTGCGGTTCCTTCACCTTCACGATCATGTCGGATTTGGCGAAAACTTCTCCGGCCGATGCTGCGATGGTCGCCCCGGCGGCGCGATAGGCATTGTCGTCGGCGCCGATCCCCGCGCCCGCGCCGGTTTCCACCAACACATCATGCCCGTGCGCCGCATATTCGCGCACCGAGCCCGGCGTCAGACCGACGCGGTATTCGTGATTCTTGATTTCTTTCGGGCAGCCGACGCGCATCCGAGTCTCCTCCAGCTTCAGCGAATTTTCTGGCTTAACTGATGAGACCACAAAATTGACGGAACGTCCTTGCGAAGATGTTTGCGCTCGGTTGCATTTTTCGCTATTTCTTGCATAAAATAGAAAATATACGGGAGGAAATTCGAATAATGGCTTTGGATAGGATTGATATCGCCATTCTGGATGCGCTTCAGCAGGATGGGCGAATATCGAACTCCGCGCTTGCCGAGAAAGTGGGGCTGTCCCAATCGGCTTGCTCGCGCCGTCTCGACAATCTGGAGAAAAGCGGCGTGGTCAAGGGATACCACGCCCGGCTTTCAAATGCAGCCCTCGGACACGGCGTTACGGTGATTGTTCATATTTCTCTGTCGGGGCAGTTCGAGCGCACGTTGAGCGAGTTCGAGGCGGCGGTTCAGCGCTGCCCCAATGTCGTGTCATGTCATCTGATGTCGGGCGAGTACGATTATATACTGAGGATCGCCGCGCGCGACCTCCAGGATTACGAGCGTGTTCACAAGGAATGGCTGACGGGCATGCCCCATGTGATCAAGATCAATTCCGCCTTTGCTCTGCGCGAAGTGGTGGACCGCACCGGCGTGGGGCTGAAGCCGCAAATGGCGTGAGACATCGCGGTCAACCGGCGGTGACGATGCGATCCATTGGGACATCGTGGGGCTGCGGGTAGATCGTCGGCAGTTGCGAGAAAGTGTAACCCACGCCCACAAGCAATGGTTTTTTCGGTAAGGCGGCAATGGTGCGGTCGTAGAAGCCACCGCCATAGCCGAGCCGATAGCCGCCCGTGTCGAAGCCGACCAGTGGCGAGATCACGATGTCGGGAATTGCTTCCTCATCCGTCGCTGGCACGGGAATGTTCCAGACGCCGCGTTCAAGTGTGTCTCCGGGACGATAAGGGCGAAAGACGAGGGGAGCGGCTTTGCGGATTACCACCGGCAGTGCCCCGGCAGCGCCACGATCATAAAGACTGGCCAGCCATGGGCGCAGGTCCGGCTCTCCCCGAAACGGCCAGTAGAGTCCCACGATCCGGCCCGACGGATCGCCAATGAGCGTGTCGAGCTTGTGTGCGATGGTGCCGGCAAGGCGACTGCGCTCGGCGGCGGGAACGGCCAGTCGCTCCGCGATGAGGCGATCACGCGTGGCCTTGCGCCAGCGGCGCACCTCCGGCCAGTGTTCTTCCCCCGACGATCCGTGACCACCGTCCAGTTCGTGCATGAAGCAGGGTGGGGAGGCATAGCTCTTACCGCGTTCGCCTGGCATATCGCTCATCCTTGCGTTTCCTCCGCCCTTGTGCGTTGCGCCACACTAAGGGTTCCCTTGCCTGTGGACTGTTCTTCCTGCGACGGGCCGCGTGGAAGACGTGCCGTCCGACTGTCATGCGCGCGTCACGAGATTTTGCTGGAAGTCTCGGCACGACGGCGCAATCATGCCCCTTCGCCGGTTCCTTTTCAAAGGCCAAGGAGAGACGATCATGTTCCCAACGCACGCTTCGATTTCGCGCCGCTCGTTTCTAGCCGGTTCGGCAGCGGCGGGTTCGCTGGCGCTCATGCACCCATTCTCCGCCAACGCTTCGGTGAACCAGGCGCATCTGCGCATCATGGAAACCACCGATCTGCATGTGCACGTTTTTCCTTACGATTATTATGCCGACAAGCCCAACGACACGATGGGGCTTGCGCGTACCGCCTCGATCATAGACGCGATCCGCGCCGAGGCGACGAACTCGATCCTCGTGGACAATGGCGACTTTCTGCAGGGCAACCCGATGGGTGACTACATTGCCTATGAGCGCGGCATGCGGGAAGGCGATATTCACCCAGTGATCAAGGGTATGAACACGCTGGGCTACGATTGTTCGACGCTCGGCAATCACGAGTTCAACTACGGGCTCGACTTCATGTTCAAGGTGCTTTCGGGCGCAAATTTCCCCTTCGTCTGCGCCAATCTGAGCAAGGGAGCGCTCGCGGCCAATGGCCGTCAGGACGATCTCTTCATGAAGCCCTATGTGATCCTCGAGCGCAGTGTGAAGGACGGCAATGGCGATGAACATCCGATCCGCGTCGGCCTGATCGGCTTCGTTCCGCCGCAGATCATGAACTGGGATTCCAAGCATCTGACAGGCAAGGCGATGACGCGCGACATCGTCAAGGCGGCGGAAGCCTGGGTGCCGCAGATGCGGGAAGAAGGTGCCGACATCGTGGTGGCGCTCTCGCATTCCGGCATAGGTCCCGCGCAATACGAGGAGAACCTGGAAAACGCCTCGCTTCTGCTCGCGGGCGTTGCCGGCATCGACGCGATTGTTACCGGCCACAGCCATCTGGATTTTCCCGGGCCGAAGTTCGACGGGCTCGAAGGCGTCGACAACGCGAAAGGAACGATTGGCGGCAAGCCCGGCGTTATGGGCGGGTTCTGGGGGTCGCATCTGGGGCTGATCGATCTGCTTTTGGAGCGGGACGGTCAAAGTTGGGTCGTGGTGAACTCCTCTTCCGAAGCGCGACCGATTTTCAAGCGGGTGGAGCGTCAGACTGAGCCGCTGGTGGAAAGCAAGGCTGCGGTCGAGGATGCGGTGCGCGCGGACCATGAGGCGACGCTGAAATATGTGCGCACGGCGGTTGGCAAGACATCGGCGCCGCTGCATTCCTATTTCGCGCTGGTGGCGGACGATCCCTCGGTGCAGATCGTAAGTCAGGCGCAGACATGGTACATCACCGACATGTTGAAGGACGGCGAGCACGAGGATCTGCCGGTGCTTTCGGCGGCGGCCCCTTTCAAGGCGGGCGGGCGCGGAGGTCCCGACTATTACACGGATGTGCCGGCGGGCGATGTGGCGATCAAGAACGTCGCCGACCTTTACCTTTACCCCAACACGGTGCAGGCCGTTCTTGTGTCCGGGGCGGAGGTCAAGGAGTGGCTCGAGATGTCGGCTGGCATCTTCAACCAGGTGGAGCCCGGAAAGGCGGACCAGGCGCTGCTCGATCCGTCTTTTCCGTCCTACAATTTCGATGTGATCGATGGCGTGACGTATCTGATCGATCTGTCGCAACCGGCGAAATATTCATCGGATGGCGAGCTTCAGAATGCGGAATCCAGCCGCATCGTGGACCTGAAGTTCAATGGAGAAACGATCGATCCGGATCAGAAATTTGTCGTCGCAACGAACAATTACCGCGGCGGAGGCGGCGGCAACTTTCCAGGCATTGGACCGGACAAGGTTATCTTTGCCGCGCCTGACACGAACCGCGACGTGATCGTGCGCTATATCGTCGAGCAGGGCACGATCAACCCTTCCGCCGACGCCAACTGGAGTTTCAAACCGCTGGCGGATACTTCGGTGCTGTTCGAGACGGGGCCGAAAGGGGCGGAATTCGCTGCCAGTGTCGAGGGGGTTTCGATCGAACCGGCAGGAGAAGGCAAGGAAGGTTTCGCGCTTTATCGCATCGCGCTCTAACTGTTGCGTGTTCACGATGAAGCGGTTCTCATTGGCTCGCGGGAGAATGGAAGACGAAGCAGATTTATTTTTTAAAACAATTAATTATTGAGAAAATCGAAGAAATGGATTCAAGCGATGTCGCGCGCCGGCGCATTGACATCCGCTTCCTGGCGGCGCGATCTGCAGCGTAGTTTCAGGAGACAGGCCCGTGATTCGACACATCGTTTTCTTTAGTGCCAGAGACGAGGCGGACGTGGAGCGGATTGCCGAGGGGCTGGGCATGCTGGCCGACATTCCGCATTCGGATTTTTTCGAGATCGGTTTGAACCGCAAGGTGGACCAGATCGGCACCGATGTGGATGTGATCGTTTACGCGGAGTTTCGCGACGAGGCAGCACTGGCGGCTTACAAAGCCGATCCGATCTATGAAGCCTGCATCGCGAAGGTGCGGCCGATGCGCGAAATGCGTGTTGCGGCGGATTTTCTTTCGCGGAAAGCAGGCTGAAAGGCGGTGCTCAGCCGGCCTTTTTGACGGATTTGTAGGCCTCCAGCGCCCGCTCGCGCGCGGCTTTGTGGTCGACCATGGGGCGGGGATAGGTGTCGCCGAGTTTTATGCCGGCCTTGTCCAGCATCTCGGCGGGTGCTTTCCACGGCTGGTGGAGGTGCTTGTCGGGGAGTGCTTCGATTTCCGGCACGAAACCACGCACATAATTGCCTTTTGGATCGAACTTTTCGCCTTGGAGCACCGGATTGAATATGCGGAAAAAGGGTGCCGCATCGGCACCCGAACCCGCCACCCATTGCCAGTTGGCCGGGTTGGAGGCGGGGTCGGCATCCACCAGCGTGTCCCAAAACCATTCCTCGCCCTGCCGCCAGTGAAGCCCCAGATCCTTGACGAGGAAGGAGGCGACGATCATGCGGGCGCGGTTGTGCATCCAGCCCGTTTGCCAAAGCTGGCGCATGGCCGCGTCGACGACGGGATAGCCGGTCTGACCGCGCTGCCAGGCGCGGAGCGCCTTGTCGTCCCTTTGCCAGGGAAAGGCATCGAAATCACGGTTGAAGTTTTCCGTGGCGAACTTCGGATTGTGGAACAGAAGATGCCAGCAGAATTCGCGCCAGCCGATCTCTTTGCGAAAGGTGCGTGCATCCTCACCGGCGAGATCCGTGTCGCCGTCAAGCGCCTGCCAAATCTGGAACGGCGTGATCTCGCCATGCGCGAGATGCGGCGAAAGGCCGGACGTGCCGGCTTCGCCCATAACGTCGCGGCGGGCCTTGTAGCCATCGCCGCGGCCTTGAAGAAACTCGGTAAGCCGCCGTTGAGCGCCGGTTTCGCCTGGTGTCCAGGTGTCGCGCAGGCCCTTTGCCCAATCCGGTTTCGTGGGGAGGAGATGCCAGTCCTCCAGCGTATCCGTTGCCACCTTGCCTTCGAAGGGCGTCAGATTTTCGGGGCGGTCGGCCGGCGGGCGCGGATGCACGGCCTCGACCAGCGCGCGCCAGAAGGGAGTGAACACGCGGTATGGCCCCCCCGATCCTGTCTTCAACCGCCATGGTTCGTGGAGCAGATGGCCAGAGAAGCTTTCCGTCTCGAGATCGCGCTCTCGAAGGGCGGCCTTCATGTCAGTGTCGGCGGCGATCTCCGCGGGGTCGTACCGCCGGTTCCAGTAAACAGTGCTGGCGCCGGCCTCTTCGGCGAGTGCTGTGACCGTCTCCGCCATTGGGCCGCGTCGTAGTACGAGTTTGAGTCCGCGCTTTTGGAGATCGGCCGTTAACGCAGAAAGACTGTGATGCAACCACCATCGCCGGGCACCACCCAGCGGGCGAACGCCTTCGCTTTGCTCGTCGAGAATGAAGGCGGTGACGATGGGCCGATTCTTTTCGGTCGCCGCGCAAAGGGCAAGATTGTCGGAGAGGCGCAGATCGTGGCGGAACAGCACCATCACCGGGTCGCGTTCATTCTTTGTCGGCATGCGATTATCCGTGCGGCGTTGCGTCAATCATCGTTTGTGGCGTTGAGTTCGTCGGGCCGTAAGCCCTCGTCGCCATCACCTGCCGTGGGAAACAACCCCTTGGACTGTGCCCAGGCCCGCAACGCCGCGAGCAACGCCTGATCGCGCGTCATACTTGCGTCCTGCACCATCCTGAAGCGGTCGAGTGCGGCGAGGAGTTCGGCTGGTATCGTGACCGATAAGGTTTCCGGTGCCGAAAAAGGCCGCTGTTCGTTTTCCTGTTTCATTGCGCCCGCCCAATTGTGACTTGTGGTGAGACAACCGGCAGAGAGAAGAAACGTTCCGATTTCAAGCATTTCCTCCATCGGGCGCGACGAGCCAGTTCGTTCTCACTCGCGGCGAATGACACCTATTTGCGGACCTGCTTCCAGAAGGGCGGGCAGGTTTTGACCGCTTTCCAATCGATTTTGGCTGCTGGCCAATCGTGGATCGCGCGGGTTTCGCAACTCCCGACAAGTCGCCCGATGGCCCGTTGTGCGGCGAGATCGTTGATGGAAGAGAGTGGCGGTTTGCTCAGGATCTGATCCGCCACTGCCGCATCGTTCAGGCTGCCGAAAACGGTTTGCAGGGTTTTGAGCTTTTCTGTCATCCGCTTTACGCTGCGGGGCGTATAGAGGGGGGCGAAGAACTCGATCGTGTAGCGCAGCTTCTTGAGTTCCTTGCGCAGCCTGTGCTTGCGCTCCAGCGTGAAGGCGTCGATACCTTTGGCGCTGGTTATGACATGGTTCCAGCGTTTTTCGAGTTTCGCACGCGCAAGATCCTTCAGCTTCCTGCCTGCGGCCGATCGGGACTTTGTCGAACTGCCTTCCCGAATACCGGTCTCGGCGAGTTCGGACAGGTCAAGGAGAAAATTGTTGACCCGCTCGCCCGACAGGAGATGACGAAGATCAGCACGGACGTCGTCGGTGTGGCGTTGCAGTGTGCCGAGAACGGGTGCGGCTCCGTGCGATCGGTCGCCTTCGGAGAAGAAGGGCTGCGCGATGTCGTGCAGGACGACATCGAGATCGCGCAAACGTCCCACTTCGCGACCGAGCCAGCGGGCTTCCTTCTTGAATTTCTCAGCGCTTGCCGGATCGAACTCGCAGGTGAAGAGGGCAAGTGCAACGCGTAATCGTCGAAGGCCGATGCGCAACTGGTGTGGGCCTTCGATGTCGTCGCAACGGCGGACGGCTTCGATGTTTTCCGCAATCTGCGCCAGGCACTCGCGAAGTATGCCGCGCGCGGCGTCGGATGGAGCGTCTTTGCGATTCAATGGAACCGATTTCGCCTTGCGCGGCTTTGCGGGCGGTTCGATATGTCCTCTCTGCGCCAGCAGAAACCCGCGTGCCGCCTTGGAGAAGCGCGAGAAGCGCACCGCTCCATCAGGCAGGAGGAGACGCGCGGTCTTGTAGAGGTCTGCCGGATGGCCCTCAACAAGCTCGATCTCGAGTTCGTTCAAGGGTTCGCTTCGTCCGGCTGCCTTTATTGCGCCGCTGTCGACCGCGAGTTCCGCTTTTGCGCCACCCTCCAGACAAAGATCCACCCTGGTGCGGTGAATGTGGGTTTCGGCGACGGTCTGCAACGGTGTTGCGCTGACCAGTTTTTCGATCTCACCGCGTACGGCGCCGTTTTTTATTGCGTCGATGGAGATGCCGCCATTGAGTGCCGGCTGCTCGATCTCGGTAACTTTGGAGAGACCGCCGGCAATGGAGCCGTTGAGCTTTACGGTCTGCAGCCAGCGCTTGCCGTCGCGCCTAAGGCGTATGGATATGCCGTTTTTGCGTAGAATGCGCGCCGGCGTGTCGAAATAGATACTGCGCAAAAGCCTGCCTGCGTGGACTTTGCGCATCGCTTGCGGCAATTGTTCGATGCGCGCGATGACAGCGGGAATCTGCTGCTTTTCCAGCAGGAGTTTCAACTCGACTTCGGACACGATGCGCCCCCGTGCGCCACCCCGCAACACCATGGCGCGACACTAGAGCATTTCCTCATCTCAGGGAAACGGCGACATGAATACGTAGTTTTGCGGACGGGCGGATGCGGTCGGTCGGGGAACGCGTCGCGCTCCCGCGTCTTTTAATGCCGATCGCGCTCCTGGGGCGGCAGGAGGCGGACGCGCGGATTGACGATGCGTTTGACACGCTCCTCCTTGATGATGCCTTCCCGCGATGTGTGCCTGCGCTCACGACGTGAGCGACGATCCTCACGATCGGCCCGCCGGGCTCTCTGCTTGCGCCAGTGATCGCGGTCATATCTTTGACGGTAGCTGCGGTAATCGTCTCGGTCGTAACGATCATATTCATAGAATCCGCTGCTCACATAGGGGCGGCGATAATCGGAATCGTATGCATAACCCTCTTCATAAACACAGCCGCCGAGAATCAGACCGGCAGTTCCAAGAGCGAGGATCGATGTGATCATTTTCTTCGACATTCCAGACTCCACACACGGATGCATTTGAGAATAACCATTGAAAAACGGCGAATGCGTGTCGATGGGATTGCCGCGAAGAGAAACCGTCGAGCGGTGTGACGGGTGGGAGCGTGCGAAGGCGCCGTCGTCTGAAACGATGATGCCATGCATCGAATTCAAGAGAATATCATATGAAAGGTGTGAAAAGTGGCTCCCCGGGCCGGATTCGAACCAGCGACCAACCGGTTAACAGCCGGTTGCTCTACCACTGAGCTACCGGGGAATGCCTTTGCTCGTGCGAGTGAGCGAGCCTATAGCAAACCAAAATCGGCTTTGCAAAGCGCCAAATGTGATTTTTGCCGTTTTTTTCGGACAGGTCCTCGCATGGACTGCTTTTGCAACACATATGGGACTTCTGCATTTGTAGAACAATCTCATCTTGAGGGCTGAGAACGGTTAATGGAACGACGGATGAGTGAGCGAAACCACGGTCCTAAGGCGGAGGAAAGCAGGCGTCCGTCGGTTCCTCTCATGGGAAAACGCATTCCAATACCCCGTTCGCGGCTTGCCCGTATCGCTGGCGGCGTCCTCCTTGTCTTGCTGGGACTGTTCGGCTTTCTCCCGGTGTTGGGATTCTGGATGATACCGTTCGGGCTTTTGATTTTATCCTACGACATTGCCTCCGTGCGGCGTCAACGGCGTAGAGCGACGGTCTGGTGGAGCCGCCGCAAGGAGCGGAAGGTCGGCACACGCGGTCGGTAAACCTTTCGCGGACATGCGAAAAGCGCTGTCTCCCCGGATAATTTTACGGCGAAGGCGTTTGCCCGCTTGACGGCGAATTGGACGCAACCTATTGAACAGCCGGTGCCGCTTGCCGGCATGGCCTCGTGGCGGAGTGGTTACGCAGAGGACTGCAAATCCTTGCACCCCGGTTCGATTCCGGGCGAGGCCTCCAATTTCCCTTTTTATTCAGTAATGACAGCTACTTAAGCGATCGCGCGTCTCGCTATTGTGTGAGCTGGGTTGCGGTCCTTGCGCTGCTTGTGCGGTTAAGGTTCTGGTTGCCGGCGTTCTGCGGCTCGCTACACACCTTCATTTGCTCACTCTTCTGCAAGGTCGGGTCGGTGACGCATTGTCAACGATCGCGATGTTTCCGGCCGAGGGCGGGGGTGGTATTCCTTTTTGCAGAACCGTGCCCGCTACAAAGGATGCTGCCATGAGCTGGAATCCCGCTCTGTCCCCGGGGTGCCCGGATGACATCGATGCCGACTCCATCGAAACACTCATTATTCCGCGTGCCCGAGACATTGGCGGTTTTGAGGTGCGGCGGGCCTTGCCAGCGCCCAAGCGGCAGATGGTCGGGCCCTTCATCTTTTTCGATCAGGCCGGACCGGCGGAGTTCCTGACAGGCCAGGGGATCGACGTGCGCCCGCACCCACATATCGGGCTGGCGACCGTCACCTATCTTTTTCGGGGCGATTTTCACCATCGCGACAGCATCGGCTCCGACCAGATTATCCATCCCGGTGCGCTGAACTGGATGGTGGCGGGGCGAGGCGTCTCTCATTCCGAACGCACCAGCGCGGTCGCGCGGCAGGGACCGCACAGCCTGCTGGGCATTCAAACCTGGGTGGCGTTGCCGGAAACCATGGAAGACGCCGATCCGATTTTCGAACACCATGAGAAGGAGGCGTTGCCCGAAATCGACGACGACGGTGTGACGCTGCGTCTGATCCTGGGGCGCGCCTATGGCGAAACGGCTCCGGCAACAGTTTACACAGATATGTTTTATGCCGATGTCTCTCTGGGCCCAGATGCGCGCTTTCCATTGCCCGACGATCATGAAGATCGGGGTATTTACGTGATCGATGGAGCGATTTCGGTGGCTGGACAGGTGTTCGAAGCCGGGCGAATGATGGTTTTTCGTCCCGGCGATTCCATCACCGTCAGCGCCGGGCCAGGAGGCGCGCGGCTGATGCTTCTGGGCGGCGCGACTCTCGGCGGACCGCGCCATATCTGGTGGAACTTTGTCGCCTCATCGAAAGAACGTATCGAAGCGGCCAAGGAAGACTGGCGCCGCGCGCGGTGGGGCGCGGGGTTGTTTGACCTGCCGGGGGGAGACGATGAGGAATTCGGCCCCCTGCCGGGCTGATCCGATGGTTTGGCGCAGGCTTGGAAGGGCCGGCAGAACGATCGAAGTTCAAGCGATCCGGGTGAACCCGCAGAGAGCGTTCGCGCGTGTCCTTCCCCGGCCGTCGCGGGGCGATTGACAGGGGCGGCGGCAGCCGTTAGCAAACCGTTTAAATCGTTGTTTTCGGTCGATTGGGAATGTTCACCCGCAGAAGACTCGAAAACAGGCTTCGGGAATCAGACGCATGACAATCGACTTCTCCCAGCAGCGCGCCAACATGGTGGAAGGGCAGTTGCGGACCTCGGATGTGACCAACGTTTCCCTGTTGGACGCGATGGGCGACATTCCCCGCGAAGCGTTTGTGCCGGGTCGTAAGAAGTCACTCGCTTATCTCGATGAGGATCTGGAGATTGCATCGCCGTCGGATGGCATCGGCGCGCGCTACCTTATGGAACCGGCCGCATTCGGCAAATTGATCCAACTGGCCGATGTCCAATCCAGCGATGTGGTTCTCGACGTGGGAGCAGGCACCGGTTATAGCGCTGCCGTTCTGTCGCGCCTTGCAAGCTTCGTCGTTGCGCTCGAAAGCGACGAAGAACTGGCTGCCACCGCGACGGAAGCGCTGAGCGATCTTGGTTGCGTCAATGTCGCTGTCGTCAGCAGCGCATTGCAGGGCGGCTACGCCGACGATGCGCCTTATGACGTGATTTTCATCGGCGGCGCGGTCGACGACGTTCCCCAGAACCTGCTGGATCAACTGCGCGACGGTGGGCGCCTGGTCGCGGTGGTGGGCGTGGGCAATGCAGCCCAGGCGCACCTTTTCGTGAAGGATGACGGTGTCGTATCCAGCCGTCGAGCTTTCAATCTGGCGGTCAAGCCGCTGCCCGGGTTCCAAAAAGAGCCCACATTCGTCTTTTGAGAGGATACTTGTTGCTTTCCTGCAACGGAATTGATCAAGGGTTTGATGTAACGTCTTTTTAAAGAGCGCTTGATTTGGGGGTGGGGGACAGGCTGATGCGTATGTCTCCCGGGCGTGGGTGCCCGGTCGGAAGACCGGAACATACAATCGGGGTGGTGGTGTCCTGTTGGCACGGCTGCCGATAACAGTCCGAGGTTGACAGATCGTGTCTTTTTACCGTCGTTTCCTGATCCCTCTGGTGGCGTCGTCAGCGTTGATTGCTGCGCCGGTCGCCGCATCTGCCGAAACCATTCTGGGTGCTCTGGCAAAAGCTTACGAGAACAATTCCACACTCAATGCGGAACGCGCCGGCGTGCGGGTGACGGACGAGGATGTCGCGATTGCCAAGTCCGGCATGCGGCCGCGTGTGCAGGGCACCGCTTCGCTCGGACTGTCCCACAATGACGGCACCGATATCCGCACCGGCGAATTCGGCATTTCGCTGACGCAACCGATCTTCGACGGCTTCCAGACGCGCAATAACGTTCAGGCCGCAGAAGCGTCGGTTCGTGCTGCCAGCGAGGCGTTGCGCAATCAGGAGCTCGATACGCTTTTCAACGCCGCCAGCGCCTATATGGACGTGATTCGAGACCGCCAGATCGCCGGGCTGCGCTCTCAGAATCTCGAATTCCTCGAAGAGCAGGTGCGCTCTGCGCGCTCCCGCTTCGATGTTGGTGAGGGCACGCGCACCGATGTGGCGCAGGCGCAGGCACGCCGGCAGGCAGCGCTGGCGCAGCTCAGCGCTGCAAGAGCGTCCGTGACATCGAGTTCCGCGGTGTACCGCCAGCTCATCGGCGATGAGCCGAACAGCCTGAAGGCTGCCCGACCGCTGGCAAACCTTCTTCCCCGGAATCTCGACAGCGCGCTGTCGCTGGGGTTGGCCGGGCATCCCGTTATCAAGGCCCGACAGCACCAGATCGATACCGCGTCGTTCCGGGTGAAATCGTCGGAAGGCGCCTTCCTGCCCCAGGTCTCCGGCTCGGTTGGATTGTCGCACAGCTATCAGGACAGCACGCCCGGCTTATCGGCTGACGGATCGCGCGATGCTGCGCGCATCGGCCTCAATCTGACGGTGCCGATCTATCAGGGTGGGCAGGCCTCCGCCCAGGTGCGCAAAAACAAGGAATCGCTCGGACAGGCGCGCATCAATCTCGATGTCAGCCGCGATCAGGTTCGCGCAGCGGTCGTTTCGGCGTGGAGCCAGTATCAGGCGGCGCGTGAATCGCTTTCCGCAAACCGCGAACTGGTGCAGGCGGCACAACTTGCTCTCGACGGCGTGATCGAAGAGCGCAATGTCGGTCAGCGGACCACGCTCGATGTATTGAACGCCCAGGCTGATGTGATCGACGCGAAGATCAATCAAGTCAGCGCCGAGCGCGACATCGTGGTTGCAAGCTACGCAATCCTTTCGGCCACCGGAGGCCTCTCTGCGAGCCGTCTCGGGCTTCAGGTCAGCGAATATCGCCCTGAAGAACATTATCAGGCCGTAAAGGACAAATGGTACGGCCTTCGCACGCCGGACGGTCGCTGACCCCTGTCAGGGCCGGATACGCCGGTTTCGCCCTTTCTTTCTCATCCGATTGTGCATGCCGGGCCCGTAAGGAGCCCGGCATTCTTGTGTGCAACCTGAGACAGGTCCGGTGTGGGGATTCTCATGGGACCGGCCCTGCGGTACCCTCGGTGTTGTGATTCGACCGTTTGCACCGGTGACCGAGCGAGATCAGAGATTGTCTTTCGGACGATGCCGGTGAAGCGGACACAGGCTAGAGGCGGCAAATTTGACTATGTCACAGGGTTTCGGGGCGCAGAAAATGGAAGCAGCAGTCGAAGCGCTGACTTCGAACGGAAACCAGCGCGAGCCTTCCATGGAGGAAATTCTCGCATCGATCCGTCGTATCATCGAAGACAACGATGCGCCTGCGGCGCGTTCGGCCGACGCCGGCGAGACTGGAGAGGCACCGACGAACGAAGCGCCGAATGATGTTCTTGGAGAGGCGGAGGCGCACGGCTCCGAGGTGTTTTCGCAGAATGCGTTGCCGCAAAGCCAGCCCTCCCGTCAATCGGCGCGTCCCTTGCATGCGGGTCCGTCCGATCACGAGGAAGCCGCTTCTGCCGAACAGTCTCATCAGGTGGAGAGTTTTCGTACCGAGTTGCGCGACGCGGCAAAGCGTGAGGACGAAAAATCCTCCGCGGAATCTGCAACGTCGTTTTCCGCAACGGCGGAGACGGCTTCGTCAGACACGGAGCCGGGCGTGGATCGTGGTCTCATGCAGCGGCTCGCCGAGGCGCAGACTGCTCGGTCGACGATCACCATGGCAGAAGGTGGAGCCGACCGGCATTCACATGAGCCGACCCGAATGCCCCAGGCAATCACAGGCGAAGCCGGTGACGACGCGAAGCAAAGCATCCTGTCGGAATATACCGGCCGCAAGGTGGCGGCGGCTTTTGGAGAGTTGAACGAGGCGTTCGAGGCCAACCGTCGGCGCAATTTCGATCAAATGGCTGAGGAAATGCTGCGGCCCATGCTGCAGGATTGGCTGGACAACAATTTGCCGAACATCGTCGAGCGCCTCGTGCGCGAAGAAATCGAGCGGATTGCGCGCGGCGGATAAGCTGTGTTGCCTGCCGGTTGACTTGACCTGACCCTTCGGCTTTACACCGTGCTGTGAACGGACCAGATTGCTGGTTTGCCGTTTCATCGTTTCGCAGGAAACGATGAAACGGGATGATCTGTTGATTCCACGCAATTCCGGACAAAATCGGTTTCCACTTTTTTCGGAATTGCTCTTAGCGCGGAAACCCTCATGCTTGAAAAGACATACGACGCGGGAAGCGTTGAGCCGAAAATCGCTGCACGCTGGGAAGAGGCCGGGGCCTTCAGCGCCGGTGCCGGAGCCGAACCCGGCGCGGAGCCTTTCACCATCGTCATTCCGCCGCCGAATGTGACCGGTTCGCTGCATATGGGCCACGCGCTCAACAACACGCTGCAGGACATCATGGTGCGCTTCGAGCGTATGCGCGGCAAGGACGTGCTGTGGCAGCCGGGCATGGATCATGCAGGCATCGCCACGCAGATGGTGGTCGAGCGCCAGCTCATGGAGAAACAGCAGCATCGCCGCGATATTGGTCGCGAGAAATTCGTGGACAAGGTCTGGGAATGGAAGGCGGAGTCGGGCGGCGCGATCATGAACCAGCTCAAGCGGCTGGGTGCCTCCTGCGACTGGTCACGCGAGCGTTTCACCATGGACGAAGGCTTGTCGAAGGCCGTGGTCGAGGTGTTCGTGTCGCTCTACAAGCAGGAGCTGATCTACAAGGACAAGCGCCTCGTCAACTGGGATCCGAAGCTTCTGACGGCGATCTCGGATCTCGAGGTCGAGCAGGTCGAGACCAACGGCAATCTATGGCATTTCCGTTACCCGCTCGCCGATGGGCTGACCTATGAGCATCCCTACAGGCTGGACGAAGAAGGCAACCGCGTGATCTGGCGGCCTTCGGACGGCGATCCCGATGGCTATGAGACACGCGATTATGTGGTGGTGGCCACGACGCGTCCGGAAACGATGCTGGGCGATTCCGGTGTCGCAGTGCATCCGGACGATCCACGCTACAGAGAGTTGGTGGGCAAGAATGTGCTCCTGCCGCTGGTCGGCCGGCGCATACCCATCGTCGCCGACGACTATCCTGATCCGGAAGCCGGCACCGGCGCCGTCAAGATGACACCGGCGCACGATTTTAACGACTTCGACGTCGGCAAGCGGCACGATCTGGCGCAGATCAATGTGATGGCCACCGACGCCACGATCACGCTCAAGGGCAACGAAGCGTTTCTCGACGGGTTGGAGGGAGCCGATGCGCCTTTGGCGCGGACGATCGCCGAGCTCGACGGTGAGGATCGTTTCGATGCGCGCAAGAAGATCGTCGCCATGATGGAGGAGGCCGAACTCCTGGAGAAGGTCGAACCACACAAGCACATGGTGCCGCATGGCGACCGTGGCGGCGTGCCGATCGAGCCGTTCCTGACCGACCAGTGGTATGTGGACGCGAAGACGTTGGCGAAGCCCGCAATCGCGTCGGTGCGCGAGGGGCGCACGAATTTCGTGCCGAAAAACTGGGAAAAGACCTATTTCGAGTGGATGGAAAACATCCAGCCCTGGTGCGTTTCCCGCCAGCTATGGTGGGGACACCAGATTCCGGCCTGGTACGGCCCGGACGGACAGGTCTTCGTCGAGAAGGATGAGGAGACCGCGCTTGAGGCCGCAATCCAGCACTACATCTCGCACGAGGGCCCCTGGAAGGCCTGGGTCGAGGACAAGCTGGAAAATTTCAAGCCCGGCGAAATCCTGACACGTGATGAGGACGTGCTCGACACATGGTTTTCCTCCGCGCTGTGGCCGTTCTCGACGCTCGGTTGGCCGGACAAGACACCGGAGCTTGCACGTTACTATCCGACATCGGTTTTGGTGACCGGCTTCGACATCATCTTCTTCTGGGTCGCCCGGATGATGATGATGGGCATGCACTTCATGGAAGAGGAGCCATTCCACACCGTTTATGTGCATGCGCTGGTGCGCGACAAGTCGGGCGCGAAGATGTCTAAGTCGAAAGGCAATGTCATCGATCCACTCGAATTGATCGACGAATACGGCGCCGACGCGCTGCGCTTCACGCTGACGATCATGGCGGCACAGGGCCGCGACGTGAAGCTCGACCCGGCGCGCGTGGCCGGCTACCGCAATTTCGGCACCAAACTCTGGAACGCGACGCGTTTCGCAGAAATGAACGGCGTCAAGCGGGACGAGAGCTTCCGCCCCGAAAATGCGAAGCTCGCCATTAACCGCTGGATCCTGACGGAGCTGACGCGCGCCGCGAAGGGCGTGACCGAGGGTATCGAGACATATCGCTTCAACGAGGCGGCGGGAACCGCGTATCGTTTCGTGTGGAGTCTGTTCTGCGACTGGTATCTGGAGCTTCTGAAGCCGGTTTTCGCCGGTGAGGACGAGGAGGCCAAGGCCGAGGCCCGCGCCTGTGCGGCCTATGTGCTCGACGAAACATACAAGCTCCTCCACCCGATGATGCCTTTCATGACGGAAGAGTTGTGGGCCCACACGGGCGGGGACGCCGGGCGCGTCGCCGTTCTGGCGCTGTCGCGCTGGCCAGCGCCCGATTTCGAGGACGACGATGCGGCGGCCGACATCAATTGGCTTGTCGATCTTGTGTCGGGCATCCGTTCGGTGCGTGCGGAAATGAATGTGCCGCCATCCGCCACCGCGCCGCTGGTGGCTGTCGGGGCGGACGAGGCCATGCGCGCGCGCATTGCCCGTCACGACCCGGCCATTCGTCGGCTTGCACGCGTGGGCGAGCTTGGCTTTGCCGGCGAAGCGCCGAAGGGCTCGGCGCAGATCGTGCTCGGCGACACCACCTTCTGCCTGCCGTTGGGCGATCTGATCGATCTTTCGGCGGAAGCCGCGCGGTTGGAAAAGGAGATCGCCAAGACGGTCTCCGAGACGCAGCGTCTGGAAAAGAAGCTCGGCAACGACAAATTCGTGGCCAATGCGCCGGAGGAGATCGTGGCGGCGGAGCGCGAGAAACTCGCCGAGTTCGCCGAAGCCAGGAGTAAGCTGGAAGTGGCACTCGCACGTGTCAGGGACGCTGGCTGAAGGGCTGAACAGGGATTGTCGAATCCGAAAGCCGCGCTCGCCGATTATAGCGAGCGCGGCTTTTCGCATGTGCGGTTGATTCGTCGGCTGCGGCGGGATAGGCGCGAAAAGGAGCTCAAAGCGTCTGATTTATGACAGTTCGACGAAATCCTAGGGTGGTGTGGCTTTTGTGCCACTGGAGCCCGGATTGTGCGCGCGGTGAGCCAAAATATGCCGATTCCAAGGGAATTTTAAGGTGCGCGGCGCGTAGCTGACGGTAAGCGCAACCGTTGCCATACGGCTATCCGATAGACGTATTACGTTAACGTAAGCGTGAGGTGCGACAAGTTGTACAGTAACAATTGAGGTTTGGGACGGCGCTGCTATTCTCGAACCGACAATTGGAGGAGAGGGGATCTCATGCGTTTAGTTCGCATTCTTTCGGCTTCGACCGTTTTAGCTGCAGCGATAGGGTCTGCTCATGCCGGTGGTTTTTCGCGCGGCACTGCAGACACCGATATTCTGTACGAGGAAGGCAATTTCAACATGCGGGCGGGCGCGATCATTGTTGTGCCCACGCAGAAGTTCAAGACCGGTCCGGGGGGGACGACGTCGGGTGGAGTCGTTGGCACAGATTATCTGGGCACATATGCTATCCCCAGCGCTGCAATAAAACTCAAGGTAAGCGACAATCTGTCCTGCGCGGGAACGTTCACGAGCGCCTACGGGGCGAACTCAGTATACGACGCACCGTACGGTCTTACGGGCAAGCTGAGTGAGGATTTTACGGTTACAGAGTTTGGCGCGACGTGTGCGGTCTTTTTCGACCTTGGAAAGGGACGGCTTTCCATACTGGGGGGCGGTTTTGTCGAAAAGTTCGATTATTCGTTGAGCGCGCTTCCGACATTACCGGGTCTCGGTTCCGCCCCATTGAGCGTCGATCTCAACAGCACGGCCACGGGGTGGCGTGCCGGGGTCGGATATGAAATTCCCGAAATCGCATTCCGCACCCAACTCATGTACCGTTCGGGAACGAAGCACAACGCCGATGGAACAGGTTCGCTTGCTGGCGTGATTCCGCTCACAACGACGGGCCGCGGAAGCCTTCCGCAAAGCGTCGAGTTGAAGGTTCAATCGGGCATCGCTCCCGGCTGGCTTGCATTCGGTTCTGTCAAATGGACGGACTGGTCGGTGAATGAGACACTCGACCTGAGCATGTCCGGTGTTCCTGTCATTGGAACGATCGACAGCTTGAACCAGTATTATTGGCGGGATGGTTGGACGGTAACCGGCGGTATTGGACACGCGTTTAACGACAATGTGTCAGGTCTCGTTTCGTTACAATGGGATCGTGGCGTTGCCACAGGGTACGATTTTCGGACCGACAAATGGCTTTTGGCGACCGGCGTCGGCATCAAAGATCCGTTGGGCGGCGAACTGCGCCTCGGTGGCGCGGTGTCCTATTTAACGTCCGCCGAGATCACCGCGGCGGATTCCAACGAGTTCGGTGCGTCCGTGGATTCGGGTTGGGCAGGAATTGTCTCTGCGAGCTATTCGGTCAAGTGGTAACAACCCAAGCTTTAAACAAATCGTCTTGTTTAAGACCCGGCTTCGGCCGGGTCTTCTCGTTTCGATCGACGGCTTTCACCATGCAGAATTGCATAACGACATGGTTCGTGCGCTGCCTGGGCTTGCACTGCGCCCGGTTTTGCCGCACATAAGAGTGGTCACCCGGTCCGGGCCCCTCTGGCAGGCAAGGCGTTGCCTGTGATGTCGGATCGTACGACAACGCGCTGACGCGGCGCAAACCTCGTATCCTTCCAATGACAATGCATGACTGGCTGTGGCCCGGCTTTCTGGCTTTCGTGGCCATTGTTCTCTTTTTCGACCTTTTCGTTCTGCATCGCCGCGATCATGTAATCTCGACACGTGAAGCAATGAAAACCGTTGCTGGCTATGTGGCGCTGGCCATGATTTTCGCCATGGGCGTGTTCTATTTCGGCGGCAAGGACCGCGGCGCGGAATTCTTGACCGGCTATCTGATCGAACAGGCGCTTTCCCTCGATAATATCTTCGTCATTGCGCTCATCTTCACCTATTTCAAAGTGCCCTCGGAAGCGCAGTACCGCGTGCTTTTCTATGGCATTCTGGGCGCGATCGTGATGCGTCTCTCGCTGATCGTGCCGGGGGTGAAGCTGGTCGATCAGTTCATGGTGATCGGCATGGCACTGGGCGCGCTGCTCGTGTTTTCCGGCTTCAAGATGATGACGTCGGACGAGGAAATGGTCGACCCTGGCGAAAGCCGCGTGGTGAAACTTCTGATGCGCACCGGCCGCGTGACGCAGGAATATGAAGGCTCGCGCTTTCTGACCCGGCGCAACGGCATGCTCTTCATGACACCCCTTTTCGTCGTCCTGGTCACGGTCGAGTTCACGGACCTGATCTTCGCCGTCGATTCCATTCCAGCCGTTCTGGCAATTTCCAACGATCCCTTCATCGTCTTCTCATCCAATGTTTTTGCCGTCATGGGTTTGAGAGCCATGTTCTTCGTGCTCTCGGGCATGATGCGCACCTTCAAACATCTGAAGACCGGTCTTTCGCTGGTGCTGATGTTTATCGGTCTGAAGATGCTGATCGCTCACTGGATCAAGATTCCTTCGCCACTGGCTCTCTCGGTGACCGTGCTTCTTATCGGTGGTTCGGTTGTCGCCTCGATCATTGCGCGAAAGCGCGAAAAGCAAGAGGCTCAGCCCTGACGGCTCGTCTTCGACAGGGCGCTTCGCGTGCCCTGTTTCCTTCTGCTGACGCCCCCTGACACTTGTGCACAGACCTCTGTGCCCATTTGGCAACAGTTTCTCAATAAGCATTCGGTTAAGACAGGGGCGGGACGGAACGCCAATTTCCCGCCATAAACCCGGCGCATCGAAAATGCTCGATGGCGCACGGGACACAACCGACTGTTCAGGAGAAGTGCCGCGCGCTGCGGCTGGGGTAATTATGGACGCAAAAGCAATTTCGAAAGACAAACTTCCAAGCCGATACGTTACGGTAGGCCCGGCAAGGGCGCCGCATCGCTCGTATCTGTACGCCATGGGGCTTTCGGAAGAAGAGATCGCGCAGCCGCTCGTGGGTGTCGCCACCTGCTGGAACGAGGCCGCGCCCTGCAATATTTCGCTGATGCGTCAGGCGCAGGTGGTCAAGAAAGGCGTTGCGGCGGCCCACGGCACGCCGCGCGAGTTCACCACCATTACCGTGACCGACGGCATCGCCATGGGGCACCAGGGCATGAAGTCGTCGCTCGTGTCGCGCGAGGTCATCGCCGATTCCGTTGAGCTGACCATGCGTGGCCACTGTTATGACGCGCTCGTCGGTCTGGCCGGCTGTGACAAATCGCTTCCCGGCATGATGATGGCGATGGTGCGCCTCAACGTGCCTTCTGTTTTCATTTATGGCGGTTCGATCCTGCCCGGCAATTATCGCGGACGCCAGATCACCGTTCAGGATGTGTTCGAGGCCGTGGGCCAGCATTCGGTCGGCTCCATTTCCGACGACGATCTGACGGAGATCGAGCAGGCGGCCTGTCCTTCTGCCGGCTCCTGCGGCGCGCAGTTCACAGCCAACACGATGGCCACGGTTGCCGAAGCGATCGGCTTGGCGTTGCCCTATTCCTGCGGTGCACCGGCACCTTACGAAATGCGCGACCGGTTCAACTACGCTTCGGGCGAGAAGGTGATGGAACTCATCGCCAAGCAGATCCGTCCGCGCGATATCGTGACCCGCAAGGCGCTGGAAAATGCGGCCGCCGTGGTTGCCGCTTCGGGTGGCTCCACCAATGCCGCGCTGCATCTGCCGGCGATCGCGCACGAGGCGGGGATCGATTTCACGCTGTTCGACGTGGCCGAAATCTTCAAGAAGACGCCGTACATCGCCGATCTGAAGCCCGGCGGCAAATATGTCGCCAAGGACATGTTCGAGGCCGGCGGTATTCCACTGCTCATGAAGTCGCTTCTGGAGCACGGATATCTGCACGGCGATTGCATGACGGTGACTGGCCGCACAATTGCCGAAAACATGGAGCATGTTGCCTGGAACGCGGAGCAGGATGTGGTGCGTCCGGCGAACAACCCGATCACGAAGACCGGTGGCGTGGTTGGTCTCAAGGGCAATCTGGCCCCCGAAGGTGCGATCGTGAAGGTTGCCGGCATGAAAAAACTGACGTTCTCGGGGCCGGCACGCTGCTTCGATTCCGAGGAGGAATGCTTCGCAGCCGTTCAGGAGCGGAATTACAAGGAAGGCGAAGTGCTGGTCATTCGCTATGAAGGCCCGAAGGGCGGACCGGGAATGCGTGAGATGCTTGCGACCACGGCGGCGCTCTACGGGCAGGGCATGGGCGACAAGGTTGCGCTCATTACCGATGGCCGCTTCTCCGGTGCGACCCGTGGCCTCTGCATTGGTCACGTTGGACCGGAAGCCGCTGCCTGCGGCCCCATCGGCCTCTTGAAGGATGGCGACGTGATCACGATCGACGCCGAAACGGGAACGATCGAAGTGGCGCTCAGCGAGGAAGAACTCAAGGAGCGCGCGAAGGAATGGAAACCGCGCGAGACGGATTATCAATCCGGCGCGATCTGGAAGTACGCCCAGACGGTCGGGTCGGCCCGCGACGGTGCCGTTACCCATCCGGGGGCTCAGAAAGAAACGCACTGTTATGCGGATATTTGAAACAGGGAAAACTGCTGTTCTTGCCGGGCTGGTGGCGTCCGTGGTGGCGCTGCCGGGGACCGCTTACGCGCTTGACGAGAACGCCGTTATCCAGGAGCCGGAGAAGCGCAGCCCTTGGGCTGTGTTCCGTTTCGGCTTTTCCGCTTACAAGCGCGGCGAGAAGGAGGAGGCCGTGGAGGCCTACCGCTACGCCGCCGAGAACGGCCAGGTCGGCGCGCGTTGGAAACTGGCGCGCATGTATGCGGAAGGCGACGGTGTCGCTCGCAACGACTACGAAGCTTTCAAGTTCTTCTACGCGGTCGCGCAGCAGGATGTACGACCGGGCAGCCCCGACGAAACCTATGTCTCCGATGCGCTGGTTGCGCTGGGCAAATATCTCAAGGCGGGCATTCCCGATAGTCCGATCCGCGCCAATCCACTGGCCGCACAGGAACACTTTATGCGTGCCGCGGCGACCTACCGCAATTCGGAGGCGCAGTATCAGGTCGGGCGGATGTTCCTGGATGGCGAGGGCGTGGCAGAGAGCGTGCAGCAAGCCGCTCGCTGGTTCCAGTTGGCTGCCGAAAAAGGGCATTCCGGCGCACAGGCGATGCTGGGGCATATCCTGTTCGAAAGCGGTCGCATGGTGAAGGGGCTGGCGATGATGACGGCGGCGCTCGACCATGCCGCTCCCGGCGATGTGGGCTGGATCCGCACCATGCAGGAACAGGCTTTCGCACTGGCCGGAGAATCCGACCGTCGGACGGCGATCGCACTTGCGCACGATCTACGCGAAAACGGTTTCGATTGATCGGATAGCCTAGCGGTTTAATGCCCGCTGGACCGCGCACCGATATGCGCCACTTTCACGGATGACCGCCTTTCCAACCGCTTCGACACTGCAAGACACGCACGATCCAGCAGCGTCCAGGACGTATTGTTGAGCACCATCTCGCATCGCGCCAGGCGCGGGCCGTCGGGCAATAAAAGACAGGTCGTTTCCCCTTGAGAGAAGGCTTGTCCGTTTGCGCGGCATTGGCAATCGCCGGCAGCCGATATTGCGGCCGGGAACGAGACAAGCGCCGTCAGTGCAGCGATCCTTGCGTGCCGGAACACGAACATAACCGGGTCATATTAGCACGCGCTTCCGGCGCGGGCCATCGATTGTGCAGGGGCTGATGCCGTGTCAGGCGGCGGAAAGTTTCAAGTCGAGCACCACGGGCACGTGGTCGGAAGGCTTCTCCCAGCCGCGTGTATGCTTTTCGACCGTAACAGAGCCCAGATGATCGGCGGCTTCCGGCGACAGCATCAGATGGTCGATTCGGATTCCGTTGTTTTTTTGCCAGGCGCCGGCCTGATAATCCCAAAAGGTGTAGATACCGTCATCGTCGTTGACGGCGCGCAGGGCGTCGGTGAAGCCGAGAGCACCAAGCCGGCGGAAAGCCTGGCGGCTCTCCGGGCGGAACAGAGCGTCGCCCACCCACGCGTCGGGGTGTCTGGCATCCTCCGGTTCGGGAATGACATTGTAGTCTCCGGCCAGAACCAGCGGTTCCTCCAGCTTGAGACGTTCAACGCTCCAGGCTTCCAGCCGCTCCATCCAGCCGAGTTTGTAGGCAAATTTTTCGCTGTCGACCGGATTACCATTGGGCAGATAGAGCGAAACCACGCGGAGGACGCCCTTGTCGGTGGAGAAAACGCCCTCGATGAAGCGGGCCTGTTCGTCGCTCTCGTCACCCGACAGGCCGCGGTGGACCTCGTCGAAGCGTAGCTTGGAAAGCAACGCGACGCCGTTGAACCCTTTCTGGCCGTGGGTCTCCACGTGATAGCCCAACGCTTCGATCGATTCGCGGGGAAACGATTCATCGACGGATTTGATCTCCTGCAGACAGGCAATATCCGGACCGGCTTCTTCCAGCCAATGCAGGAGGTTGTCGATACGCGCCTTGACGCCGTTGATGTTCCAGGTAGCGATCTTCATGAGAACCCTTCCACAACTCATCTCTTTCTTAGGTGGCTCGCAAGGGCGCTGCAACCGCCTTGTCTAGGATACTGACAATGCGTGCCGTGCGACGATCGGCGTGGAAATCAGGGTCTTGCATTCGCGCGCCGCAGCCAGAAGGGCAGTCCGGAAAGCAGTGCACGCACATAGCGTCCGCGTTGATAAAACCCGTTCAACGACACGCGGGGAAGCGCCGTGGGCGCTTCTCTGGAAGAGGAGGAAAGCAAACCTGGGCGTGTCGTAACGGCCGCGGTAAAACCGGCTGCCTGCGCGGCGGCGACTTCGCGCGCGCCCACGGCGGAAGGATAGCCGTAAGGATAGGCAAAGGTGGTCGGGTCCACGCCGACATAATCGCGGACTTTTGCGGCCGAGTGGGTCATTTCGTATCGGAGGCGCGCGTCGTCCACCTTGCGCAGATTGGCGTGGGTGAGCGTGTGCGCGCCGAAACGGGCAAGGGCATCGCCGGCGAGCGCCGCGAGTTCGCTGGCGTTCATGGTCAAGCGCTCGGTTATTGCCAGCGGGTCGACGCCATGTGCATGCGCAAGCACGTTCAGCCGCGTAATCGCCACGTCTTCGTCCGGCGCTTCGTTCAAGATCTTCGACAAGCGGTCGAACAAGGCGACCTTGGCAACCGGTGTTGCGGTGTCAACGCGCTCGTCGAGACCGAAGGGCGACAGATCGACCGTGTCGATCTTCATGACCAGTTCCTGAGCTGTTTTCCACCAGATCGAACGGCTGCGCTCGACAAAGCCGGAGGTCACGAAAACCGTGTAGGGGATCGCGTGGCGGCGAAAAACGGGCGCCGCGAAACGGGCATTGTCGCGATAGCCGTCATCGAGCGTAAAACAGACGTAGCGGCGCGTATCCCGACGGTCGGCGAGGCGTTCGGGCAGATCCTGCAGGGCGATCGGTGTGAGCCCCTGTTCAAGCGATGTATGGATCGCTTCTTCCAGGAAGGCGGGGGTTACGCTTAGCCATGCGTTGGGAACCCAACGCGCCGGGGTTTCGGGGTCGACATGATGCAGCGCGAAGATCACACCGCGCCCCCCGGTCGCCAGGGGAAGTCCAGTGCGCAAGGCGAGGGCGGTGCCTTCCAAACCGGCACGGATCAGCTCGTATCGGGCGGACCTCTTGAGGGCTTGGAGTGAAAACATCGGAGCGTCGGCGTCTTTCGATCTTTACAGCGAACGGGGCACGCCGGTTTCAGGCTGTCCGTCTCGAACTCGGGAGCGGTCGCGATCCAATCAGAAAATGTTGAAGAATTTCCTTCGGTCGACACTTCAATGCTCAGCGTGACTGATGTGCGAAATTCTGGCTGTCTTTCAAAAAAATATAGATAGATGCGCGTCCGTTTGTGACCGATGCTTCGCCAAAAAAGATTTCAGGGCTTCTGAAACGCAACTGGGGAACGAAATGACACAAACAACGGCTTCTGCCGATATGGGCGCAACGCCTGCGGATTTGAGCAATCCCGACTACACACCGCCGCTGGTGCAGGCGGTGCCGCTGGGCATTCAGCATGTGCTGGCGATGTTCGTTTCGAATGTGACGCCTGCGATCATTGTGGCAGGGGCGGCAGGTTTCGGCTTCGGCTCCAATTCTCCCGATTTTCCCAACCTCATCTACATGATCCAAATGGCGATGCTGTTCGCCGGCATCGCGACTCTGTTCCAGACCATCGGCATGGGCCCCGTCGGCGGGCGCCTGCCAATCGTCCAGGGCACCAGCTTTGCATTCCTGCCGGTGATGATTCCGATCGTCGCGGGGCAAGGTGTGGCTGCCATGGGTGCGCTGATGGGGGGCGTCGTGATCGGCGGGGTCTTCCATTTCCTGCTCGGCAGTTTCGTCGGACGCCTGCGATTCGCTCTTCCGCCGCTGGTGACGGGGCTGATCGTGCTGATGATCGGCCTCTCGCTTATCCAGGTGGGTATCCAGTACTCGGCGGGCGGCGTGCCGCTGATCGGCAAACCCGAGTATGGCAGTCTCGAAAACTGGAGCGTGGCGCTGGTGGTGGTCGTCGTTACGCTGCTGCTTAAATTCTTCGCACGCGGCATGTGGTCGATCGCGGCGGTGCTGCTCGGCCTCATCGCCGGCTATGCGGTGGCGCTCGCCATGGGCATGGTAAGCTTCTCCAATGTCGGCAATGCCTCCTGGGTGGCCGTTCCCGTGCCGTTCAAATGGGGGTTCGAACTGGCCGCACCGGCCATTATCGGCATGTGCTTCATGGCCGTAATCTCGGCGATCGAGACCGTGGGCGACGTTTCCGGCATCACCAAGGGCGGCGCCGGCCGCGAGGCGACGGAAAAGGAAATCTCAGGCGCGACCTATGCCGACGGGCTCGGCACAGCGATCGCCGGTATATTCGGCGGTCTGCCCAACACATCGTTCAGCCAGAATGTCGGCCTGATCTCAATGACCGGCGTCATGAGTCGGCATGTGGTGACCTGTGGCGCAATTTTCCTGATTCTTTGCGGTCTCATCCCGAAAGTGGGGGCACTGATCTCTACCGTGCCGATTACGGTGTTGGGTGGAGGCGTGATCGTCATGTTCGGCATGGTCGCTGCCGCCGGCATCAACATGCTATCGGAGGTGCATTGGAACCGACGGAACATGGTGATCTTTGCGGTTTCGCTATCGGTGGGGCTGGGACTGCAGCTTGAACCGGGTGCGTTGCAGCACCTGCCGAAGACCGTGCAGATTCTGATGACGTCCGGGCTTTTGCCGGCCGCATTCCTGGCGATCGTGCTCAATCTGATCCTGCCGCAGGAAGCGGGCGCCGAGCGCGAAACCTGAGGGAAACCGCGTCTTCGGGCGGCAACCCGAAGACGCATGCCCGTCAGGGGCGAATAACCGGTGGCGTTTCCCGATTGCCGATAAAGACGGCGAGGATGCGCGCCGGTTTTTCGCCCACAACGCGACCATTGTGCCAGACGTTGAGTGCTTCGATGAAGCTGTCTCCGGGCTTGAAGGTCTTTTCCTCCGTGCCTTCGTAATGGATGGCGAGTTCACCTTCGAGCACATGACCGAAGAGCGGAACCGCGTGCATATGGCGTCCGGTTTCCTCGCCGGGCATCAGCGTGACGATGACTGCTTTGAGCTGGGCTTCGCCGGAGGGATAAATCAGTTTCTGATCGAGAATCGTGCTGTTTGTATCGAGTAGAGGCTCAACGCGCCGATAATCGGACTGCGGACTTTGCTGATCCGCAAAAGCAATGGACTGCGGTAAGACGCAAAGCAGAAACATCCCTGAAAGGGTCTGTTTTATCATAAAATAGTCCTTTAAAAACAGATATATAAAATAATTTCCTCGCTAGTGGAGGCGTTGTGGCTTGTATCGTTCACAGCTGCGCCGTCAACGGAAATCGCTTTTATGGAAAGAGTCGGACACAAAAAAACGCCGCGTGAAGAACACGCGGCGTCGCGCCGTTAAATCCGAAAGGGATCAGATCGAGAAGCTGGTTCCGCAGCCGCAAGAGGCGACGGCATTCGGATTCTTGATCTGGAAGGATTGACCGATCAGATCGTCGACAAAGTCGATAACCGAACCACCCATATAAACGAGCGACAGATCGTCTATCAGGACGGTGGCACCGTCCCGCTCGATGGCGTGGTCGTCCTCGTTGCGCTGATCGGTCAGATCGAAAGCATAGGAAAAACCGGAACAGCCGCCACCCTCCACGGAGACACGTAGGGCGATCTTGCCCGGTTCGTCCTCGAGAATGACGGCAATGCGCCGGGCGGCAGCCTCGGTCAATTCAACGCTTTTCATTTCCGTACCCGCGTCCATGCCCATGATGGTTGTCCTGACGGTCACCTTGCGTTCGTGTTCATTGAATAGGTATGAAGCCGCAGGCGGCAAGTCAACCTGAGCAATGCGATCGGGTTTGAGATGGAGACAGTGGCGACCCGGAAACGGTTTTCCAACAAGGTGTTGTAGACCATGAACAATGAACAGGGCTTGCGGAATATCGGGTTCGGCTACCGGCCAAGGGCGGTTTACGCGAGCGATCCGGCGGCCTCGCGCGGGCGGCTTTTCGTGGAGCCGGAGAGCCCGACCCGTACGCCGTTTCAACGCGACAGGGACCGCATTATCCATTCGACCGCATTTCGTCGTCTCAAGCACAAGACACAGGTCTTCATCGCCCATGAGGGCGATCATTACAGAACACGGCTCACGCATTCCATAGAGGTGGCGCAGATCGCCCGCGCTCTGGCGCGGGCGCTGTGCTGCGACGAGGATCTGGCCGAAGCCATCGCGCTGGTGCACGATTTCGGCCACACGCCTTTCGGTCACACCGGAGAAGACGCGCTCGATGAACGGATGGCCCGCTGGGGCGGATTTGATCACAATGCCCAGTCTTTGCGGATCGTGACGGAACTGGAAAGCCGTTATGCCGAGTTCGACGGGCTGAATCTGTCCTGGGAGTCGCTGGAGGGGCTCGTCAAGCACAATGGCCCGTTGACGGACGGTGAGGGGATCGGCCTCGACGGCCCGGTGCCGCAGCCCATTCTCGACTATGTGGCCCGACATGATCTTGAGCTCGCTCGCTTTGCCGGCATCGAGGCGCAATGCGCGGCCATCGCCGACGACATCGCTTACAATGCGCACGATATCGACGACGGTCTGCGTTCGGGCCTTCTGACACTGGATATGATGGAGGCGGTGGGGTTGCCGGGCGAGATCCTTGCAACGGTGGGGCGTCGCTACCCCGACCTCGATCCGGTGCGCCGCGGCCACGAACTGATGCGGCGGCAGATCACGGCAATGGTGGAGGATGTGATCGTGGCATCCCGGCAACGCCTTGAGGACCTGGCCCCTGAAAGTCCCGACGCGATTCATGATGCCGGACGCACCATCGTTGCCTTTTCCGAGCGCATGGCTGCTGACGAAAAGGAACTGAAGCGTTTTCTCTACGCCAATCTCTATCGCCACGAAGCGGTGGTGGCCGTGCGAGCCCACGCTGATCGGATTGTGAAGGACCTGTTCGATGTTTATTTCGACAATCCGCAAGAAATGCCCGAGGGCTGGCGTGAGGAGTTGGATGCGGGGGAGGAGGCGCAGAAGGCCCGGTTGGTGGCCGACTTCCTGTCGGGCATGACCGACACCTATGCCGTGAAGGAACACCGACGCTTGTTTGACCAGACTCCTGAATTGAGCTAGTGCCAACCGCAATTTCGCCGCAAGGCGTACAATAAAGATCCATCGATCCATTTTTCAGGACATCGTCCATGAACATTTTCGCCGATTTCACAGATCGGGTCGCAAGGACCATTGAAGCGCTCGGCCTGCGCTCCAGCAGCGGCGAGGCGCTCGACCTTTCGCGCGTTACAGTGGAGCCGCCACGAGATGCCAGCCATGGCGACGTGGCGACCAATGCGGCGATGGTATTGGCGAAGGCTGTCGGCGAGAACCCGCGCGCTCTGGGTGAAAAGATCGCTACGGCTTTCGAAGCCGATCCCGACGTGGCGGCGGCGAGCGTGGCCGGACCGGGCTTCGTGAATTTAAAGCTGAGCGACCGTTTCTGGCAGGCGCGGCTCGGCGAAATGCTCGATCTGGGCACGGACTACGGCCGTTCGCACATGGGCAATGGCGAGAAGGTGAATGTCGAATATGTTTCGGCGAACCCGACCGGCCCGATGCATGTGGGCCACTGCCGCGGTGCGGTGGTGGGGGACGCACTGGCCAACCTCCTCGCATTCGCCGGCTATGACGTAGAGCGCGAATACTATATCAACGACGCAGGCGTGCAGATCGACGTGCTCGGCCAGTCGGTGATGGTGCGCTATCGTGAGGCGCTTGGCGAAACGATCGGCGAGATTCCGTCCGGACTCTACCCGGGTGACTATCTGAAGCCCGTCGGCAAGGCGCTGGCGGATGAGTTCGGCACGAAGCTTCTGGAGATGCCCTCGGCCGATGCGATGACGATCGTCAAGGACCGGACGGTCGACAGCATGATGGCGATGATCCGCGATGATCTTGCCGCGCTCAACATCCGCCACGACGTGTTTTTCTCCGAACGCTCGTTGCATGCGGGCAATGGTGGTGCCATCCGTTCGGCGATCAACGATCTGACCATGAATGGACACGTCTACAAGGGCAAATTGCCGCCACCCAAGGGGCAGAAGCCTGAAGATTGGGAAGATCGTGAACAAACGCTGCTACGTTCCACCGAGGTGGGGGACGATATCGACCGTCCGCTGATGAAATCGGATGGCAGTTTCACCTATTTCGCTGCCGACGTGGCATATATGAAGGACAAGCTGGATCGCGGCTTCCAGCATCTGATCTATGTGCTGGGCGCCGATCACAGTGGTTATGTGAAGCGGTTGCAGGCCGTGGCGCGTGCGCTCGCCGAAGACGAAGTCGAACTGTCTGTGCTTCTGTGCCAGTTGGTGAAGCTTTTCCGTGGCGGCGAGCCGGTGCGCATGTCCAAGAGGGCTGGAGAGTTTGTAACCCTGCGCGAAGCGGTGGACGAGGTCGGGCGCGATCCGATCCGGTTCATGATGCTTTATCGCAAGAATGATGCACCGCTCGACTTCGATTTCGCCAAGGTGACCGAGCAGTCCAAGGACAATCCGGTCTTCTACGTACAATACGCCTCGGCGCGCAGCCACTCCGCTTTTCGCCAGGCGAGCGAGCAGCTTGGCGTTGCCGAATTCGCGCGTGCCCAGATGAAGGCGCAACTCGGACAGCTTACCGACGAGGGCGAAATGGCGCTTGTGCGCAAGCTGGCGGAATATCCGCGATTGGTCGAAAGCGCCGCCCAGGCGATGGAGCCACACCGGTTGGCGTTCTACCTTTACGACCTGGCGAGCCTGTTCCATGCGCAGTGGAATCGCGGCAGTGAGACAGCCGACTTACGTTTTGTTAAGGTTAACGATCCAGAATTGACCTACGCCAGACTGGGTCTGGTGCAGGCAGTTCGCGATGTGCTGACATCCGGACTTGCGTTGATCGGGGCGGAGGCGCCTTCTGAGATGCGCTGAACCCATCCCTTGAGGGGTGCGGTTGTCTGTCACCTTTTGCCCACATTGCGCTGGTACCCGACAATTGTACGACGTCGCGGGCGTCTACCGAGTGTGAGTGCGGAAAAAACATGGCAGATCATAGCTCGAACCAACGCGCGGACAGCGCCGTTCTCCCTGATGACGACCCATTTGCGGAACTGACCCGCATTATGGGGCACGATCCACGGCGCGCCGAGGAACCCGGTAACGACGCCGAGCAAGGGGGCGACGACCTTGCGCTTGAGCTCGAAAACGAATTGCTGGGCGATCTGGCGGAGTTCTCCGACGAGGTTCGCGAAGAACCGGCCACCAGCGATGACTGGCAGCCACAGCAGACGAGCGATTGGCGCTTCGACGTGCAGCCCGCCGCCGAAGAGGTGGGTCAGGTGGCCGAGCAAGCGCCGGTAGATGTCGCTTCCGACATGGCCGATGAACTGGACGAGAGCTTCGCCGCCAGTTTTGAGAGCGAGATGCGGCTTGACCCGGCAGAGGATGTCTCGGTCATGCCGGGAACGGAACTTCAGTCATCCGAACCTGCACAGGCATTTGACGCCGACAATGTAGAACAGCATTTCTCGGGGTTCGATGTTGACGAAACACGGCCGGCGGCTTCGGATTTCGCTGCCGAGGCGGATCAGCCCGCCGAGCATAAGGTGGATGCGTCTGTCGAGGATGTAGCGCTGGAGTTCAGCGATCAGGATTTTGCGCAGCTCGACACCGATCTTGAAGCATCGCTGGCCGCCGAAGGGTGGCGCGAGGCCGATGGCGAGATGGGTGAAACCGAGGGCATGGCCTTCCAGCCGACGCCCGAATATATCGAAGACGAAGCGACCGAGGATGGGATCGAGCCGGATTTTGGTACCGGCACGCCGGATGCGATGTCGGGCGGGCATAACCCTGCGGCCGACCACGTGGTCGCCGAAACCTTTTCCCGTGAAGAGTTTACCGCCGGCTCCGACGTAGCGGAGGATGTGGACACCGGCACGGGCGGTTCCTCGAGCGCCGACCCGTATCTTTCGCCGCAGGCTTTCGCTTCATCGGTGGCTCAGGGAGCGGAACGGTCGAGTGCGGTGGATGGCGACGTTGCGCGTGAAGATCACGACTTTACGGCAAGCCTGGAAGAACAGCTGACCGCGGGGGCTCTTGCAGAAGAGGACGTGGCGGAGCCCGTCATGGAACCGCATATGGAACCGCAGCAAGACCCCTATCGTGAGCTCGATACAGCCTCGGATGCGTTCGAAAACGAGCACCCCGAAATGCCTCGGTCTCCTGAGGAGACGGGGACGCAGTCGACCTTGTCCGCGCCGTTCTGGCAGCAGCCTGCGCAAGCGTCGACGTCTTCGACGCATGCTTCTTCGATGCCGCATATCGACACCGTAGATGTACCGGGAAACGAGCGTGTTCCGGTTGAAGATGCCCGGCATATACCCGAATTCGTGAGTGAGCCCGAGCGGGCACCCGAGGCCGAGGCGGACGATCTGGAACGTGCTCTGGCACGCGCTTTCGGCGATAGCGAGAGCTTGCCGGAGACCGCTTCGGCAGGCGGTGGAGCGTCTCAGTTCTCGACAATGCCGAATGATGCCTATGCTGCGGCCGCCCTACAGCAGGATGAGCAGGCGTCCAGCGATTTTGACTTCGATACGGCCTTCGCCGACAGTTTTTCTGAAGCGGATCAGCCTGCCATGCCGGCGGGAGGACGCAATGCGGAGCCGGAAGACATCGAGGCCGAGGATGACTTTAGGGCTTCAGGCACGGCTCCCTGGGACGATCCGACCGATGAATTCTCCGGTCGAACGGAAGCGGCGGCTCCCGCAGCGGCGGCCACAACGCTCTCGCGTCGCGGCCTTCTCAGAAATCGCCGCAACACGATGCTGGCGGCCGCGCTAGGCGGCGTGGCGGTGCTGGCGCTGATCGGACTCTTCGCTTTCGGTGGCGGTGGCGATGACAATGCCGCGCCGGTTCTCGTTCGTGCGGATGAGGATCCGGTCAAGGTGAAGCCAGATAATCCGGGCGGACAGCAAGTCCCCAATCAGGACAATCAGGTGTATCAGCGGGTCTCCGGCGCGGAACTTGGCGACAATCCGGTGCAGGAGCGGCTCGTATCGACCGCTGAAGAGCCCGTCGAGGTGCCGCAAGTCGAGTCGAAATCCGAGGAACGTCTCGTGCCGGGCGAAGGCGAAACCGCAACGCCCACCAGCGAGCCCGTGACGGCGATGGCGCCGCGTCGTGTGCGCACCATGGTGGTGCGCCCGGACGGCACAATCGTTCCGCGTGAGCCCGAGGCTCCGGCTCAGACGGCCGGAACCGCCGATAATGGCGCGACCGCCTTGCAGAACCCAGCCTCCACTGCACAGCAACAGGCAAGCTTGGATACCACGCCGGATGCGCAGTTGACGGGCGGCCAGCAGCCTGCGGGCAACAACGCGACAAATAGCCCAAGCAGTGGCGGTGTTGCGCCATCGAATGTGCCTGAAACGGCTCCGGTCCCGACCTCAAGGCCTGCAAGCCCACCGACGCAGCAGCCTGCCGCCGAAGCGCCGCAGCCCGCCCAAGTGGCGGCGGCGCAGAGCCAGCCGACGCAACCCGTTGCACGCACGCAGGCACCGGCTCCGGTGACCTCCGGGACCGACGGCTGGTCGGTTCAGATTTCATCGCAGCCGACCGCAGACGCTGCGCAGAAATCCTACCAGGATATGGCCCAGCGCTATGGCGATCTGCTGACGGGCAAGGGCGTGAACATCGTCAAGGCCGACATTGCCGGAAAGGGCACATACTATCGTGTGCGCATTCCGTCGTCGTCGAAGGACGATGCGATCCGACTTTGTTCGCAGCTTAAATCGGCCGGGGGAAGCTGCTTCGTCTCGAAGTGACCCGCGGGTTCACAAGCCGATTGAAACCGCCGCCATAGCGCGGCGGTTTTTTTGTTTTCTTTTCCAGATTCGCACAGCCGTCTATCCTGTCGGTATGAGCGAATCAAAATCCATGATCCTGGGTGCGACCGGGAAAGAG
>ENA-ORCW01000249-ORCW01000249.1-marine-metagenome-genome-assembly--contig:-NODE-249-length-49244-cov-4.189131_pt1 | contig 49244 bp, 45 predicted proteins | sample MGYA00237784_ERZ508517 | MGnify/ENA primary metagenome ERZ508517 (study PRJEB26187, sample SAMN06268979) | marine metagenome | isolation source: Tt ae E1 feedstock associated aerobic enrichment on...
TGCCGGGGCCGGTGAGCTGAGAAGCGGCAACGCGGTGCGCGGGTGTGACACATAGTTCGGGTGTGGTAACGCTGCGCGCCGATCGGGCGGGCGGCGTCTGTCGTGTCGTTCCCCCCATCGAACCGGGGCGTTGCAGGATGTCGATGAGTACCGAAGTCCGGACGGAATCTTCCATCGCAGCGAACGGGCCGGGCGTCTGGACCCGTCTCCGGACGACGTTGTGGGCGTACCGGCTGCCGATTCTTGTGCTGGGCGGACTGGTGGCGCTGCTGTACCGGCCGGTGGTCGGGTATGACTTCGTCACGTGGGACGATCCGTGGTACATCGTGCGGAACACGCACATTCAGAGCTGGCATCCGGAGCATCTGTGGGCGATCGCGACCGAGCCGATCGCGCGGAACTTTGCTCCGCTGACGATCTTCACGTTTCTGGTGGAACACACGATGTGGGGACTGTGGCCGGGCGGGTACCACGTCACAAATGTCCTGGTGCACGCGATCAACGCCGTGCTGGTGTTCGTGCTGCTGCGACAGGTGACGGGTCGGACGTGGATTGGCTGGGCCGCGGCGGTGCTGTTTGCCGTCCACCCCGTGCAGGTCGAGTCGGTGGCGTGGATCTCGTCGCGGAAGACGCTGCTGGCGGCGACGTTCACGCTGGCGTCGCTGATCTGCTGGCTGAAGCGGGAGCGGACCGGTCGCGACGAGGCGTGGGGGCTGCTGTGGCTGGTGCTGGGGCTGCTGTGCAAGGTGTCGACGGTCGTCGTCCCGCCGATGGTGTTTGTCTTTGATGTGCTGGTGCGGCGGGAGGACCGGGGTGAGGCGATCGTGCGTCAGGTGGTGCCGGCGTTCTTCTGTGCGATGTTCGTGCTGATGACGGCCTCGGCGCAGTTCACGTACATCGGCGGGGGGCGTGGTCACTTCGGGATGAACAAGCTGCATCTGCTGGCGGTGGACGCGGTGATTCTGTGGAAGTACGTGGGGATGCTGGTGGCTCCGTCGAATCTCGCGGTGCTGTACGATCCGCCGACCGTGGGCATTGCCGGGCAGATGGCGGCGTCGATCGCCGGATGGGGACTGGTGGCCTGGCTGGCCTGGCGGGAGCGTGAACGGCATCCGCTGGTGACGTTTGCGGCGGCGGCGTGGATCCTGCTGCTGCTGCCGATGCTCAACCTGTTTCCGCTGACGACACTGATGAATGACCGCTATCTGTACCTGCCGTGCATCGTGTTCTTCGGTGTGGCTGCGGCGGGGGCAGAGGCTGCGTTCCGGTGGATCGTCGAGCGGTGGCCGGCGCTTCAGGCCGGTACGGCAGCGCGGCTGGTGCCCGTGACGGCGGGAGTATTGCTGCTGACGGCGGTGGGGGGGACATACGGCTGTCTGACGACGCGGCAGCTACCGGTCTGGCGGGACGGGGCGAGTCTGTGGAGTCACGCGCGGGAGGTGACGCCGACGCTGGCGGTGGTTCACATCGAGTGGGCGAATGTTCTGCACGAACACGGCCGTGATGAGGAAGCGTGCGCGGTGCTGGTCGAGGCGCTGGAGGAGTGCCGGCCGGATGAGGCGGACCGGGAGCGGATTCGCCGCAAGCTGAGCGAATGGCGGACCGAAACCGCCGGGCATCTTGGTGCCATCGAATCGCGCTGATAGACTCCGCTGCTTATCGACGCCGGCCACACACTCACCGCGGACACTCTTTGGGGGAGTCCGACGCGGGGAGGGGGCGCTGGCGGTTCTGTCATGGCGATCGGGAAGACGGCTGATGCACCAGGTTCCGCGGCTGCTCGTGAGTGTGCGCGATGCGGAAGAAGCGTGCGCTGCGCTGGCCGGCGGCGTGGATATTGTCGACGTCAAGGAGCCGGCTCGCGGTCCGCTGGGGATGGCGGATGCGCATGTCATCGGTTCCGTTGTCGATGCCGTCGTCGCGCGGGAGGTCGGGCTGCGGTGCAGTGCGGCACTGGGCGAGGTGACGGACTGGCTCGATGCCGGGGACGTACCTGCGCTGCCGGGCGGTCTGCAGTACGCGAAGCTGGGGCTGTCGGGGCTGGCACGGGCTGCTTCGTGGAGGGACGACTGGGAGACGGTGCGGCGGCGGTTCGAGGAGGCGTCGACCGGCATGTGGGAGTGGATCGCCGTCGCGTATGCCGATCGCGATGCGGCGGATTCGCCAGAACTCGACGAGATCATCGCGGCAGCAGCCGGGACTGCATGTGCCGGTGTGCTGATTGACACATTCGACAAGCGGTCGGGTGACCTGCTGACGCATCTCGGTTCAGACAGTCTGCGTGGCGTGGCGGAGCAGTGCCACGCATCGGGACTGTTTCTGGCGGTGGCGGGGCGACTGTCCGAGGCGTCGCTGCCGGTCCTGGCCGGGACGGCGTGCGACGTGGTGGGGATTCGATCGGCGGCATGTGACGGGCGGGATCGATCTGCCGCGGTCCGGTCGGACTGCGTGGCCGCGTTTCGCCAACGCATGCAGGAGGCATTCAGTCATGCAGAAGATTGTGGCGATCGGGGGCGGGAAGCTGGCGTTACGTGAGACGCTGGCGATCGACCGGGCGATTGTCCGCTTCACCGAGAAGTCGCGGCCGCGAGCACTGTTCATTCCGACCGCGAGCGGGGACTCTCCCGAATACTGCGAGATTTTTCAGAGCGTCTACGGCCGGGGCCTGAAGTGTTCCGTCGACGTGCTGACGCTGCTGGGGGCGGCTCCGGCCCACGCGACGATGGCGCGGATGATCCGTCAGGCGGATCTGATCTACGTCGGCGGTGGCAACACGCTGAAGATGATGCGTCGCTGGCGGCGACTTGGCGTGGATGACCTGTTGCGGAAGGCGTGGCGGCGGGGGTGCGTACTGTCGGGCATCAGTGCCGGGGCCAACTGCTGGTTCGAGGCGGGCAGCAGCGACTCGATGAAGTTCTACCGCCCGGACGACTGGACGTTCATCCGGGTGCGGGGAATGGGGCTGCTGCCAGCGACCTGCTGTCCTCACTATCACGCGGAGTCGCGGGAGGAGTCGTTTGCGGAGCTGATCGGCAAGCATGGCGGGGTGGGGATTGCGCTGGACAACAACGCGGCGATCCAGGTTCTCGGAGACACGTATCGGGTGCTTGCGTCGCGTGAGAGCGGCCGGGCGTATCGGTTGCAGCGGTTACGAGGAAAAGTGGAACGGCGGGAGCTGGACGCGCGACGACGGTTCACGCCCCTGTCGGATCTCGGCTTCGGGGGTGAAGACTGACGCGTCTCGGTGGCATTGCCCTGGGGAAACAGAGAGAATCAGAGTCCCTGAAGTGGACAACGCCGAGAATCAGCCCCCAGGGCGTGAAAGCCGAACGCAATGTCTCCGGACGAAATTGCCGGGTTGGTCACCCGATTGCGCGACCAGTACAACGCGGGCCTCAGCCGTCCGATCAAATGGCGTCGCCGCCAGTTGCGGGCGTTGCGGCAGATGTTTGTCGAGCGTGAGACAGCGATTGCCGAGGCGTTGGCGGCGGATCTGGGCAAGTCGCCGCTCGAGAGCTACCTCTCCGAGACGGGGCTCTTGATTTCGGAGGTGGATCACACGCTGCGGAATCTGACGCGGTGGATCCGCCCGGAGTCGGTCAGTACGCCGCTGGCGCTGCAGCCGGGGCGCAGCCGTGTCGTTCGCTCGCCGCTGGGCGTGGCGCTGATCGTGTCGACGTGGAACTACCCGGTGCTGCTGGCACTCTCGCCGCTGATTCCCTGCATCGCTGCGGGAAACTGTGCGATTCTCAAACCGTCGGAGGTGGCACCAGCGACGTCGGCGGTTCTGGCCCGGCTACTGCCGGACTATCTCGATCCGGACTGCTTTGCTGTCGTCGAAGGGGGCGTCGATGTGTCGACGTCGCTGCTGGAGCAGCGGTTCGACAAGATCTTCTACACGGGCAGCACGCGGGTCGGTCGGATCGTGATGGAGGCGGCCGCGAAGCACCTGACGCCGGTGACGCTCGAGCTGGGTGGCAAGAGTCCCTGCCTGGTGGGGAAGCATGCGAATCTGAAGGTGGCGGCCCGGCGGATTGTTGCGGGCAAGTATCTGAATGCAGGGCAGACCTGTGTGGCTCCCGACTACGTGCTGGTGCACCGGGAGCGGGAGCCGCAGCTGCTGGAACTGCTGGTGCGGACGATCAACGATTTCTATGGCGAGGATCCGAAGCAGAGCGGTGACTTCGGTCGGATCATCAATACGGATCACTTCGACCGGTTGATGGAGCTGGCGAAGTCGGGGCGGCCGGTGAACGATCTGTGCAGCGATCGGGAGGAGCGATACATCTCGCCAACGGTGCTGACTGAGGTCTCGCCCGAGTCACCGCTGATGCAGGAGGAGATCTTCGGTCCGCTGCTGCCGGTGCTGGCCGTCGACGACATGCAGGAGGCGATATCGTTCGTGCAGGCCCGGGAACGCCCGCTGTCGATGTACGTGTTCACGAAGGAGCGGGACCTGATCGACCAGGTGATTGCGGAGACGCACTCCGGCGGGCTTTGCATCAACGACACGGTGATGCACCTGGCGAATCATGATCTGCCGTTTGGCGGGATCGGCCAGAGCGGGATGGGGCAGTATCACGGCCGGTGGGGGATCGAGGCATTCAGCCAGTCCCGGGCAGTGTATGAGCATCGACTGCGACCGGATCCGCCGATGCGGTATCCGCCGTTCGATGAAAAGTCGGAAGAAGTGACGCGGTGGATCATGAGCGGGCGGCCGACGCTGTGGCAGTTGATCCGTCGTCGTCTCGGGCTGGGGTAGCGGAAACCGGCGTGCACTCGGTAGGGCCGGCTGTTGCCGGCCGTCGGTGCGAGGCGGCCGGTTGGAACCGGCCCTACGGGGCTGATCGGTTCGGGCAAGGGGTATCCGTCGACCAGTCGGCGGCATGGGAGGAGTCGGGATGGCATGCTCGCCCTTCAAGGCGAGCATGTTCGTCGATGGCCTTGCTCGCGCCAGCTGGCAGAGCCTGCCCTACGGCTTTCGTCGACGGTACAGGTCGCGGAAGCTCTTTTTGGGCATCGGCGGAAGCTCGCGCTGGCGGCCCCAGGGGTTCAGGCGGTTGTAGACCATGAAGCGGGGGAGCTTTGGCACAAGGAACCGTCCGATCCGGCCCGCCATGCGGTACAGCCAGGGGGAGCCGAGTACCTTGCTGGCGAGCTTCATCGACCACCGCTTGGAGCGGGGAAGCAGTCCCTTGAGGACCAGCTTGCTCCGCCAGGTGTAGAGCTGCTCGTGCAGGTTGATCTTTACCGGGCAGACATCGGTGCACGAACCGCACAGGCTGCACGCGTAGGGGAGTGTGGAATGCTGTTCGGGGTTCTGTGACGGTCCGAGGATCGAACCGATGGGGCCGGGAACCGTGTTGTGGTAGCTGTGTCCGCCGGAGCGCCGGTAGACCGGGCAGGTGTTCATGCAGGCGCCGCAGCGGATGCAGTTGAGAGACCGGCGGAAGTCGTCGCTGGCGAGGATGTCGCTGCGTCCGTTGTCGACAATGACGATGTGCAGTTCGCAGTGCCGCCCGCGCGGTCCGTGGAAATGGCTGCTGTAGGTCGTGATCGGCTGTCCGGTTGCAGAGCGGGCGAGCAGTCGGAGGAAGACGCCCAGGTCCTTCGCCCGGGGGATGAGCTTCTCGATCCCCATGCAGGCGATGTGCAGGTTGGGGAGCGAAGTGCCCAGGTCGGCGTTCCCTTCGTTGGTGCAGACGACGAAGCCGCCGGTCTCGGCGATGGCGAAGTTGACGCCGGTGATGCCGGCGTCGGCGTTGATGAATCGCTGCCGAAGTTCACCGCGGGCGGCCCGCGTAAGATACGTCGGGTCGGTGGCTCCCTTTTCGGTGCCGATGTGCTGATGGAACAGTTCGCCGATCTCTTCCCGCTTGGTGTGGATGGCGGGCATGACGATGTGACTGGGGGGCTCCTGGCGGAGCTGGACGATCCATTCCCCCAGGTCGGTGTCAACGACTTCGAGACCGTGCCGCTCGAGGTAGGGGTTGAGGTGACACTCCTCGGTCAGCATCGACTTGCTTTTGACGACCCGCTTGACGTTGTGCTGCTGCAGGATCGAAAGGACGATTTCGTTGTGTTCGGCGGCATCGCGGGCCCAGTGGACGATCGCACCGTGACGGCGGGCGTTCTCTTCGAACTGCTCGAGGAGGTCGGCCAGCCGGGACATCGTCGAGAGCTTGATCTGCGAGGCGGCTTCGCGGAGCTGTTCCCACTCGGGGAGCGTCGATGCGGCCTTGTCGCGTTTGGATCGGACGAACCAGAGGGACTGGTCGTGCCAGTGCGCGCGTTCGTTGTTCTCGATGAAGCGGGCCGCTTCGGCCGGGTGTGATGTCGCTGTCGCCATGATTCAGGTCGTCTGACTGGTTCTGTGCGGAAGCCCGACGTCATCGTCGGCCTGATTGTAGGCCTGCTGCCGGGATCTGTCCGGCACCGGCGTCAGGGAGTTGCTGTCAGCGGGGTCGGCATCGGAGGCGGCGGGGGAACGTTCCGTGTCTGCGGGACGGGCACCTTGCGGAAGCGGACGAAGTAGGACTCGTCGAGGAGTCCCTTGCGTTCTTCGATCTGTTTGAAGCCGGTGGCGGTGATTTCGCTGGTGAACGTTTCCTGCCCGGCCCGGACATGGCCGAGGGTCCACTCGTCGCTGACGCCTTCGATGCGGATGAAGTCGATCAGGACGACTTCTCCATTGGGGCGAAGCGCCCGGTGAATCGACTCCATCGTCTTCGTCGGGAACTCGAAGTGATGGTAGGTATCGCAGATGTAGACCAGGTCGACTGAGTTGGGGGGGAGGTTGACCGCGTCGGCCGAGGCGACGACGCCCACGACGTTGTTCAGTCCGGCTTTCCGCGCGGATGATTCGACGTGGCGGACGAACTTTTCGGCGATGTCGACGGCGAAGATCTGGCCTTCGGGGCCGACGGCGCGGGCGAACTTGCGGGAGAACAGTCCGGTGCCGGCTCCGACGTCCGCGACGACCATGCCCGGTTTGAGCTGGAGTGCTTCGAGGATTTCGTCCTGGTGGTCGTAGACGTCGCGTCCTTCCCGTTCGAAGCGATCGACGAACTGGTCGACGTTGGGGTTTTCGAACGACTTGTTGATGCCGGGATTGACGCTTTTGTCCTGGGCCGTTGCCAGGCCGCATGTGGCGAAGACGACGAGCGTCAGCAGCAGTGCGATGCGGGATGCGTTTGGCATGGGGGACTCCGGTAACGTGTGGTTGTCAGCGGACGGTCGTGCCGGCGGATTCCAGGGACCGGCCGGCGAGGATCTGGGCGACATGCATGACACGAAGCGGAGTGTGCTGTCGCTGGATCAGTCCCTGCAGGTGCATCAGGCAGGACATGTCTCCGGCAGTGATGACTTCGGCTCCGGCCTGCTGGTGGTCGTGGATACGGTCGAGTCCCATCATACACGAGACGGCCTCTTCGGAGACGGCGAAGGTTCCCCCGAAGCCGCAGCATTCGTCCGGTCGAGCGAGGTCAACGAGTTCGATGCCGTCGATCTTCTCGAGGAGCTGCCGGACCTTGCTGAAGGGGGCGTCCATTCGTTCGGAGGAACTTCCGAGTCGGAGTTCGCGGAGGCCGTGGCAACTGTTGTGGAGTCCGACGCGGTGGGGGAAGCGGACGTTGCCAAAGTCCTTCACGTCGAGGACGTCGACGAGAAACTGGCACAGGTCCCAGGTCTTCTTCTGGACGGACAGGTATTCGGGGTCGTCGTGGAGCAGGTCGTGGTAGTGATGGACGACCATGGCGGCGCAGCTGCCGGAGGGACAGACGATGTGGTCGTACCTGGCGAAGGTGCGGACGAAGTGGCGGGCGAGCGGGCGCGCGTCATCCCAGCAGCCGGTGTTAGCCATGGGCTGGCCGCAGCAGGTCTGCGCTTCGGGGTAGTCGACCTTGCAGCCGGCGCCCTGGAGGAGTTCCAGAGTGGCCAGACCCACATCGGGGTAGAGCTGGTCGATGTAGCAGGGGATGAAAAGTCCGACGTGCATATTGGTGATCACTGCTGGTCAATCGGGTTCTGTGGAATTGTAGCCGCGCGACCTGCGGAATCGAACCGACCGGTACGGGCGCGTGCTGTGAGCGGTGTCGGAACGTGCGGAGAAGGAGTGGAGGCGAGCGGGAGCAAATTGACACAGCCGTCAGGGCGGATTTAAACTTCCTGACACGCGTTTCTGCGGGTCTCGCGGCATCTGATTCGCGTCCTGTCCATCCCTGCGAGAGTCTTCAGCGGGAGCCGTCGTCGCATGGCAGCTGTGCCACCGGACGACTTCACTGACGCCCAGATCGAAGAATGCGAAGCGGTATTGCAGTACCGCTTTGGCGATCGGACTCTGCTTCGGCGTGCGCTGACCCATTCGTCGGTGTCGCGGACGCGGCTGGATTCGAACGAGCGTCTGGAGTTTCTGGGCGACGCGATTCTGGGCATGATCGTCTGTGAAGCGCTGTTCGAGCAGTACCCGGAGAGTCCAGAAGGGGAGCTGACGCGGATCAAGTCGGTGGTGGTCAGTCGGGCGACGTGTGCGCGACTGACCCGTCGACTGGGTCTCCAGGAGTTCCTGCGGCTGGGCAAGGGGGTTGCGCATCGCGACCGCGTGCCGGGCTCGATCCTGGCGGCCGTTTTCGAGGCGGTCGTGGGGGCGATGCACCTGGATGGAGGGCTGGCGGTCACGCGTGAGTTCGTGCTGCGGGCGATCGGGGACGAGATCCACCGGGCGGCGGAGTCGGCGACGGGGGTGAACTACAAGAGTCTGCTTCAGCAGTTCTCGCAGAAGGCGTATGGCGAGACGCCGGTCTACTCGGTGCTGGACGAGAAGGGGCCGGACCATTCGAAGTGCTTCAAGGTCTCGGCGATGATCGGGACGCGGGTGTTCGAGGCGGCCTGGGGGCCGAGCAAGAAGATGGCGGAGCAGCGTGCCGCGAACAACGCCCTGATTCAGATCGAGGGGAAGGTGCCGCCGGAGCCGGCCGACTGAGGCTCAGTGCGGACTGGTGGATGGTGCGGGTGGTGGACGGTGCGGGTGACGGACGGTGCAGGTGACCGCGCAAGAAGGAAGCGGTCGAGAATTCCCGACCGCTTCGCGTTGTTGTAGCACATGTGACACCCGTGAAGGTCTCAGCGAGTCTTCTTGCGGGTCGTCTTCTTCTTGGTGGCCTTCTTCTTGGTGGCGGCCTTCTTCTTCACCGCCTTCTTCTTGGTGGCGGCCTTCTTCTTGACGGCCTTTTTCTTGGTGGCCTTCTTCTTGACCGCCTTCTTCTTGACGGCCTTCTTCTTGGTGGCCTTCTTCTTGACGGCCTTCTTCTTCACCGCCTTGACGGCCTTCTTCTTGACGGCCTTTTTCTTGACGGCCTTCTTCGCTGACTTCTTCTTGGCCACAGTACTCCTCCTTCCAAGAGCCCCGTGGTGGATGTTCTGCCGCGGCTACCGGGCTGTGTCTGGCATGAACAACCACGTACGACGATTCCCTTCCGATCCACCAACCGTGGTAGATCGCGTGTTCGTGCCTGTCGTCTCTCGTGGCAACTCTGTGACACTCGTTGAACCACAAGCACTTACACGTAATGCGGGAAATACTACAAAAAGGTGTTATGCGTGCAACCCATATTTGCGTTGTTTCGCACGTTCACCGTGTTCGCTGTCCTGTGGTTTGCGGCTTCGTCACGGTGTGGTGTCGAAGCATGCGGTTGAGGACGCGATGCGTGAAAGCACTTGTTTTCAAGGTGATTCTCATGCAACGCGTGGTTACGCGCGCACGTCGTCGAGGATGCGCTGCATGTAGTCGAGGCTCTGACGTGCAATTTCCTCTGCACCGGGCGAGTAGTCGAAAACTTCGACCGAAACCCAACCGTCGTAACCACTGCGCAGCAGCGCATCGACAATCGGGTGGTAGTCGGTCTCGCCCATCCCGGGGCCAAGCAGGTTGGTGTCGTTGACGTGGAAGTGTCTGGTGATCGACTTGAAGCGCTCGATCAGTTCCGGGATGGGTGTCTCTTCTCCGAGCATCGCCTTGACGTCCTGGTGCAAGGCGATGTTGGGATGGTCCACCATCTCGATCAGACGTGCCGCGTCCGCGCAGGTGTTGCAGAAGTTGGTCTCTTTGGTGGTGAGTGGTTCCATGCAGAGCGTGACGCCGCGCTCAGCCATGCGGGGCATGCAGGCGTTGAAGACTTCGGCGGCATTGGCCATGGCCTGATCACTGTCGACGCCTTCTTCGAGGTTGCGCTGCTGGGGTGATCCGAAGACCATGACGCTTCCTCCCAGGTCGGCGCACAGGTCGGTCAGTCCGATGAGGTACTCGGCGGTCCGTTTGCGGACGGCGGGGTCGGCGGTGGTCAGGTGAAGTCCTTCGGTCTTCGCCAGGAGCCAGTGCAGTCCGATGATCTCGAGGCCACAGTCGGAGGCGATCGCGCGCAGCCGTCGTCGCTCGTCGGCGGAAAGCTCCAGTGCGTTGTCACCGATCGCGAAGGGGGCGACCTCGATGCCGGTGTATCCGGTTTCGGCGATGAAGCGGCACTGGCGTTCCCAGTCCCAGTCGACGAACAGTTCCTGGCAGATGGCGAATTTCATCGGGATTTCCTTCAGTTGGTCGTGGTGCGTGGGTGTGGGGTCAACTCAGCGGAGCCAAACATAGCGGGGATGCGGATTGTAGGCGAGGGAGCGGAAATTTGCGTCCAATTGATTGTGCAGGCTGGGGGGGTGAACGGCCGATTGAGGGTAAAGGATCGGCGTGCGCCGTCCGAGTGCCGACCGGGTGGCTTCATTCCGGTTGTGCGGATGAAGGCGTACAGCGGGTCATGGGAATGTGCGCAAGCAAGGTTGGGCAGGTACGTTCGCTGAAGCAGGCTGACGCTGCGGGTCGACCATGAAAGCGAGGCGAATTGTTTGTTCGCATCGTTCCAATGGGTCGAGCCGAGAGGACAAAAAGCCATGAGACAGATGTTGTGGGCTCCCCTCGTGGCAACTTTGGTCGTGTTGACCGGGGGAGCGGGAGCAGAGGCCGGACTGTTCTGCGGAATAGGCGGCTATCGATGGTGTCCGGCGGAGAGCTGTCAGCCGTGTGGCGATTACAGTTCGGCGCGGGTGCACAGCGGACCGTGTTACAAGACGGTTCGTGACGTGGTGTGGTGCACGGAGGAATACACCGACTGTCAGACGGTGTACGACACGTGCGTGGAAAAGATTCCGGTTCCGTACACCCGGACGGTGTACGACACGTGCTACCGGAATGAGTGCTACACGGTCTGTCGTCCGTGCTACAAGACGTGCTACCGGGACGTCTGCTACACGGTTCGCAAGCCGTGCTATCGCACATGCTACCGGACGGTGACCTGCCGGGTCCGCAAGCCGTGCTACCGCACGTGCTACCGGGACGTTTCGTACACGGTGTGCAAGCCGTGCTACAAGACGTGCTACCGGGACGTGTGCTACACGGTTCGCAAGCCGTGCTACCGCACGTGCTACCGGGACATCTGCGTGACGCAGTACCGGACGGTGACGGACACGTGCTACCGGGACGTGTGCTACACGGTCTGCAAGCCGATCACCGAAACGCGGTGCGTCGACGTGCAGTGTGGCGAGTGGAAGACGGTTTCGGAGTACATTCCGGGGCCGGTCGTCGAGCGTTGCGTGCAGGACCCGGGCAAGTTCGTCTGGGATCCGAACAACTGCTGCTGCGTGTACGATCCGGGTGCCTGCCGGACGGTGAAGGTGCAGTGCCCGGGGCGGACGGTCTGCCGTCGCGTCTGGTGCCCGAAGGTCGTTCAGAAGCAGGTGACCTGCACCCGCTACGTGAACGAAGTCAAGCGCTGCCGGGTGCCCTACACGGTCTGCCGCCAGGTTCCGTACACCGTCACGAAGCGGGTTCCCTACACGACCTGCACGTGGACGTGTGAAACGCGGACCCGTCGCGTTCCCTACACGACCTGCACGATGGTGCGTGAATGCCGCACGAAGCGGATTCCGTACACGACCTGCACGTGGCGTGAAGAGTGCGTGACGCGTCAGGTTCCTTACACGACCTGCACGTGGACGTGTGAGACGCGGACGAAGCGGATTCCGTACACGACCTGCACGATGGTTCGCGAAACGCGGACCCGCCGCGTGCCCTACTGCGTGCCGCGGACGGTCTGCGAAACCCGCTACGTGACCCGTTGCAAGCGGGTTCCGCGTACGGTCGTCGTGAAGAAGACCCGCTGCGTGCCGAAAGTCGTCTGCCGCCAGGTGCCGGTCGATCCGTGCTGCCCGGTGGATCCGTGCTGCCCGGCCGATCCGGGATGTGCTGCACCGGTGACGTGTGCGGCTCCGGACGCGTGTCACGGCGAGGGATGACGTTGTGAATGCCGGCAGCCGGGCGAGGGCCCTGAGCGCCCGCGATGACAGTCCACCATGCTGACTGTGGCTTGCCTCTCGCAGGGGCGGTTCATCGATGATGAGCCGCCCCTGTTTCGTTTGATGGTTGGCTTCAGGGACGTCCGTTCGCAGCGGGTCGGGTCCGGTATTCCCGCACTTTGCCGTCCGGGCCGATCCGGACGGTGTAGCTCTTGCCGTCGGGAGCGACCGATGCCTTCACCCAGATGCCGTCGCAGTTGACGGTTGGCTCGCGGTTGGCGATGAAGTCGGCGGGCGTCTGTTCTTCGGGCCCGAGTTTGACGTTGCGGTGCAACTGGTACAGGTGCTCGAGCGAGTTGCACGACCGCAAGGTGGCGATCGTTTCGGGGTGGCCTCCCTTGGTCGGGCCGTTGCACATGACGGCGACGACCGGGTCGATGGCCCGGACCAGCACGGGGTTGTTGCTGGTCGGCAGTCCGTGATGTGTGACCATGAACAGGTCGACCTTGCCGAGCGGGTTGTTGGGGGTGACCAGGTCGGCTTCGACGTTCCAGGTCAGGTCGCCGCAGCAGAGGAACCGGAAGTCGCCGAACTGGAACAGCAGGCTGAGGCTGGCGGCATTGTCGCTGGGGTCTTCGGGGCGGGGCTGATGCAGGTCGGCGAACGGGTTCGGCGGACCGGCGTTTTCGATGACCTTTCGGCTGCCGGTGACGACGGTGACTTCCAGCGGAGCGACGGTCGATTCGAACTCGAAATGATCGCCGGCGCGGAGGGTTCCGGACTCGTTCTGGGAGGCGGCGCGGTAGGCGGCGATCCGTTCTTCGAACTTCGCGTCTTCCTGCAGGGCGTCGGGAATGCCGCGATCCCAGAAGCGGCCGATTTCAATTTCCGACGTCAGTGCCGCATGATTGCCGTAGTGGTCGAGGTGCCAGTGCGAGACCACGGCGTGGTTGATGCGGTCCAGTCCTGCGACGTCGCGGACGACGTGGAGAATGCGGTTCAGGTCGCGTCCGCCGTAGTCCGGGTAGCCGGAGTCGATGAGGATCGACTCGCCTTCGGGGGTAACGAGGAGCGTGGCGGCTCCCCCTTCGACATCGATGAAGTAGATGTCGAAACGGTGGTCAGCCTGGCCGGCACCGAGGTTGGGGGGACAGCAGAGGGCGAACGCAACGAGCAGTGCAGCAAGGAACGCGTGTCGTGCCACGGTCTGGATCTCCGGGAGGTGCGGCTGGACGCAGAGGGACGTTGTGTGAACGGGAATCGGCGCATCCGGGGGGTACCGGAATGCGAACCTGCACTTATGATACCGGTGACTGATGGAGCCGCCAGCACGGGCCGATGTCGGGCCGGAAGGGCGCGTGGCTCCGGACGGAAACAAGTGAACGACCGATGATTCCTCTTCGCGACAATATTCCGTCCCGGACGACACCGGTGGTCAACTACACGATCATCGCGGTCTGTGCGATCTGCTTCTTTGTGCAGATGCAGGAGCAGCCGGGACAGGGATCGCTGGTGGAGCGGCTGGGAATGATCCCGTTCCGCCTGACGCATCCCGGCGAGCCGTTCGAGATGGTGACGGACGTGCGGCGGGTGATGACGCCGCAGGGCATGCAGGTGGTCCGGGACGTTCGGCCGGCGGCACCGTCGGCAGTTCCTGCCGCTTTCACCCTGCTGACGTGCATCTTTCTGCACGGGGGATGGATGCATTTTCTGGGGAACATGTGGTTTCTGTACATCTTCGGCGACAACGTCGAAGACCGGTTCGGCCACGTGGGGTATCTGATCTTCTATCTGCTGGCCGGAGTGGCCGCGAGCCTGTCCCATCTGCTGTCCGACCCGGGATCGACGATCCCGACGATCGGGGCCAGTGGGGCGATTGCCGGTGTGATGGGGGCGTACTTCGTCTGGTACCCGCATGCGCGTGTGCAGGCGCTGATTCCGATCTTCTTTATCCTGCAGATTGCGATTCTTCCGGCGCCGCTGTTTCTGGGGGTGTGGTTTCTGCTGCAGTTCTTCCAGGGGACGCTGTCGACGGTTTCGACGGCGTCGACGGGGGTTGCCTGGTGGGCCCACATCGGCGGCTTCGCCATCGGTGCGGCGGTGGCCTGGCTGCTGGGGAAGATGGGTGTCCTGCGGCCGCGGAACGCGATGGTCCGACCCGATACGGACCGGACGCGGGTGTACCGGGTCCGCCGGCACGGGAACCGGTTGTAGGAGTGTCCCGAGCATCCCCGAGTGCGTCATGGAACGAGGTAAACCGCTCTTGCGTCGGCAAGGTGATCCCGGTATGACTCCGGCCCCCTCTCTCAAATCCAAGAACTCCCAATTCGTCGAAGGTTACCCGCTCGCAGGGGCCAGTCGCGCATTGCTGCTGGCCTGGAGCCTGTTTCTGGTCGCCGGTTTCGGTCTGGCCTGCTGGCTGGATCCCGATCCGCGCGGTTACGGGACTCATACGCGGCTGGGGCTTCCTCCCTGCAGTCTCCGGATCCTGTTCGGTATTCCGTGTCCAAGTTGTGGCGGCACAACGGCCTTCGCATACTTCGTGCGCGGACAGTGGCTGGCAGCGGTGGAAGCGAACGTCGCGGCGTTTCTGCTGGCGGTGACCTGTGCGGCAATGATTCCCTGGTGCTGGTTCAGCGCCTGGCGAGGACGACTATGGAAGGTCACAGACCCGTCGATGGCGTTGCTGTCGCTGATGCTGGTGCTCGCCGGCGTATCGGCCGTGCAGTGGCTGGTATGGCTGATCGCCCCGATCGGAGGGTGACGGGCGGCAGGATCTGCCGGTCGGCCGTGCGCGGGCTGCCGATGCTGTGCGTACTGGCGGGGCTGCTGCTGTGTCATTCCGGCTGCATCAATGTCTTCGCGATCGCGGGGAAGATGCTGCTGGGGGACCCGATGGTGCCCTCGACGTTCGAGCAGCGGACCGGTGTCGACCTTTCGGAAGGTCTGGACCGGGTCATCGTCGTCTGCTCGGCGCCGCATGGTGTGACAGACGAGTTTGACGCTCTGCCACTGGATCTGCAGGAACGGCTGTACCGCGAGATGGGCCGCCGCGGCATCGATGTCGTCAAGCCGGATGAAGTGGCCAGCGTGCTGGATGAGACCGGCGGCCGGATCGATCCGCAGCGGCTGGCCCGTGAGTTCGACGATGTGGCGTACATTTTTCACGTCGATGTGGAGCAGTTCACGCTGCTCGAGTCGGGCAGTCCGAACCTGTACCGCGGTCGGTCGGCGGGCAACGTCTACGGTTACGAGGCCCGGTCGGTCGATCCTCACGCGGATGTCGAACGACGTCATGTCGTGAAGGTTTTCGAACAGGAGTTTGGATCGGAGTATCCGCGGGCGCATCCGGTGACGGCGGATTCGACGCCGATCCGGGTCTTTCAGCGGCGGTTCCTCGATCACCTCAGCGAGGTTGTGGGCCGCAACTTCTACGACGTGCGGACGACAGAAGCATTCTGACCACCTGACTGCCCGCAGGCCGGATGCGCGTCGCATGGAAGTCGACGCGGCAGAGGAATCCGGCAGAAGACTGCGGGGAGGTGAGTCAGCAGGGATACAACCGCGGAGGAGCGAACGGCTCTTCCGAACACGCTCGAAGATTGGACAGGAATACGATGACACGGATGTTGTCGCGGAGCCGGCGTCTCGTGACCGGAATGGTCCTGCTCGCAGCAATAGCGGCCCTGATGCCCGGGTGCTCGCAGTTCGTGCTGCTCGGTCTGCTGCTGGGGGGCCCTCCCACGGTTGAACCGGACTTCGATGCCGAGACCGGCCTGTCGCTCAAGGGGAAGGACATCACCGTCGCGGTGGTCTGCTATGCCCCGACCGAGCTGAAGTGGAACTTCCCGAAGATCGATGCGGAGGTGTCGTCGGCGGTTGCGTACCGACTGGCGGAGCACGGCATCAACGTGATCCTTCCGGACTACGTGCGGGCCTGGGTCGACGAGAACCCCGACTGGGAACGGGCCGACGAGATCGGTCGCGCGTTCGAAGTCGACTACGTCATCGAGCTGGAGCTGGCCTCGTTCGGACTGTACGAAGAGAACAGCACGACGCTCTTCCGTGGCCGGACCGAAGCGTACATCAACGTGTACGAAATGGACGACGTCGGGGACGGCGAGCGGATCTTCAGCAAGGAGATCGACTTCGCCTTTCCGACGCGGGTGCCGCGCTCGACCTACGACCAGACGCCGATCTCCTTCAAACGGGAATACCTGTCGCGTCTGAGCGAGAAGATCGGGTTCCTGTTCTACGAGCGGTTCAGCGGCGACATGATGCCCTGGGCGTCGTGAGGCTCAAGGCGTGAGGCGTGAGGATGGTTGACGGGACGGGGGCGGCTTCTACGATTCGGGATTCCCTGCCGCTCTGTCCCGATGTGAATCGCCGCCGATGTCGACGTCCTCCGAGCCGTCCGCGTCCTTCGACCAGGACCCGATGCGTGGTCGCCTGCTGCTGCTGGCGGCGGCGCTGCTGTGGAGTCTCAGCGGGCTGCTGGTCAAGAACGACGTGATGCAGTCGATTCCGCTTGCCGAGCGGGGACCGGTGCTGGCGTGTTACCGGGCCCTGTTTGCGGCGGCGAGTCTGCTTCCGTTTCTGCGTTGGAGGCAGTGTCGGGTTCGGCTGGCGATGCTTCCAATGGTCGTGTCGTACCTGCTGATGAACCTGCTGTACGTGACGGCGCTGACGAAGACGACGGCGGCCGCGGCGATCTTCCTGCAGTACACCTGCACGGGCTGGGCGTTTCTGGTGGGCGTCCTGTTCCTCGGGGAGCGTTCCGACCGGGGCGGCGTGGTGGCGCTCGTGTGCGCCATGGTGGGAATTACGGTCATCGTTGCCTCGGACTGGCAGGGGGACCGGCTGCCGGGCAATCTGATCGCGCTGGGCAGCGGTGTGACCTTTGCCGGCGTGGCGATCATGTTTCGTGTGCTGCGGGGCGAATCGGCCCTGTGGCTGGTGTTTCTCTGCAACCTGGTCGGCGGGCTCGGTCTGCTGCCCTGGGTGCTGACCCTCGACGTGCAGTTGACCGTGGCGCAGTGGTGTCTGACGGCGGCGCTGGGGGTTCTGCAGCTGGGATTGCCGTACATCCTGTTCGCCCGTGCGGTGCGAGTGGTGACTGCTCAGGAGGCGGCACTGATCACGATTCTCGAGGCGGTACTGAATCCGATCTGGGTGGCGCTGGTGGTGGGCGAGATGGCACCACTGGCGACCTGGGTGGGTGGCGGGTGCATTGTGGTTGGCCTGGTTCTGAGATACACGGTGTTTCTGAACCGGCCGGTGCCGGTCGCCGCCCGACAGCCGACCTGACCTGGCGGGCGTCGCGATCGTGATGACGGCCAGGTCGGTCAGTCCGTTCCCTGAGTCCGATGAGGCGAGTCATGCTGCAGAAGTTCCATGAGCAGAACCGGGACCTGATCGTGAACATCAACGGCCGTCTGGTCCATCGGGACGAAGCGGGCGTAAGCCCGTTCGATTCGGTCGTGCAGGGCGGTGACGCGGTGTGGGAAGGTCTGCGGGTGTATCAGGGGCGGATCTTCAAGCTGTACGAACATCTGGACCGGTTGCGGCACTCGGCCCTGGCACTGGCGTTCGCGGAGATTCCTTCCCACGAGGAGATCGTCACGGAGATCCGCCGGACGCTCGAGGCGAACAACTTTCACGACAACGTGCACATCCGTCTGACGCTGACGCGCGGCGTGAAGGTCACGTCGGGAATGGATCCCCGGCTGAATCAGTCGGGGCCGACGCTGATCGTGCTGGCGGAGTACAAGCCGCCGGTCTACGGGAGCGACGGCATTACGCTGGCGACGTCGAGCGTTCGCCGGTTTCCGCCGGACTGTCTGGATCCGAAGATCCACCACAACAATCTGCTGCAGTCGATACTGGCGAAGATCGAGGCGAATGCGGCGGGGGCCGACGATGCCCTGATGCTCGACATGCGCGGGTTTGTGGCAGAGACGAACGCGACGCATGTGTTTGTCGTGGCGCAGGGCGTGGTGACGACGAGCCGTGCGGTGGCGTGTCCGGAAGGCATCACTCGGGCGACGGTGCTGTCGCTGTGCCGTGAACACGACATCCCGTGTGTGGAGCGGGACTATTCCCAGGCGGAGCTGTACCGTGCAGAGGAAGCGTTCTGCACGGGGACGATGGGGGAGCTGGTGCCGGTTGTCCAGGTTGATGGTCGGCCGATCGGCAACGGATCGCGGGGGCCGGTGACGGAGCGTCTGACCGGACTGTTTCGCGCGCTGACGTTGCGCGAAGGTGAGCAGGTGGTTGACGCGGCCGGTTGAGGACGGCGCAAAAAAATCGGAACCCCGGCGGTGAGGCGCGGGGTTCCGAAAAACGTCGCTGCATCGTACCGGAACAGCGTTCCGGTTTGCTCCGTGGTCTGTCGTGTCGGTGTGAGAAGCCCGGGGAATCAGTTGATCCCCCGGGAGACCTCACATCGTCCGAAACCGCTTCGCTGGGAGGGGGACGGTTTCGATCTACAGCAGACCTGGAACAGGTCCGTTTCGGTCAACTGCTCAGTTGCAGTAGCCCGGAGCGGCACAGGTCGGCTCACAAGGAGCAGCACAGGTCGGCGCGGCCGGAGCACAGCAGCTCGGGGCCGGAGCGCAGCAGCTGGGAGCCGGAGCACAGCAGGACACCTTGCGGTGACGGCGGTGCTTCTTGAACCAGCTGAACATCGAGTGCTTCTTCTTCGGCTTGCAGCAGGTCACGGGAGCACAGCAGGTCGCCGGGGCCGGAGCACAGCAGGCCGGAGCGGCCGGAGCGGCACAGGTCGGCTCGCAAGGAGCGGCACAGGTCGGATCGCAGGGAGCCGCACAGGACGGATCGCAGGGAGCCGCACAGGTCGGATCGCAGGGAGCCGCACAGGTCGGCTCACAGGGAGCCGCACAGCTCGGGGCCGGAGCACAGCAGTTCGAGGGGCCGTGATGACCGAACAGTCCAGCGTTAGCGGCGCTGGCACAGGTTGCGATCACCAGAGCGGCGGTCAGAGTCGTCCACTTCATCTTGAGGGTCTCCTAGACGTTACTTAAGTGAGGCCTTGAGTACACGGGGAACTTCGCGCTCGTGCCGTTCGTCATTCGGTCCTGATCGGAACGCTCGGAAGTCCACCACTCACAACGACAGTGTGGGTCCACCTGCCCTGATGTTTCGGCAGTTTTCCGGCGGTGCATTTGGCCGTTGGATGCAATTTCAGCTTCGAACGACTTCGAGCCGGCGGATGGCGCGGTTGTGCAGATTGCCGCGCATTGCGCTCAAGTGCCGTCGATTCCCGCAGCGCGTGCTTCAACACCTGGGCCGGTTCTGGTAGTTGTGTTTCGCCCGACGACTGCACCCGTCGAGCGGGTGATGTCTACCGCTTTCGGGAAGCACTCTGCAGCAGGGGAGACGAGTGGCTGGCTGGCAGGACTACCTTGCAGCGATCGGGCTGCTGGCGACGTTGCCGATCGCATGGACGGCACGACGCGGATTGACGCATACCACGCTCAACACAGCATGGGGATGGGCACTGGCAACCCTGCTGTTGTGGAATGCAGCATGGTGGTTGGCGCATGCAGATACGGGTGTTTCATCCGGCATCGTGGACCAGCTGTGGTACGGCGTCTGTGTCGTGGCGCTCTGCCCGTGGATTGCCGTGCTGGGGGCACAACGCCCCGGCGTGCGGGTATGGAATGCGTTCGTACTGATCCCGCTGATTGCCGTTCTGATGTGGCCTGCGGCAACGCTGTGGTTTCGGGGACATGTACCGGCCGACTTCCGACTCGAACTGCCGATGGTCATCGGATACGGGCTGGTTCTGGTGATGGGGGCCGGCAACTATCTGGGGACGGCATTCGCTCCGGCGGCGACGCTGGTGATTGCCTCACAGATCCTGCTGCTGGTCCCGGCAACGCCGCTTGTTTCCGAGCAGACACTGTCGTCCGGGACGGCAAGACTGTCTGCGACCTGTCTGCTGATTGCCGGACTGGTCGTCGCCTGGCGGATCGGACGTCGCCGGTCTCCATCGCGGTCGCCGTACGACGCCGTCTGGTTCGACTTCGTGGATCGCTTCGGGATCGTGTGGGCGATACGGATTCGCGAACGGATCAACGATCGGGCCCGGCAGGAAGCATGGCGGGCCCGGCTGGAGCCGGAGGGCTTCGTCTGGGATGCGGGCATCGATGAACGCGCGCGCCGTGAAACCGGCGCGCGGATCGACCACACGCTCCGATGGCTGTTGCGGAGGTTCGTCGACGAACCCTGGCTCAGCGAGCGGCTGGGGACGGAGGGGGCGGTCGATTCGGGGCGCGGGGGCGATTGAGTTGCCGGCGGTGACGTGCCAATCAGTCGGTGATCACGATGTCGACCTGCTGGCGTTCGCGGTCGACCTGCTGATTCCAGATCTGACGCGATAGCTGCTTCAGCACCTGCGGGCGGACGTCTTCGAGGCTGAAGTCTCCGGGAGTGCGGTCGGTCACTTCAAGCAGATGCACGCCGCGTGCGGTCTGGAACGGTTCGCTGATCCCGCCCGGCCGGAGGGAGAATGCGACGCGGGCGACCGGATCGGCGATGGCACCGTATCGGGGGAAGGTTCCGAGGTTGCCTCCGGTCTGTCCGCTGGGGCTGTCAGAGTGTTTGCGGGCTGCGTTGTCAAAGCTGACTTTGCCGGCCAGCAGGTCTTTGCGGATCTGCTGGAGCTTGCGTTCGGCCTCTTGCCGAGAGTGGTCATTGTCTATGAAGAGGACGATCTGCCGGGCGGAAACGCGGGTGCCGTCCAGTTCCGCACGATGGTCCTTGAAGTAGTCGCGAATCTGCGAGTCGGTGACGGTCGCGTTGATGTGGGCCTGCCAGGCGAGGGGAAGCGCGACTTCATCCCGGAACGTCTCTTCTGTGTAGCCGAGTCGTTTGAGGACGGCGGCAAAGTCTTCGCCGGACGCCGCGATCACCTTGCGGGTCAGGTCGAGGCGGGCGGCGACCTGGTCCGGGTCGGCGGCGACCTTGCGCCGTTCGAGGAAGCGGCGAATGAGTCGGCGGTCAATCAGCTGGTTGAGAAGCTGTTCGCGGAGCGGGCCGCGGACCGGATCGGTCAGCCCGCGCGAGGCGGCGAAGAGTTCCAGGTCGGCGGACGTGATGGGCTCGCCATCGATGGTCGCCAGAACCTGCGGCTGGTCATCGGCGACGGCAGTCGCGGACCGGGATGCCAGGGCGATGAGGGCTGCGAGGATGACGCAATGGACGCGGGGGCGATACCGGCAGATCCGCATGGGGGACTCCTTCCAGGAATGCGGACGAGAGAAAGCGGGAACAGATCTGCACCAGCTTAGCGGATTCGTCGCGTGGAGGGAGTCACAGCCGCAGGGAACCGGAGCGTCAGATCGCAGCGGTCTGCCGCAGTTCCTTGAGCAGCTCTTCCCGGGCTCCTTCGAGGTCCGGGATCGTGTCGTCGGTTGTACCGGAGCAGTTGCAGTGGACGTGACGCTCGAGACGGTTCTCGGTCTGCTCCCGCTCCTTGGCCTGGAACTGCCGCTTCTGGTAGTACGAGACGAGATCGAGTGCCACGAAGGCCGCGACCCCGGCGATGCCAGCGAGCAGGACAACCGGCGACAGTGAAGAGTTGACCTCTTCGCCAACGACCACACCGATGAGGAAGCCGCTGAGGAGGAGGATGGTAGTTCGGCTGATCACGGCGTGTTCGACCTTTGAGGCGGGCGTTGTCGTCATGGGGCCGACCCAACAGTTGCGGAGTCAAGTCCGTCGACGGGCCGACTTGAGTGCTGTCCGTCCGATGTCGACGCAGGGCTGATTTAGACTAGGATACGCAGGACGGGCGGGCGGAAGTTCTGGTTGAGAAGGCTCACACCGGCGATGCGAGCGAGCCGGTCGTGACGGACGCTCCAGTGGTGACGATTCCACCGGTTGGCGTGGCAGACGGCCCTCTGGCGATGCGGGGCCGCAATCACAGGTGCTGAGATGTTCGGACGGGGGAACTGCGTCCGAGTCGAGTGCGGCAAGAGAACACAATGAAGATTGCTCTGGCACAACTGAATCCGACGGTGGGGGATCTGTCGGGAAACGGCGAGCTGATCCGTGAGGCGGTTTCGCGCGCGGTCGCGGCCGGAGCCGATCTGGTGGTGACGCCGGAACTGGCCATCAGCGGCTATCCACCAAAGGATCTTCTGCTGCGGCGCGGTTTCGTCGCCGCGTGTGACGACGCCGTCTCACAGCTCGCTCGCGACATTGATCCGACCATCGGAGTCATTGTCGGGCATCCGACGGCCCTGAGCGAAGAGGAGGTGCTGGCGGCGAATGCGGCGAGTCTGCTGCATGGCGGCCGTATCGTACAGACGGTTCACAAGACGCTGCTGCCAAACTACGACGTCTTCGACGAGCGTCGGTACTTCTGTCCGTCGGCGTCGGTGCAGCCGGTCGAGTTCGGAGGACGCCGGCTGGGGATCCACATCTGTGAAGATGCCTGGTACGGACAGCCGGACACGTTCTATCACCGTGATCCGTGCGCCCAGCCCGATCCGGTGGCGGCATTGGCGGAAGCGGGGGCGGATCTGCTGATCAACCTGTCGGCAAGTCCCTTCGAGGTGAGCAAGCCGGAGCGGCGACTGGGAATTCTCCGGCCCCATGTGGATCGACACCGGTTGCCGATGGTGTTCGTGAACCAGGTGGGAGGAAACGACGACCTGGTGTTCGACGGGCACAGCATGGTGTTTGCCGGCGATGGGCAACTGGTTGCGCAGCTGCGCGGTTTCGACAGTGACTTTGCGGTCGTCGATATGGATGATCTTCCCGGGCCGGTCGAGCGATCGCCGCTCGTGCATCAGCAGTTGATCGTCGATGCCCTGGTGCTGGGCCTGCGGGACTACATGCGGAAGTGCGGCTTCACGGACTGTGTGCTGGGCCTTTCGGGGGGAATCGACAGTGCACTGGCGTGCTACATTGCGGCCCGGGCAACGAAACCGTCGAAGGTTCATGCGTTGCTGCTTCCCAGCCGGTACAGCAGTGACCACAGCGTGACGGATGCGGAACAGCTCGCGCAGGCACTCGGGATCGACTACGAGACGATTCCGATCGACACGGTGCATCGCGCCTACGAGCAGCTGCCGGTGCTGTGCGACGATCTTGCCGGACAGCCTGCTGGCCTGGCCGACCAGAATCTGCAGGCGCGGATTCGGGGGGCGACGGTGATGACGCGGAGCAACCGGTACGGCTGGCTGGCTCTGGCGACCGGGAACAAGAGCGAACTGGCGGTTGGCTATTGCACGCTGTACGGCGACATGTGCGGCGGCTTTGCGGTCCTGAGCGATGTGCTCAAGCGGGATGTGTACGCGGTTTCGCGTTACATCAATGAGGTGATCGAAGGGAAGGAAGTGATTCCACAGTCGATCATCGACAAGGCTCCGAGTGCCGAGCTGGCCCCGGATCAGTTCGATCAGGACTCGCTGCCTCCGTATCCGCTGCTGGATGAGATTCTGGAAGGGCTGATTGAGCGGGAAGAGTCCGTGGCGGCGCTGTCGAAGAGTCTGCCGGCCGACGTCGTGGAGTGGGTCGCCCGGGCGCTGGACCGGAACGAGTTCAAGCGTCGGCAGATGGCGCCGGGGATCAAGCTGTCGCAGCGGGCGTTCGGGAGTGGTCGGCGGATGCCGATGGCGGCCCGGATTCAGTACGACGGCTGAACGGCAGGTGGCGTTTGGGGCGGCGCACAAGAAAACCCCGGACACGTGCCGGGGTCAGTGAGAGCCACCGGTCAGACTCGAACTGACGACCTAGGCTTTACGAAAGCCTCGCTCTGCCGACTGAGCTACGGTGGCGTGTGGTTGCAACCGGTTTCGTGCGTAGAGCTTGCGGTGTGAGTGAACCGTCAGGCTCCGGCGAACCCGGGTGGGTGAACCGGTCGGAGGGGAAGATATCGACCGATCCCGAGATTTGCAAGGCGTCGTTCATTTGTCGATTTTGCGGACAGTGAGAGCCCGCGAGGTGACGAAAGATGTTGTGACTGACCGCGGAATTGACGTATAAGTTCGCATCCCTTCCTGATGCGGCGCGGATTTTCGTCTGCCGAATCTCCTTTTCCCAGACTGTCCATGTTGCCGAAGCGAACCGGAATTGCGCTGCGCTTCCTCTGTCGCGCACTCTCTCTGATGGCGCTGGTGTTCACTGGTTGCGCGCATACCGCCCGGATTCAGTGTCTGCAGCCTGCGGATGTGGATATTTCGGACATTCGTCGGGTCGCTGTGCTCGATCTGTCCGGCGACGGGGGCGAGGTGGCGGCGTCGGCGGTCGAGGAACGGCTGTGGAGCAGCGAGCTGTACGATCTGGTCGAGGCTTCGGATGTCTGGCCGGTGGCGCAGACGGCTGCGACCAGCGAACTGAGCGACGCGGAACTGGAACGTCTGCTGAGGTCGGCCGAGGCGACCGCGGTCGACGCGGTTCTTACGGGAAGTGTGCTTCGCTACGAGTGCCACGAGCAGGCGGCTGCAGACGCCGGGGCCGGTCGCTGGTGGAAGTGGCGGGACGACACCGGGAACGCGACCGGCGTGGAGCTGTCGGCGGAGGTAGAGGTTGAATTCCGCCTGATCGGCGTGGATGGCGGTGAAACGCTGGTGTCCCGACGTTGCAAGCGAAGCGTCACCGAGGCGTATCCGGAATCGCCGTCGGCGACCGAACGGGATCAGCTTCTGGAAGAGCTGACGCAGTCGTGTGTGGACGAGTTTCTCGCGGTCGTGACTCCGCACGAGGTGCCCGTCGAGATGCGTCTGGCCGACTGTCCGTGGTATCAACCGGGTGGGCGGCTGGTGCGCAAGGGCATCAAGCTGGCACGCCAGGGCCGCTGGGACGATGCCGAGGAGCTGTGGCTCAAGGCGGCCGAGCGGAACCCGCGGAGCGACGCGGCCCTGTTCAATCTGGCGCTGGCGGCGGCTCACCGTCACGACTTCGATACGGCGGAAGATTATGCGATGCAGGCATTGCGCCTGCGGCACACGGAGTGCTATACCTTGGGGCTGGAAGAGATTCGGCGTCAGTGTACGGCGTACGAGACCGCCCGGCAGCAGCAGCGCTGGGCGGCGGGGGTGGTTCCTGCGACGACGGGGACCTGGTGATCGTGCGGCCCCGCGGCGTCTGATTGAGTCGAAAGCAGGGTGGCCCGATGCGTCTGCAGTTGCTGGGGAGCGGCGGCTTTCATCCGAACGAGCGGCGTCATACGGCGTGCTGGATGATTCCCGAGTGTGGTGTTGTGTTTGATGCCGGCACGTCTGCCTTCCGCATTGCCGAGCGGCTCGAGAGTGCCGAGCTGCAGATCTTTCTGACGCATGCCCATCTGGACCACATCGCCGGGCTGACCTACCTGCTGGTGCCGATGCTTGATGGGCGTCTCGAACGGGTGCAGGTGATCGCGAACGAAGCGACGCTGGCGGCGATCCAGGAGCATCTGTTTTCGGACCCGGTCTTTCCCGTCGAGCCGGGGTTCGAGTTTGTGCGGCTCGAGAGCCAGGAGACGTACCGGCTGTCGGACGCGGGGGTCGTGACGTGGTGCCGACTGCCGAGTCACCCGGGTGGTTCGACCGGTTACCGGATCGACTGGCCTGCGGGGGACGGTCGGGAAGCGAAGTCGATCGCCTACATTACGGATACGTTCGTCGACGGCACATACGATTCGTTCATCGAGGGAGTGGATCTGCTGATCCACGAGTGCTATTTCGACGATGAGCTGGGTAGGAAGTGGGCGGAACGAACCGGCCACAGTTTCAGCAGTCAGGTGGCGGAGCTGGCTGACCGCGTGCGAGCCGGCCGGCTGGTTCTCGTGCACGTCAACCCGGCGCGAAGCGAGGATGATCCGCTCGGTCTGGACGAAATGCGGGCCCGCTTTGCCGCGACGGAGATCGGCGAGGACCTGATGTCGCTGGACGTGTGAGGATCCGGGTGGCGTGCGCAGCCGAAGTGGGGGAGGCAGCACGATTGAAGTTGCGTCCGGGTATCCTATAATCCGCTGGCAGAACGAGATGCGGATGCGTGCATTGACGCTCGCCAGTGGTGACGAGCCAGTCCGCCGCGGTCCCGCACGCCCCTGCGACGTGCCTGCTGCAGTGAAGAGGAGCCGACCTTGAACTGGCTGACCAAGGCCCTGTCATCTTCCGTCGGAAAGAAGTTCGTGATGGGAGGCACGGGTCTGTTCCTGTGCTCGTTCCTCGTGATTCATCTTGCCGGCAACCTGCTGCTGTACGCCGGGCCTGAGGCGTACAACGCCTACGCCCACAAGATTCACAGTTCGCCGGCGCTGCTGGTGACTGCGGAAATCATTCTCTATCTGGCGTTTGCGGCGCACATTTACCTGGCGATCGTGACGACCCGTGACAACCGGGCGGCCCGTCAGCGAAGCTACGACACGAAGCAGTCGAAGGTCGAGTCGCGGACGTTCAACGTGCTGGGGCTGACTCCGGACTCGACGATGTTCATCACCGGCTCGGTGGTGCTGCTGTTCATCATCGTGCATCTGGGTGACTTCAAGTTCGAGTGGTGGTGGGGCACGGCACTGGAGGGGCTCGAGCCGTTCCAGAAGGCGGTCGTGGTCATGAAGACGAACAGCCGCAAGGTGATCTACGGCATCGGGGCTCTGTTTCTGGGCGTGCATCTTGTGCATGGCTTCGCCAGTGCGTTTCAGTCGCTGGGGTTGAACCATCCGAAATACAATCCGTTGATCAAGCGTGCTGCGGTCGTGTTTGCCGTCGTAATTGCGGTGGGCTTCATGATGTTCACCGTCACACTTGATGGTGTTCCTCTGGAAAGTCCAGAAGGTCCGACCGAGGAATAGTCGAGGCAGGCCGTGCCGGTGCATCCGGTGTGAGAGGCGAGGAAACCCGAGACTCGCGAGCAGGTATCCGCTATGAGTGTGGCTGTTGAGAAGACGTTGAACTCTCGCGTGCCGGACGGACCGGTCGAGACGAAGTGGGACACCTGCAAGGCGGGGCTGAAGCTCGTCGCACCGAACAACAAACGTCGCTACGACATCGTCGTGGTCGGCAGCGGCCTGGCCGGGGCGTCGGCGGCGGCTTCGCTGGCCGAGCTCGGCTACAACGTGCTGGTGCTGACCCTGCATGATACGCCCCGTCGAGCCCACAGTATTGCGGCTCAGGGAGGCATCAACGCCGCCAAGAACTACCAGAACGACGGCGACAGCGTCTGGCGGCTGTTCTACGACACGGTCAAGGGTGGTGACTTCCGCAGTCGGGAGGCCAACGTCTACCGCCTTGCCCAGGTAAGCGCGAACATCATCGACCAGTGTGTCGCGCAGGGAGTGCCCTTCGCCCGGGAGTACGGCGGTACGCTGGCCAACCGGACGTTCGGCGGTGCACAGGTCTCGCGAACCTTCTACTGCCGCGGCCAGACGGGACAGCAGCTGCTGCTCGGGGCGTACAGTTCCCTGATGCGGCAGGTCTCTCTCGGAAAGGCGAAGGTGCTCTCGCGGCGGGAGATGCTCGACCTGGTCGTGGTGGACGGTCAGGCCCGCGGCGTGGTGTGCCGGAACCTGATCAGCGGCGAGTTCGAGACGTACGCCGGCCACGCGGTTCTGCTGTGCACGGGCGGGTATGGCAACGCCTACTATCTCTCGACGAACGCGAAGGGCTGCAACGTGACCGCCGCCTGGCGGTGCCATCGTCGCGGGGCGTACTTCGCGAATCCGTGCTTCACGCAGATTCACCCGACGTGCATTCCGGTGCACGGCGACTATCAGTCGAAGCTCACGCTGATGAGTGAGAGCCTGCGGAACGACGGTCGCGTGTGGGTGCCGAAGCAGAAGGGGGACATGCGTGCCCCGACGGACATTCCGGAAGAGGAACGGGACTACTATCTGGAGCGTCGGTATCCGGCGTTCGGGAACATGGTGCCCCGCGATGTGGCTTCGCGTGCGGCCAAGGAGCGGTGTGACGCCGGCTACGGTGTCGGCGATACGCAGATGGCCGTGTTCCTCGACTTCAGTCGGGCGATCAGCGAACAGGGTGAGGACGCCATCCGGGCGAAGTACGGCAACCTGTTCCACATGTACAAGAAGATCACCGACGAAGATCCGTACAAGGTGCCGATGCGGATCTACCCGGCGGTCCACTACACGATGGGCGGTTTGTGGGTCGACTACCACCTGGAGAGCACGATTCCCGGTCTGTTCGTGCTGGGTGAGGCGAACTTCTCCGACCATGGTGCGAACCGGCTGGGGGCCAGTGCCCTGATGCAGGGGCTGGCGGACGGATACTTCGTTGCTCCGTACACCGTCGGGAATTACCTGGCGAGTCAGTCGCTCAAGCCGGTTACGACGGCCCATCCGAGCTTCAAGGAGACGACGATCGAGGCCCGCAACCGGATCGAAACGATTCTGAACGTCAAAGGCACCCGGACCGTCACGAGCCTGCACCGGGAACTGGGGCAGGTGATGTGGGACTACTGCGGTATGTCCCGCAATGCCGAGGGGCTCGCGAAGGCGATCGACCGAATCGGCGAGATCCGGGAGGAGTTCTGGAACAACGTGAAGGTGCTGGGTACGGGCGAGACGCTCAACCAGCAGCTGGAGTATGCCGGCCGGGTTGCGGACTTCCTGGAGTTCGGCGAACTGCTGGCGCGGGATGCCCTGAATCGCGAGGAATCGTGCGGCGGTCACTTCCGTGAGGAGCACCAGACGGAAGAGAACGAAGCGAAGCGCGATGACGAGAATTTCTGCTACGCGGCGGCCTGGGAGTACAACGGTCCGGACGCGGAGCATTCGCTTCACAAGGAGCATCTGTCGTTCGAGGCGGTGCCGCTGACGACACGAAGCTACAAGTAGCGGTCTCGCGTGCGGCCGGTCCTGCAGTGCTGCTGCCGATATCAGACGAGAAACCCCAGAGAGCCGAGACGGGCTTCGAGGAACAGATATGATCACTCCCGCGAAGGGACGCCTGCTGAATCTGACGCTTCGCGTCTGGCGGCAGAGCGACGCGACGTCGGATGGTGAGTTCAGCACGTACAAGCTGCATGGGATCTCTCCGGAGATGTCCTTTCTGGAGATGCTGGACGTCCTCAACGAGCAGCTGATCGAAGACGGCGAGGAGCCGGTCGCGTTCGATCACGACTGTCGCGAGGGCATCTGCGGCACGTGCGGGGTGATGATCAACGGGCAGCCGCACGGCCCCGATCACGAGACGACGACGTGCCAGCTGCACATGCGGCGGTTCAAGGATGGGGACACCATCGTCATCGAGCCGTGGCGTTCGCGCGCATTTCCCGTTGTGCGGGACCTGGTGGTGGACCGGTCGGCCCTGGACCGGATCATCCAGGCGGGTGGCTTTGTGTCGGTGAATACCGGCAACGCACCGGACGGCAACGCGATTCCGATTCCCCGTCAGAATCAGGAAGGGGCGCTGGACGCGGCGGTCTGCATTGGCTGCGGAGCCTGTGTGGCGGCCTGCAAGAACGCCTCGGCGATGCTGTTTACGTCGGCAAAAGTCTCGCACCTGGCACAGCTGCCGCAGGGCAAGCCCGAACAGAAGCAGCGTGTCCGGCTGATGGTCGAGCAGCACGACAAGGAAGGATTCGGGTGGTGCACGAACACGTCCGAGTGCGAGGCGGCCTGTCCGGCCGGCATTTCGGTCAGCCACATCGCCCGGCTGAATCGCGAGTACTGGAAGGCTCTGTGGGGCGGCGAGTAGGCCGCTCCCGCTGAGTGATCAGAAACACAAGGCCCACGGGTACTCGCCCGTGGGCTTTCATTTTGGATACGATGTCGGTCCGGGTGAGTCAGGAGGGAATAGACGTGAACAAGACACCGTTACATGCATGGCATGTCGAGCATGGGGCGCGGATGACGGGCTTCGCCGGCTGGAACATGCCGATTCAGTACACGACGATCGTCGAGGAGCATCAGGCGGTTCGTCAGCGGGCCGGCCTGTTCGACATTGCTCACATGGGCCGGCTGTTCTTTTCGGGGCCGGATGCGGCCCGGCTGCTGGACTCGCTGATCACCAACGACGTGACGAAGCTCAAGGACGGGCAGATCCGGTACGCACTCGTCTGCAACAGGCACGGGGGCGTCCTGGACGATGTGCTGGTGTACCGTTTCGCTGACGAATACCTGCTGGTCGTGAATGCGTCGAACCGGGAGAAGATCGTCGAGTGGATCGAGGCGCATCGGTCGGGATTCGATGTCGAAGTGAACGATGCGACGACCGAGCGGTTCATGATGGCGCTGCAGGGCCCGGCGAGTATCGACGTTCTCGCACCGCATGTGAACATCGATCTGGCCGGCATGAAGTACTACACCGCCGTCACCACCCCGGTGGCCGGTGCCGAGGCGATTGTCAGCCGGACCGGCTATACGGGCGAGGATGGCTTCGAGATCATCGTTCCGAACACTGCGGCGGTCTGGGTGTGGGGCGAACTGATCGCCAGCGGGGCGGAGGTGAAGCTCAGGCCGTGCGGGCTGGGATGTCGGGATACCCTGCGGCTGGAGGCGGCGATGCCGCTGTACGGTCACGAACTCGACGAATCGATCGATCCGCTGACGGCGGGACTCGGGTTCGCGGTCAAGCTCGCCGCCGGCGGGTTCATCGGTCGCGATGCCCTGCTGGGCATTCGGGACGAGCCGACCGGCCGGAAGCGTGTTGGTCTGGAAGTCGAGGGACGCCGGGCCGCACGGGAGGGGGCGACGCTGCACATCGGCGATACGGAAGTTGGTCGGGTGACTTCGGGAACGTTTTCGCCGACGCTGGAGAAGCCGATCGCGATGGCGTACGTGGCGGCCGACCATTCTGCGGAAGGGACGGAGCTTGAGGTGGATATCCGGGGCAAGCGTGCGTCGGCGAGGGTTGTACCGCTGCCGTTTTACCGTCGTCAGTCCGCCGGCTGATCCTGTGGCTGCTGGGTCGTCGGTGAATCGGCCGCCGCCAGGAGCGGTTCGATTTCGGCGTCTTCGACCATGCGGAGGAAGCGAACGCCGTAGGCGGGCATGCGACGGACGTTGCCGCTGAAGGTCTTCTGGACTTCTTCGCCGACGTTGACGATTTCGGCTTCGATGAAGCGGTCGCCGATTTCCGGCAGCAGGAACTTCAGGTAGAGCCTCTGACAGTCGATCGGTTCGCGAGTGATCAGGCGGGCGCCGGCGGGCGAGATGTCCTGCGACCAGGCGCGAAACGTGACGACCGACTGCTCTCCCTTGCTATTTTGGGTGACGTGGATGGCAGTGACCGCCGTCTGGAAGTCCGTTCGATTGAACTCCCGGCGGTCACTCGGGGCCGTATCCTGCTGGTCGAGAGGGGCGGTCTGCATGGTGCGACATCCGCTGTGCGATCAAGGTTGCTATCGCTGAACGGTACGTCGGGAGCAGACATGTGCCGGGGAGTGCGGCAGGTCAGCCGGTGAGATGTGGCAATCGGCACCGGTTGCACGGGTGGTGCGGATTGTCGCGGGGATGGGGGCGGCGGCGTGGCCGGATCGGCGTCCTGGCAGGCCGAACGCCCGCGGTGAGGATCGCCGACCAGTACGTGACGGCGGGTCGAAGAGTCGTGGTTCAGGCGGATTCGCGAAGCTGAAGTTCTTCGGCCTTTACGGAAACGATGGCGATGCCGAGCTTGTCGGCCAGTTCGATGACTTCCGACTCGTCGAGCAGGATCGTCATTCCGCTTTCGATGGCGAGCGTCCGCCCGCCCGCTTCGTGAATGGTGTGCAACGTCTTGACGCCGACGGTCGGGACGTCGAACCGCATGTCCTGATTCGGTTTGGCGACCTTGACGACGGTGAAGCCGCCGCGGCGGCAGAGGTGTCCGGCCCGACGGATGCACTCGTCGGTCCCCTCGATGGCTTCGACGGCGATGACGGCGGTGTCGTTGACGACGACCGTCTGGCCGATATCGAGGCGTCCCATTTCGCGGGCCATCTCGAATCCGAACCGGATGTCTTTCCACTGCTGGGGAGACGGTTTGCGGCGGGTGAGGAATCCGTGCTTCACGAGCAACTCCGGGCAGAAATCGAGTGCAGAGTCGAAGCGGATGCCGTCGCGGGCAAACTCGCGAATGACGGCCAGCAGAAGCGTGTCGTCCTTCTTGTTGTCCGCGCAGTACCGCAGCCACATGTGAATCGTGCGGAAATCGGGCAGCAGGCGGATGACCCGGAACGGATCGAACAGAACCCGCTTTTCGACCTTTCCGGCCATGACGGCCCGGTCGATTCCTCGACGGCGAAAGAAACGGATGGCCCTGCCGACGCGGGCGAGAGGCGAGACCCGATATTCGTCGCAGATGTCGGCCAGTTCGTCGGAGGCGAGTCCGAGGATACCGACACAGTGAACGCTGTAGCCCTGGGCGCGTGCGGCTTCTGCAAAGACGACGGGGAATCGTCCCCAGCCGGCCAGCAGTCCAATGCGCGGTTTCCGGTGCGAGCCGGATGCCGTGTGCGAGGGCATAGTGTCGTTCATCGACTTTCAGGCGGCCGCTGAGTCGTTGCGACAGCCGGTCAGGGCATCAATCTGCTCCTGGAGCTGCTGCATCTGTTTGACGAGCTGGCCGAGTTGGCTCCGCATTTCGGGCACCTTGCGGAGCGTGAGGTGGAGCTTGATCTGTTCGCGTTCGGGACCGGCCGGAACGCCGTGGTACGTCTCGCCGTCCGGGACCGTGCCGCGGATTCCCGCCTTGGCCCCCAGCGTGCTGCCGGTTCCGATGTGGGCGTGGTCGGCGACGCCGACCTGTCCGGCGCAGCGGACGTAGTCGCCGGTGGTCACAGAGCCGGCAAAGCCGACCTGGGAGGCGTAGGCGTTGTGTTTTCCGAGCCGGCAGTTGTGGGCGATCATGACCTGGTTGTCGAGCTTGGTTCCTTCGCCGATGACCGTTGCCCCGATCATGGCGCGATCGACCGTTGTGCCGGCACCAATCTCGACATCGTCCTCGAGGATGACGGTGCCGGTGTGCGGGATTTTCGCGAAGCGGCCCTGCTCGAGCCGGTATCCGAAGCCATCGGCACCGACGACGGCGGTGGCGTGAATGATGACGCGGTTTCCGACGCGGACTCCGGCGTACAGGACCGCGTTGGGATGGATGGTGACGTTCTCACCGATGTGGCAGCCGGCCGAGATCACGACCCCGGGGTGAATGTCGCATCCGTTTCCCATCACGACATCGGGACCGATGTGGGCGCCGGGATGGACGTTGCAGTCCTCGCCGATCGTTGCGGACGGATCGACGAAGGCGTGGGGCGAGATGCCGATCTGCTGACGCGGAGCTGGCGGGCGGAAGTGAAGCATCGCCTGGATGAAGGTGGCCTGCGGGTCGCCGACGAGAATGCGGGGGGCATCGGCGTCGGTCTGGGGGCACGCCTGGTGCGTCTCGTGATCGAGGATGACGGCACCGGGGCGGGACTCGAGGCGGCGGTACTGCGCGGCCGAGGCGGTGTAAACGAGATGGGCTGACGTTGCGGTCTCGGGCGAAGCGACATCGTCGATGGTGACGGATCCGTCGCCGGCGAGCGTTCCGCCGAGCAGTTCACACAGTTCCTGGACCGTGGTCCGCATGGAGGCCTCCCTTCCCGTATCTTTGAAACGGCGCGGTCTGGGCACCGTCTGCAGTCAGCACATCCTGTGCTCGCGCGGCGTTGTAGCGAAAAACGGAATCCGGAGCAACAGGGAAACACTTCAGGCCGGAGTGCTTTCCGTCATCGAGACCGGATCGCGGTCGCAGGGCGGGCCGCGGCGTTGTCTGAGGGGGCGGGAACGGGGGAATCGGCGGGGAACTGAGGTTTCCGTCGTGACGGAAGTCGCTACACTACAACACGTTTTCGGAAATCAGGCCGGCACGTTCGTGCCGCAGTACTCGAGAGCAGTGAGATGATGGCGGTTCGCGGGATTCGCGGTGCGACGACGGTGTCGGAAGACAATGCCGAGAGCGTTCTCGAGGCGACTCGGGAATTGCTGGAGGAGATCATCCGGCTCAATGACCTGGACGATTTCGGGGAGATTGTCTCGGCCGTGTTCACAACGACGCCCGATCTGACGTCCGCGTTTCCGGCGGAAGCCGCTCGCGGGCTGGGCATGAATCTGGTGCCGCTGCTGTGTGCCTCGGAGATCGCCGTGCCGGGTGGCATGTCCCGGTGCATCCGTGTGCTGCTGCACGTCAACACGGAGCGAACACAGCAGGAGATGGTGCACGTGTACCTGCGGGAAGCGAAGCGATTGCGTCCCGACGTGGTGAGTGCACAGTAGGTGTTTCCCTTACCGAGGGAGGCAATACCGACAAGACGAAAAGCCCACGGACTGTGATCCGTGGGCTTTGTGCGTTTGAGACTGTCCGGGTGTCGCGATCAGTGTCCGGCGCCGTGCGTCCGCGTCTGGATCCGGCACACGTACATGTCCGCCGTCAGATACAGGACCGATCCGTCGGGGCCGCCGAAGGTGCAGTTGGCGGTCCGTTCTCCGGTACTGATGCGCCCGAGCAGCTTTCCTTCGGGGTTGAAGACATACACGCCTCCCGGGCCGGTGGCGAAGATGTGTCCGTCCGCCGAGACAGCCATGCCATCGGGGAGTCCCGGGAGCTTCTTGCGGAAGTTCTCGGTCGCGTCGTAGAAGACCTTGCCGGTGCCGAGCGTGCCATCTTCCTTGACGGGGAAGGCTTTCCAGATGGCGGCATCGGGATCGGACTGCGCGATGTAGAGGGTTTTTTCGTCGGGTGAGAGGGCGATGCCGTTGGGGCGGGTCATCTCACGGGTCAGCAGTGTCAGCTCTCCGTCAGTATCGAGCCGGTAGACGCCGCAGTAGTCGAGTTCGCGACGGGGGTCTTCGTACCGGTCGGGGAGACCGTACGGCGGGTCGGTGAAGTAGAGGTCGCCGTTGGACATGTAGACGGCGTCGTTGGGGCTGTTGAGCCGCTTGCCGTTGTAGTTGTCGACGAGCGTCCGTTTTCCGCCCTGTTCGGTCACGACGGAGAGTCGGCGGTCACCGTGTTCACAGCAGACGAGGCGTCCCTGCGGATCCAGGAGCAGCCCGTTGGAGCCGGGCTCGGCTCCATAGTCAGTGACGCCGGTGTACCCCGAGGGTTTCATGAAGAGGCTGACGCCTTCTCCTTCGACCCACTTGAAGATGGAGTTGCGAGGGATGTCGGAGAAGAGGAGGTAGCCGGCCTCGTCATCGTTGCCGGGAACCCAGACCGGGCCTTCGGTCCAGACGAACCCGGAGGCGATGACTTCGATCCTGGCGTCTTTGGCGATGAGGTCGTTGAACTCCGGCTCGTAGCGGTGAATCTCTCCGAGCACGGGGAAGTTCAGCGTGTCCTGAGCCGCCAGGTCACGAGGGGCGGAGACCGTGGCGACCAGCAGGAGGCATCCAGCGACAAACAGCCGCGGCAACAGATGGACCGGCATGAGCACACCTTTCGCGAGTCGATTCGGGAAGCGTGAACCAATGAGTGAGGTGCAACGAGGCGAACGGGTCGCACTCTGCCGAATCAACGTATCCTGCCAGGAGTGCAGGATCAACCGACGCGCTGTTCGGTGTCGAGAATGATCTGGTAGGCTTCTTCGGACGTTGGCGCGGCGCGGAGCGTGTTGACGAATTCGTCGACCTGCAGCATGCGTCCGAGGCGGGCAAGGACCTGCAGGTGCGTGCGGGTATCGCGGCAGATGACCAGGAAGAACATGTCGGTCATCGAGTTGTTGCTGGCGCCGAAGGGGATGCCGCTGTGCGTGCGACCGAAGGCGACGACCGACTCGCCGACGGCATCGGGGAGTGACTGCCGGGGGTGAGGGACGGCGACGCCATTGTCGAAGGCGGTCGACATCAGGGATTCACGTTCCTGGACGGCCTTGAGGACCGCAGCGGGTTCCCAGATTTTCCAGGTGCGACCGGCGACTTCGACGAGGCCTTCGAGGACGGACCGTTTGGTGCGACCTTCGAGGGGGACCTGCACGGTCTCGAGGTGGAGGAGGCTGGAGACCGGGATGTCGGCGTTGAGCTCTGGGGATTTCTGGCTCTGCTCGACAGCGGCGAGTTGCGAGTCGGTGTACTCGCGCATTTCCTCCTCGAGCCACTGGGTGATTTCGGCAGAATGAAACTGCCAGTTTTCACCACGTTTGTGGCCGGGGATGCGTCCGCGGCTGGCGAGCTTTTCGATCTCTCTGCGGTCGCGTCCGAGATGTCGTGACAACTCGTCGAGGCTGTACCAATCGTGGGCCATGTCGGGCGAATCAGGTGGGATAACGAGGAAGGAGGGGCGGATTGCGGTCGGGGTCGCTGTTCGGGATTGCCGTACCGTGTGTCTCGGTCACAACCGGGCGTCGGGGGATCGAACGTCAGGCCCAATTCTTTTCGATGACATTGGGACGCCGGGCTCCGGGAAGGCCGCGAAACCAGTTTTTACACTTTCGCATTAAACCGGTGTAGTCGGCTTTCCACAAGTCCCGCGACCAAATCTCGAGTTCGTAGCTGCCGCGATACCCGGCCTGTTCCAGGGCGGAGACGATTCCCTGCAGGGGAATGCAGCCGTCACCGGGCAGCAGCCGGTCGTTGTCGCAGCGGGGCGACTGTCGCCAGTCGCTGAGCTGGACGCTGGCGATCCAGGGAGCCAGCTCGGGGATCCGATCGAGCAGGTCCGGTTCCTGCCAAAGATGGTAGGTCCCGAACGCCATGCCGACGTGTCCGGGATCGAAGCGGCGAAGGATTTCGAGTGTGTCGTCGATCGTGTGCAGAAAGGACCATTCCCGAGCGAACAGGGGATGCATGGGCTGCAGGGCCAGTCTGACGGAATGCATGTCGGCGAAGTCGGCCAGTTCGACGAGACCGTCAATAAGCAGTCGCCGGGCATGGGAACGGATGTGTCCGTTCTGGCTGCCGGAAATGATCGTCAGTGACGGAGCACCGATGCGGCTGGCGATACGAATGGCCCGCCGGGCTTCGCAGACCGCCTCGTCGAAGCTGTAGCCGTTCGTCCCGGTGAAGCCGCCGGCCCAGGTCAGGCTGCTGACCTGAAGGTGGCTTTCGCGAATTCTGCGGATGGCGGGTTCGATACCGGCGTCGACGATCTTGCGGATCCACGCGGCGAAGTGCGTGCATCCGAGCTGATGGTAGTGGCGGAGATCCTGCTGCAGCGACCAGCGATAGGTCGTCATCTGACTGACGGCCAGGCGTGCGGTCCAGTCGTCGGTCGTTGCGTTGCGGGCAGTTGCATTACGTGCACTACGGCGGGTTGACCCGAAAGCCTGAGTGTGCGGCATTACTTCAGATGGCCTGTTGTTCACCAGCAGGCGATCGGCCGTTTCGAGGGCTCCGTCAGGGAGCCGGCCGATCGGAGTCTGGACGCTGCTCCGAATCGAACTTCAGTCTGAAGTCCGACAGAGCCGGAGTGGAACAGTGTCCGTGCTGGATGGATGACGTCGGCGGGGAATCGAAGGTCCACGCAGGGGAATAAAGTCCGGGTGACGTTTGGGGAAACGTTACCCCGCCGCATTGAGCGGCACGGAAGGATCGTCGGCGACATTGGCCCAGACGTGAACGTGGGGCGAACCCCGGAAATGCCAGACGAACGAAGGCCCTTCAAGACGCCAGATGTCCCAAACACCGTCATTACCAATGTCGTCCTCCTTGTAGAAGGAAAGATGACATTGGTCCAGCCCACCCTGTCGCTGCAGGCAGTGGCGGACTTCCTGCTGGTCGACCTGGCGGTACGGTTCGAGCAGGGTTTCGAGGACGCTTTGGGCGTGTTCCTTCTGGTCGCTGGTGAGTTCGCTGACCGGGATGCCGGGGAGATCTCCAGCGCTGCCGTGGAACTCGACTTCGCTTTCGTACGGTGCGGTTTCGATCAGCGCGCGCTTGCGCTGTTTGCCGTCGAGCATTTCGTACAGGGCGTTTGCCTTGAGGGCCTGCGGCCAGAAGACGTTTCCGGGATGGTCGGGCTTTTCGTTGAAGCCCTGTGCGGCGTGACCATAGAAGATCGGTCCGCCGAATGCGACGTGCGGGGTGGTGTTGCCGTCACACCGGATCGTCAGGTGCCGGCCGGTCATCACGAACTCGAACTTTTCGCTGCCGGGTTCGCCGAAGATCGCGATGGTCTGTGCGCGTCCGTATCCGCCGGCGTCGTCGCGAAGCTGTTTGCGGATGCGATCATGCCAGTCGGGGTTGTAGAGACCGAAGAAGATGGCTTCGATCATCTCCTGCTGGTCGCGGGTGTAGAAGGAGCTGCCGACGTTCATGGACTGGCGATCGGTGATCGACCAGTTGTTCGAGACATGAGTACGAAGCGGTGCGCCGTCGACCTGATGGTCCCATGCGAAGCACATCTTTTCGCGCTGTTGCGGCGTGAGTGATTCGTAGAGTCGGGCGACCAGATTTTCCGGGGTCGGCTTCTTCTCTTCGGCGGCACCGGCCGGGAGGCTGATTCCTGCGGTGACGGCTGCTGCGGCAGCGACACCGGCAGACTGCACGAACTGGCGGCGATTGACAGGCAGTGGTGCAGAGACATCGCAATCAGTACACGAACGTGTGCGATCCATGATGACCTCCTGGCTGGACATGAGGTTCGGACGACCATTGGTGTAGTATGCGTTCCGATGTTGAATCCCGCAATTGCCGGTTGCGCAGGAATCCGGCGTTTTGAGGTGAGGCGAATCAACCGCTTCCCGATGCATTGACGTATCGGTTGCAGCGCGGCATGCGCGGTGACGATCGTGATCGGGACCGTGAGCTTTGCTTCGGCTCTGGTGTGTGGCGCGCATGTTCTCTCGCGTCCGGTGCCAGTTCACTGCGATGGTGAGCGAACGACGTCAATCAGAGTCGTCGTCAGCGCGTCGACATCGTCATCGCTGTGTGCCAGTGAAAGGCTCAGCCGCAACCGTGCGGTGTTTCGTGGAACGGTGGGTGGCCTGATCGCCGCAACGAAGAAGCCGTTTTCGAAGAGGGTATTTGCAGCGCGAACCGTGTGCTGGGGATCGCCAATCACGATGGGAATGATCGGTCCGGTGGTATTGTCGGGGACGGGCAAACCGGCATCGGTCAGCCGTGAGCGAACATGTTCGCACCGGTGTCGAAGACGAATGCGGAGCTCGGGCGTCTGTTCGATGATGTCGATGGCACGCAATGCTGCGGCGCACACCGGCGGGGCCAGTCCCGTCGAGAAGACCTGGGTGCGGGCACGGTTCCAGAGCCAGTCGATCAGTGATTGAGGGCCGGTGACAAAACCTCCCTGGGCACCGATTGCCTTGCTGAGCGTGCCGACACGGATGAGGCGTGGCGAGTGCACGCCCAGCAGTTCGCAGACGCCGCGACCATGATGACCGAAGACGCCAGTCCCGTGTGCTTCGTCGACAAGCAGCCAGGCGTCGAAGCGTTCGGCGAGTTCTGCGAGCTGGGTGAGCGGCGCGACATCGCCATCCATGCTGAAGACGCCGTCGGTCACGATCAGGCGATGGCGGGCGCCGGCGGCCTTGTCGAGTTCGCGCTGGTACTGCCGGATGTCGGCATGGCGAATGACGCGCATGCGTGCGCCGGAGAGGCGGCAGCCGTCGATCAGACTGGCATGGTTGAGGCGGTCGGTGAGGATGACGTCGTTGTCGTCGACCAGAGCGGCGATCGTGCCGACGTTTGCCGCGTAGCCGGTCGGGAACAGCAGGGCCGCGTCGGCTTCTTCGAACTGTGCGAGCCGGCGTTCGAGTCGCTCGTGCCAGTCGGTATGACCGCAGACGAGCGGGCTGGCTCGGGCACCGGTCCCGACGTCATCGATGGCGTCGCGGGCGGCCTTGCGGAGGCGCGCGTCGCTGGCCAGCCCCAGGTAGTCGTTGGACGCGAAGTCACAGACGTGCCTGCCGTCGATGCGGCACCAGCCGTGTCCGGTGGGGGACACGGTGCGCCGCGACCGTCGCAGCCCTTCCTCTTCGAGCTGTCTGAGGCGATCTTCGAACCAGCGGAAGGGGCTGTCCATGAGGGGAACCGGAGCGGGACGTCAGGTGAGCGAGATGACGTGGTTGCTCAGCCGTTCGTATCCGGAGTCGGTGATCAGGTAGTTGTGTTCGATCCGCATGCCGCCGATGCCCTGAACGTAGGCTCCCGGTTCGAGCGTGACGACGTCGCCGGCGAGGAGGACATCCCGGCTGTCCGGGACGAGGATCGGCGGTTCGGGGTGAGCCAGTCCGATGCCGTGCCCGGCATGGTGCGGGAAGGCGTCACCGTAGCCTGCATCCCTGAACGGGGCAGCGACGGCGGCGTGGACGTCTCTGGCGGCGGTGCCGGCCTTGAGGGTTTCTTCTCCGGCCCGCATAGCGGCTTCGCAGAGATCAAAGAGCATCTGCTGCTCGTCGGTCGGTGCACCGATGCAGAGTGTGTTGGTGAAATCGCTGCGGTAGCCGTCCAGCAGAACCGAGTAGTCGAGAACGAACAGGTCGCCGGTTTTCAGTTCGTAGTTGGTCGGGAGTCCGCCCGCCTTGGGCTGCTCGGGCGTGGACGCGCGGAAGTCGCCGTAGACGAGTGCGGGGCGCCCGGCGGCGGCGACGGCTGCCTTCTGGATCTCGAGGTAGATGTCGAACTCGGACAGCCCCGCGGCCAGGACTTCGCGAAGCCGGAGTTGTCCGGCGTCGCCGGCCCGCATGCAGGTCCGGAGCAGGTCGAGTTCGTCCTGTTCCTTCTGCCGGCGGAGTGACCGCAGGATGGTTCCCAGATCGAGTGCCCCGGAGCCGTTCTGACCGGCGTGGTCACCGGAGTCGAGCGACCAGGCTTCTCCTTCGAGGGGCAGGATGTCGGCGGCGGCGACGGGGAGCCACTCGGCTTCGATCAGGCCGGGGCGACCGGCCAGCTCGGGAGCGACCTTGCGAAGGGCGTTGAGCAGTGCGTGGTCGCGATTGATGACCGAGTGCTTGTGGTCGTACCAGGGTTCGACGATTTCGCGGTCGGCGACCGGCTCGTGCACCGCCGAACGGAGGGCGAAGTTGTCGCCCATGATCGTGGCGCGTCCGCCCCGTTCGAGCAGCAGCCAGCACCGCTCGCCGCCGGAGAAGCTGAGAGGCTGGACCCAGCAGTTGGCAAGGTACTGCACGTGACGGGGATCGGCGACAAGGACCCACTCGGTCGACTCGGGAACGCGTTCCCACAGACGCTGGCGTCGGGCGAGACATCCTTCGCGGGTCAACATGGTGTCGTACTCTCCGTTACGGTGGGTCGAACGTTGTGTCGGGGCGAACGTGTGGTGTGTGGACGGCCCGGGTGCTGTCCTGCCGGCAGGCCAGGTCTGCGGGCCGGCAAAGTGTGCGGGCCGACCAAGTGTGCGGGCCGACCAAGTCTGCGGGCTGTGGCGGCGATGATAGTGGCGCTTTGCCGGCCTCACAATGGGGGAGGTTCCGGCATTGGCGGTCGCTGATCCGAGGACGCAACGGATGAGACCCGGACGCGGATCGAACGCGGATCGTCGTGTCTGGAGCAGTGTTCGCGGGGTGGTTCAGATGTCGGAGGTCGGGCGGTTCCAGCGGCTCCAGAACTCATGGACCGACCGGAGCATGTTGCGGAACTCTTCGAAGTCGAGCGGCTTGACGAGGTAGGCGTTCGCGTGACGGTCGAACGCTTCGTTCCGGTCGCTTTCGGCGTCGGACGTGGTCAGGACGACGACGGGGATTCGTCTGAGAGTGGGGGTGCTTTTGATCTCGGAAAGCAATTCCAGGCCGCTGATGCGGGGCAGATTGAGATCCAGAAGGATCATTGATGGTCGATGGGCGTGTGGATTGGCGGCCAGGCTGCGCATGTACTGAAGTGCCGACTCACCATCGCGGATGCGGTCGATGCAGGGAGCGCCGACTTCGCGTTCGAGGCTGCGGGTCGTGAGTCGGGCATGATCGTCGTCGTCTTCGATCAGCAGGTAGTTCATGTCCGGCGGTTGGTCCTGGGCGCCTGGATCTTCGGAGGGTTCGCAATACTTTGGGGACGATCCGTCTCGTTTTCTGCCAGTCGGTTGTCCGGAAGACTGAGCCAGAAGGTGGCTCCCTGGCCGGGGCGGGATTCGACCCAGGCCCGGCCGCCGTGGATCTGGGCGATCTTGGCGACGATGGCGAGTCCGACGCCGGTTCCCTTTCGGTCGGTCTGCAGTCGGTTGAACAGGCCGAAGATCCGTTCCTGGTATTCGGGGGCGATTCCGGGGCCGCTGTCCCGCACGAAGTAGCGGACTTCGCCTGGAGGTCCGGTCTGTCCGCCGACCTGGATCACTGCGCCCGGTTCGGGGCAGCCGTAGTCGATGGCGTTGACGATGAGGTTCTCGAACACCTCGATCATGCGGCGACGGTCGGCGTGGCAGGGAGGCAGGTCGGGAGCGATTTCGAGCTGTGCGTCCGCCTGCTGAAGCTGCACGGTCAGATCGGCCTGCAGGTCCTTCAGCAAAGCGACCATGTCGATCTGTTCCGGTTCGGAGCAGATGCGGCCGATGCGGCTGAACTGGAGCAGATCCTCGATGAGCAGCTGCATTCGCTGAGTTGCGTTCTGGATCCGTTCGAGGCTGTCGTTGACGTCGTCCATCTTGCCGTCGGCGAGATCTTCGCGAAGCAGGCCGACAAAACCACGGCAGGTGACCAGCGGTGCCTTGAGGTCGTGGGAGACGGTGTAGACGAACTGTTCGAGTTCACGGTTCTTGAGCTGCCATTCGCGGTTGGCTTCTGAGAGGCGGACGGCGAGCTGCGTCAGTTCAAGCTGATCCCGGATGCGGTCGGTGATGTCGACGGAGACGGTCAGTGCGCAGCGAGCGTCGAGTGACGGGTCGACGAATGGCACGTTGATCGAGGAGAGGACCCGCTGTCGTCCCTCGGCATCGGTGAACGGTTCTTCCTCGCAGGTGCGTCCGGTTCCGGTTTCGATGACGTGCTGCTGTGTCGGATGAAGGGGGAAGCGGTCTGTGGGGACCTGGCCGGTTCCGTTGACTGTCAGTTCATCGAGCGACACTCCGAATGCCGTGGCGAGCGCCTGGTTGGCGAGGACAAAGCGTCCCTCCTGGTCCCGGATGCTGATCATGTGGGGGACGGTGTCGATGATTTTTCGGAGTCGTTGCTCGCCGGCGCGGAGGGCTTCGGTGATGGTGCGGTAGTCGGTGACGTCGACGTGGACACCGATCATGCGGACCGGCTTGCCGTCGTCGTCGTGGTAGAGCTTTCCCTTCGAGAGGATCCAGCGGTAGCTGCCGTCACGGTGCCGCAGCCGGAACGTCGACTCGTACTCGGGCAGGTTGCCGTCGAAGTAGTCGTGAAGAATCTGCAGTGCCGCGGGGACGTCGTCGGGATGGAGCAGTCGTTCCCAGTCGTCGTAGGAGTCCCAGGGGGCCTCCGGGCCGTAGCCGAGCTGTGCCTTGAACTCCGGCGAGTAGTAGGTGCGGTTGGTGGGGACTTCCCAGTCCCAGAGTCCGACGTTGGCGGCGGTGAGGGCCAGTTCGAGCTGTTGCTTGGTGTGCCGGAGGCCCTCTTCGGCGAGGACACGTTCGGTGATGTCACGTGAGATGCCGAACGTGCCGATCACGTCGCCGGCGTTGTTCTGGAGCGGCCACTTGCTGGTCAGCACCCAGCGGATGCGTCCGTCCTTCCAGTGTTCGTACTCGACCTTGTTGAGGAGTGGCTCACCGGTTTCGAGGATGTGGCGTTCGTCGGCGAGGAATTCTTCGGCTTCGGGAGATTCGAAGAAGTCGGCGTCGGTCTTGCCGAGGACGGCGTCGGGGTGTGCGGCACCGACGATCTTCAGCCAGGCCTGATTGACGCGGATGAACCGGCTCTGGCGATCCTTGAAGTAGACCGCGTCCGGGGTGCTCTCCAGAAGCGTATCGAGGAGGAACTGGGGCGAGTACTGCTGGGGATCCATCACGCGTCGCTCTCGCAGTGCGGCGGTCCGGCGTTCGACCGGACGCGAGAAACGGAAGTGGTCCCGGAACGGTCGTCGCAGTGGTGGAAACGGTGCCGTGCCACGAACGACGGAAAAAAACGAAGTGATTCAGGATTGATCGTGGACAGATGTTGACGGAATTCATCGTACCGCGGTGAGGCGGGCCACGGCAACATGCGAGTGTGGCGAGTTGCCAAAACTGCGGAGTCCGATCGTGTCGGGACGAACGGTGAACGGGTCCGTCTGTAGCGGTGTGTTGTGCGGACGCCACGCTTTGTTCTGACGGTGGGTGGCCGGACCGTGTTGAAGTCGCGTTGCGTTCCAGGAGGTTCTTGACCGGTCGAAAAACGCGTCTGATAATCGAGCAGGGGCTTGCGGTCCCCTCTCTGCTATCAACACTCCGGGGACGAGGAGCCAGCCCGATGCGACAGATGATCCGTCTGACTGTACGAATGACTGCGTCGCTGCTGGTTGTCGTCAGTGTTGCGTCGGCTCAGGGAGTCGGCAGCCACGACCGGCAGGGGGACTTCCGACTCGCGCAGGGGGCGAAGGTGAGTTCCGTCCGCGGGCGTTCCGGCGGCGGAGGCGGTCACGGTCACTACGGTCCGCATGGCCCACATGGTCCACACGGGGGGTATGGCAACGGTGTGGGGGTCGATGTCGTGGTGCCGGGCTACGGTCTGTGGGGACCGGCCGGAGGCTATGGCTGGAGCGGCCCGTATGGGTATCAGGGATACGACCCGGGATCGTCGGCCACGTATCACGTGGTTCCGGCTCCGGTGATGCCCTGGACGCCTCCGGCGACATATCTGCCGCGAGGGGTGAACAGCCCGGCTCTGGAAGATGCGGCCCGCGAGAACGATGAGGCGTGGGGCAAGCCACTGGATGTGACGCCTCCGACACCGAAGCAGATTCTTCCTCCGTCGACGGATCAGGCGAAGCTGGCCAGCATCCGGAAGGAGCATGCCGGCGACCTGCAACTGCGGCAACGGAATTATGCGTCGGCCGTGGAGCGGTACCGGGAAGCGGTGCGGCTGGCTGAGGATCGGCCGGATGCACGATTTCGTCTGGCGATTGCGGAGACGAGCCGGGGCAACTACGAGGAGTCAATCCGGGAGCTGAAGACGCTGTACCGTCAGCATCCGGACTGGGTCATGCAGGCGCCGACGCTCGACACGCTGTACGGTGAGGACGGGTTGCTGGCGAAGACACTTGTACAGGAACGGGTCATTTCGTGGGTGAAGGAAGATATCCGCGATCCGGACCGGCTGTTCCTGATGGGAGTGATTCTGTACTACGACAACCAGTTCGACCGGGCCGAGACGGTGCTGGAAGCCGCGGCCCGGATGGGGGGGCCGAAACCGTATCTGCGAACGCTGCTGGCGACGCTGGTCGAATCGTCGCCGCCCGCGATCGGAGCGGCCGGAGCGGGAGCGAACCCGCTGGTGCCTGGTGCTCCGGGGCAAGGCGGAGCGGCGCTGCCTCCGGCTCCGAACGAGCCGTGACGGGGTGTTCTGGCGAGGAACTGAGCGTCCCGGGGGAGGCTGCTGAGCCACTCTGACCGGCGTGTGCCGCCGGACGGCTGCCGCCCAAATTCCACTCGAACGCATCCGGCGGGGGTGACCCTGTCGGTGCGAACTGCAATAATGCCGGTTTCGGGGCTGCATTGCAGAATCGGTGTGCGCCGAGGTTGCTGCCGTCTGTCGGCGGTGGCGACGCGGGTTGCCGAGAAGTCGGCCGGTCGAACAGCCGGCAGAACGAATTCAGAGACGAGTGGATATGGATCTGTTGCCGATCGTGGACCCGGGAACCTCCGGCGATTCCGTCCGGAGTGAGGCGGAGTTCAGCAAGGGGCGGTACGCCTTCGTTTCGCTGGGGTGCCCGAAGAACCTGGTCGACAGCGAGAAGATGCTGGGGACGCTGGCCCTGGACGGGTACACGCTGGTCTCCGATCCGAACGGCGCGGACTTCGTGATCGTCAACACCTGCGGATTCATCGAGCAGTCCCGGGCCGAATCGAAGGCGGTCATCCAGGAGATGCTCGAGCTGAAGCGGCAGGGACGCACGAAGGGTGTGATCGTCGCCGGCTGTCTGCCGGAGCGGGTAGGGGGCAGCCTGCTCGAGGAGATGCCGGAAATCGACCACGTCGTCGGTGTCTGGGGCCGGGACGAAATCAACCGGGTGGCCGATCGGCTGGTCGGCGGCATTCAGGAGCAGCGGGAGCTGTTCCGACCGGCTCCGATCCGTGCGCTGGATGACCGGGAGCGGCTGCGGATCACGCCCGGGCACTATGCGTATCTGAAGATCTCCGATGGCTGCGATCGGACCTGCACGTTCTGCTCGATTCCCAAGATGCGGGGCAAGCATGTCACCAAGCCGATCGAGCATGTCGTCGCCGAGGCCCGCGAGCTGGCCGCCGATGGTGTGCGGGAGCTGATCCTTGTCGCTCAGGACACGACGTACTACGGGATGGACCTGTACGGCGAAGTGAGGCTGGTCGACCTGATCAAGGAGCTGGAGCAGGTCGAGGGGATCCAGTGGATCCGGCTGATGTACCTGTATCCGGTCAACTTCACGGACCAGCTGATCGAGACGATCGCCAGTTCGAGCAAGGTGATCCCGTATCTGGACATGCCGCTGCAGCACATCAACTCGCGGGTGCTGCGACGGATGCAGCGGCGGGTCAACCGGGAACGGACTGTCGAGCTGGTGGAGAAGCTGCGGCGCGACATCGCGAACCTGGTATTGCGAACAACGTTCGTGGTCGGGTTCCCGGGGGAGACGGACGAGCAGTTCGGGGAACTGAAGGACTTCGTGCGGGAGACCCGGTTTGAGCGGATGGGGGTATTCCCGTATTCGCCCGAACCAGGGACGCCGGCGATGAAGCTGGACGGTCACCTGCCGGACGAGGTCAAGCAGGCCCGGTATGAAGAACTGATGGCGGTGCAGCAGGAGGCGGCGTTTGCATTCGGGGATTCGCTGCTGGGATACGAGCTGGACTGCATCGTCGACGACCAGGTCGATAGCGACACCTGGATCGGGCGGATCTACACCGACGCCCCTGAGATTGATGCCAACGTGTACATTCAGGGAGACGGGCTGGAGATCGGATCGCTGGTTCCGGTGGAACTGGTCGCACGTCAGGATTATGACTGGGTGGCCCAGGCTGCTGCCGACGAAGACGAGTAGTTTCCATGGCTGTCTCTGAGCCGAGCCCGTCGCCCCCTCCTGCGGGAGAGGCGTCACCACTGCATCGCAACTCGCTGAACCTGCCGAACGCCATCACGGTTCTGCGGCTGGTGCTGTCGATCGTGTTGTTCGTGCTGATCGAACGTGGCCAGTTGTGGCTGATGTGTGCGGTGCTGTTTGCGGTGGCGGCGTTCACCGATTTTCTGGACGGGTACCTGGCCCGGAAGTACGGCCAGGTGACGGTGCTGGGGCGGATCCTCGATCCGTTTGTGGACAAGATCATCGTCTGCGGGACGTTTATCTTTCTTCAGAACCGGTCGGTGGACGGACTGGACAGCGGCATTTCGTCGTGGATGACGTTCGTCGTGATCGCACGCGAGATGTACGTCACCAGTCTGCGGGCCGTGCTGGAGCAGCAGGGGGTCGACTTTTCGGCCCGGTGGAGCGGCAAGATCAAGATGGTGGTGCAGTCGATTGCCCTGCCGGCCTGTCTGCTGACTCTGAGCCCGACGCTGCATGCGTGGCTCGGAACCGAGGAGGCGTGGAACAGCCTTGTGGTGCTCCGGGACGTATTGCTGTGGGCGACCATCGGAATCACGTTGTACAGTGGAATTGAGTACAGCGTGCGCGGGGCGCGACTGCTGCGGGGAAACGGCACCGACTGAGAGCACAGCCCCGAATCGTCCGACACGTGGTGCCGCACCAACTTCTGGAGGGATCACAGTGCCGGATCAGATGCCGCCTGAATCGCTTGCGCCGGATGATGGCGACGACGCCTGCAGCGGTCCGGCCCCCGGCGAGGGGCTCTCGCACGATGAACCGGTGCGGCACTCGTTGCGACTGCCCGGACCCGGGCTGCCGGAGTCGGTGCTGTGGGCCGGTTCGATCATCGTGCTGCAGCTGGTGGCCACGTTTCCGGTCCTGTACCTGCTGACGCGCTGGTGGGACCTGGACCTGGGAGATATCGACAAAGCCCTGGAGGCGATCGGTCCGGACGGTCGGATGCTGGTCCTGGGACTGCCGACGTTGCTGGGGTTCGTCGTTCTGGTCCCGCTGATTCTATTGCGGCTTGGGCGGAGGCCGACGGCCACGCTGAACATGTCCTGGCCGAGCCTGCCCCAACTGGCGATTGTTGCGAGCACCGTGCTGCCGCTCTCGATCGTCGCGGATGGTCTGTACTCGTTTGCCGACGAGCAGTGGCAGGCGCTGGCGCGGGAGACCGGGATTCTGGAGTTTCTGAACGGTGCGAGTGTGACCGAGGCACTCGAGACGCAGACGAAGGGAGCATCGGTAATGCTGATGCTGGTCTTCATTGCGGTGGTGCCGGCGATCGGCGAGGAATTCGTCTTTCGCGGGCTGATCGGACGCGGTCTGGTCGCCCGATGGGGAGTGGTGCTGGGGGTGGCGCTGACCTCGGTAATGTTTGCCGCGGTCCACGTGTATCCGCCGCACGTGATGGCGATTCTGCCGGTGGGGCTGGTGATCCATCTGGTGTATCTGGCGACGCGAAGCTTCTGGATGCCGATGCTGTTCCACTTTCTGAACAACGCCTCGGCAGTGCTGGTGCTCTCGTCCGGAATGCCAATGGAATCGGAGCCGCAGCCGCTGATGATGGCCGGGGCGATCGTCTATGTCCTGGTCGCGCTGGGGCTGCTGTGGCGATTCCGGACGCAGTATCGCGGGGGGGATGGTGAGACCTTCAGCCCGCCGTACGTGACGGTTGCCGAGCCGGTCGCCGAGTCGGGATACGTGCGGACCAGCCCGCAGAGTGTTGCCGCGACAATTGTGTTCGGGCTGCTGTTTGCGGTGCAGGTGGGGATGCTGGTTGGGGAGGTAGTGGGTAGTGGGTAGTGGGTAGTGGGTAGTGGGTAGTGGGTAGTGGGTAGTGGGTAGTGGGTAG
>ENA-ORCW01000250-ORCW01000250.1-marine-metagenome-genome-assembly--contig:-NODE-250-length-49229-cov-4.335612_pt1 | contig 49229 bp, 35 predicted proteins | sample MGYA00237784_ERZ508517 | MGnify/ENA primary metagenome ERZ508517 (study PRJEB26187, sample SAMN06268979) | marine metagenome | isolation source: Tt ae E1 feedstock associated aerobic enrichment on...
CCCGCCGCACCCGCAGGAGACCTGCAGTGGCAACGACCGACGCTCGACCGCTATGACTCGGACTATCCCGAGCGGATCCCCGACATCGTGGCGGTCAACGAGAGCCTCGAACGTCGCTACAGCGCAGCGGACAGTGACACGCCGCAGGTGCTCCCCGTCCACCGGCCCCTGGTGGTTGGTGAGACGGTCGTCTATCAGACGCCCGGAAGTGTCAAGGCGGTCGATCTGACCACCGGAGAGCTTCGCTGGGCGTCGGTCGATCTGGATGAAACGTTCCGCTATCTCGTCGACCAGCAGTATCAACCCAATCAGCCCTGGCATCAGCCGCTGCTCGAACTGTTCCTCGGACAGCGGATGTGGCGCGACCAGACGTCCGCGTCACTCTCCAGCGACGGCCAGCGGGTGTTTGCCATCACGCACGGCGGCATCGTCGGAGCGATCAGCCCCGCGACACTCGGGACGACTTCGATTCCGCTGCACGCGCTGGCGCCCCACTCGACCAATGTCCTCTCGGCCTACGAACTGGATGGCGGACGTGTGCAGTGGCAGGTCGGAGGCCGGACCGCTGCCGACAATCGCACGCTGGGAGGAACATTCTTCCTCGGGCCCCCATTGCCGGTCGATGGCGTGTTGTACTGCCTGAGCGAAGACCGGGGGCAGATCAGACTTGTGGCGCTGCGGGCGGCGGACGGTGAACTCCTCTGGTCGCAGCCGCTGCTCAATCCCGCCCAGAACATCGGCAGCCTCAACGAAGACCGGGAACGCCGCTGGAGCGGACTGACGCCAGCCTACTCCGGAGGACTGCTCATCTGTCCGACCGGAGAAGAGGTGGTGGTCGCGGTGGATCCGCAGCAGCGGTCCGTCGTCTGGGCGACGCAGTATGCCGACGGTGCACTGGATCAGTCGGTGACGCCCAACGCCCGGATGGCGGTTCGTATCCGGGGGGCACGTCGGGATTCCTCCACGTCGCTGGACGACCTGCTCGAGGAGAACCGGTGGTACGACTCGACCGTTCGCATTGCCGACGGACATGTGCTGATCACTCCGCACGACTCCGACAGCCTCCACTGTCTGCGGCTGATGGATGGCGAAGTCGTCTGGGAACGCTTCCGAAACGAGACGCTCTATGTGGCGGGCGTGTACGACGGACGCGTCATTCTGGTCGGCCGGACTCAGATCGAGGCCATCTCGCTGGAGAATGGTGAGCCGGTCTGGGACGAACCGACACCGATTCCGGCCGTCAGCGGTTTCGGATTCCGGCACCGCGGCATTCTGGTGCTGCCACTCTCGACGGGAGAAATCACGTCCATTGATCTCGCCACCGGGCGGATTCTGGCGACGTCACCACTTCCGGAGGGCGTCCTGCCGGGAAACCTGGTGGCAGATGCCGGACGGATCGTCTTTCAGTCCGGAACGCGACTGGCTGCCTTCCGCAGTCCCGACGACCTCGAACTCCAGATCAGTGAGGCACTCGCTGCGGATGCGTCTGCGGCGGAGGCCCTCCGGTTGCGGGGCGAGCTGCGGCTGCATCTGGGGGACATCGACGGCGGCGTCGCGGATCTGATTGACGCCATCGAACAGGGAGACCAGGGACGGAGTCGCCACGTCGTCGCCTCGGCACTGATCGACGGGCTTCGCACCGATTTCGATGAGTACCGGCGATACGCCCCGCAGCTCGAAGAGATGATCGACGATCCGCGCCTGCGATCGACGTTTCTGAGACGGTACGCGGTTGGACTGCGACTGAACGGCGAACATGCCGAGGCACTCCAGCAGTACCTGCGCTACGCGGAGGGCGTTTCCGGGACGGCACGACTCGAACAGGTCGAAGGGGACCGGTTTGTCCGGAGCGATCGTTGGGTGCGGGGCGAGCTGCTCGAACTGCTCCGCGGTGCCGACGACGAGACCCGGGCCGGCATGAACGAGCAGTTCCGCAACTGGCTCGACGAAGCGACCGCGACGGCGGACGAAGAGGCCCTCAAACGGTTCGTCACGCTGTTCGGACCGCACCCGATTGCCGAACAGGCACTCGTGTGGCTGGCCAACCAGCTCGATCCCCTCGACGACTTTCTGGCCCTCGAGTCGCTGTTGTTGACCTTGAAACAGTCCGACCGGGCGGAGCTGCGCGGGTTCGCGACGGCGAAGCTGATTCAGACGGATCTGGAAATTGGACACTCCAGCCGAATCCCGCAGCTGGCCGCAGAACTCGAAGCCGACTACGCCGACGTCCCCTGTCTCGAGGGACGGACCGGACAGGAGCTGCTCGCCGAGTGGCGCGAGCGCGAAGGATGGGCATCCGTCGTCGAGCCGGCACCCGCATGGCCACTGGACCATGTGGAAGTGACCAGTTCGATTGCCGGCCGTCGCGGCACCAGTATGTATCCGGTCAGCCATGTTGGTCCCCGTTCCGCGGCGTTCTTCGGCTGGACCTTCTTTGTCGATGCGGCCGGCCAGGAGCTGACGGCGTACGACGCAATGGGCGAACGCCGGTGGACACTGCGGGTCGGCGGGACCGGTGGGCACGGGCCGTTTTCGGTCCGGTATGTCATGACCCGCGGTCACCTCATTCTCGTGGCGTTGCGGGACCACTTCCGCATCGTTGCGGTCGACGAAGATGACGACACCCTCGAGCTGTACAGCGGACGGTTTACTCAGGGACAGGCGACGGCGATCGTTCCGGCACGTCTTCGGGGGTTCCGTGGACAGCTGCAGCTCGACGCTACACGTCAGGAGCTACTCGGAAACGTCGGGCCGCTGACGGGAGACGCGCTCTGCTATCTCCTCGAATCGACTCTGCATGCCGTTGACCCACTGACCGGGCGGATCCTGTGGAAACGCGAGAACCTGCCGACCGGCAGCGAGATTCTCGCCGACGACCAGTACGTCATTCTGCGAACCCAGGACGACCGACTGCTGGTCTTTCGGGGGGACGATGGCGCGCTGATCGGCGAGCGGGCAGTTCCCGAAGGAGCCGTGATCGATCGTCGCGGTGCCGAGTGGGGACGCCTGATGCTCCTCTCCTATCGAGAGGGGGATCGGCAGTTCTTCGCCATGTACGACCCGGTCGACGAACGGGTCCTCTGGGATCGCGAGTTCGTGGAAGGAACCTGCTGGGCACCGGTCGATGGATACGGGATTGCCGTGCTGTCTCCCGCCGGCGACTTCGAGGTGCTCGATCCCCGAACGGGAACAACCACCGTGTCCACGAAACTGCAGCCGCAGCCACGACTGGAGAATTTCCTGGTCCAGTCAAACGAACAGTCACTGTTCGTGATGACCTACGCGCCACCGACCGATGGTTCGCATGTCGACGTGCTGCCGGCATCCGGTCGAAACCTGCCGGAGATCAACGGCTTCGTCTCGGGGGTGGCCCGGGAGACCGGCAAGCTGCTGTGGACGCAGCGCGTGGAGCGTCAGGCGATCGACGAGCATCTGCCGTCCGGCTGGCCCGTGCTGATCTTCACGGCGCGGCTGAGCGGCCCCAAGCTGCAGGAGAACGGTCGCTTCCAGACGGTCAGCGAACTTTCCACGCTTGTGCTCGACAAGAAGACCGGCCGCGTCATTCACGAGGGGACGATGCAGGACCCGCTGATGAATACCGGCTGGCAGGCGGTCGTCGACGAGCGGACGATCCGGCTGCGGTTCCGCCTGCGGGGAATCGAGTTCCGGTTCCGCGATCAGCCGGAGTCTCCCGAGCCGCCGCCCCAGAACGAGCCTGGGTCCGAACCGGAGCCTGCGTCCGAGTAGGCCGTGTCGGAAGGGACTCAGTCGTCGCTCGTGTCACTCTCGGGGGCGTGTTCGAGAGCCGCATGTCCGAGCGACTCGAGTGCGTCCTCTTCGTGCTCCGCTTCTTCCTCGACTTCCCGGACGCTCAGGCCCGACTTGTTGAAGTAGTACAGGCCGGTCAGCGTCACCGGGATGTACTGCACCATGTGGAAGTAGATCGAGGCGGCAAACACGGCGCGCGTATCTTCGGTGAACAGCTTGAGCACCATCAGAAAGCAGAGCTGCACAACGCCGAAGTACCCCGGCGACGAGGGGACCGTCACGCCGAACGCGACCACACCGAGCACGATGCACGCCACCAGCGGCGAGATCTCGATGCCGAACGCCCGCAGCGAGAGGTACACGAGCAGTCCGTTGAGGGCCCACTGAACCAGTGACGTCGCGACGATGCCGATCAGCAGGCGGACGTTCTTGATCGCCGACAGGCCGGCCGCTCCCGCTTCGAGCATGCCGGTCAGTTTGTCCCGCAGCCGCTCGGGCACAAACGGAAGCAGTTCGAGAATCCGTTCGGTCAGTCGTACGAACGGGCCGGTCCAGATTACGAACGAGGCCGCGGCAACAACCCCGGCAGCGGCCACGACCGCAACGGTAATCGCCGTGTTCTTGACGTCCGGATCCATCCCCGGAACAAACAGCAGGCCCAGGCCGAGAAACGCCAGGATCGCCAGGACGTCAAAGACCCGTTCGAGCACGACGCTGGAGAGAACCGCCGGCATGGGCAGCTTGTGTTCGCGCGATGCGACAAACACCCGCACAAACTCGCCCAGGTGAGCCGGCAGGAGATTGTTGAAGGCGAATCCGATCATCACCGGGCCGAACAGCGTCGGCACGGAGAAGTGCCCCAGAGGACGCAGCAGCATCTGCCATCGCCAGGCTTTCACCCAGTAGAAGAGTGCCAGCGCGACCAGCATCGGCCCGAGCGTCATGTAGTTCGCCGAGGTAAACGCATTGCCGATCTGCTGCAGGACGACCGCAGGGGGATCGTCGCGACACATCTCGAAGAACGCCCAGCCCAGGCAGCCGGCCGTCACCAGCAGTCCGACAGTCAGCTGGACGGCACGGGACTGATGCCATCGCGGGGAGGATTCGGACACAGGGTTCCCTTCGACTTCGGGCGTTGATGCTGCGGCGTTGATGCTGGGGGGGGCAGGGGGCCCGCCGGTGTCGACGACATCGTCCCGCGGTCGGTTACCTGTCCTTCGCGCCGGCGAGCTTGTGGATTGCTTTCCATTCCGCGGCAGTGACCGGCTGGATCGACAGTCGCGATCCGCGCTTCAGGACCATCATCTCTGTGAGGTCTTCGCTCTCCTTGAGCATGTCGCGCGTGACTGGCGTGTCAAACTTCTGAATCAGTTTCACATCGACCATGACCCAGGTCGGATCGTCCGGATCGCTTTTGGGATCGTAGTGATGATCGTCCGGATCGAACGCCGTGTGGTCCGGATATGCCGCCCGGACGACCTCGCAGGTTCCCACGACGGCCATCGGTTTGGCGTTGCTGTGATAGAACAGCACCCGATCCCCGACCTGGATGTCGTCCCGCAGCATGTTGCGGGCCTGGTAGTTGCGGACGCCATCCCAGAAAGTCGTCTGATCCGGCTCGGCGGCCAGGTCATCGATCGAATATGACGATGGTTCCGATTTGAAGAGCCAGTACCGCCGACGGGTACTTCGGGATTTCGACGCACGTTTGGCCATGAGCTGTCCCTGTCTCCTCGGGCAGGATGACGAATCGAGCACGACGGCACGCTGGAGGCCGCCGCGAAGGCCGTAACCTACTCAATCGTCGCTGGCAGGCTCCAGTGCTTCGTCCATCTCGTCATGCGAGGTGACCTGAATTCGGGTCGCCATGTCGTCGCGAACCCGCTGGTGAATGTCCTCCGGGTCCATGGCGCGGACCGCCTTGCGAATCGACCGGAGCGTGCGGCCAGGCAGGGCGATGTGGCAGACCGGTTCCCCCGGTTTGACCGCCGGAACCGTCGTCATCCCCAGGACGACGCCATCCACCGGGCTGATCAGAAGGTTCTGGTGCTCGCCCAGGATCGTGAAGTTCGACGCCACCGGCTGCCCCTGTTTGACCAGTTCGCCCGGCGTAACGTGAAACCGCAGAAAGCCTCCCACTTCGGCTCGAACCCACGTCGTCTTGCGGACCGTCGTCTGGTAGGGAGGAGAAAACCGCTCCCCCTCGAGCATGTCCAGTTCCATCAGCACGTTGCGGACGCCGCGCACCCCGATCTCCAGCATGGCCGGCTCGACTTTCAGTGGTTCGCCCGCTTCGAGAATCATCGTCGCACAGCCTTTTCGACACGCCTCGCGACGCATGCAGCCGACCGGGCCGGCTCCGTCGATGACCAGTTCGCAACCGAAGGCGCGGGCGATCCGGCGGACTTCCGGAATCGACAGGTCCGCGCGGACGTTCGGGAAGTTCGTGCGTGACGCCGCCGCCGCATGCAGATCAATGCCGTACTGACAGTGCGCGACGATCTCCTCCATGAAGGTGTTCGCGATACGGCTGGCCAGGCTTCCGGACGTCGAACCGGGAAACTGGCGGTTGAGGTCGCGGCGGTCCGGCAGATAGCGGTCGTGATTCTCGAAGCCGAAGACGTTGACGACGGGAATCAGCAGCAGCGTCCCCCGTTTCAGCTCGAGATCCTCGCCGTTGAGCAGCTCGTGAATGATCCCCGTACCGGTCAGTTCGTCGCCGTGAATGGCCGCGCTGACGAACACGCACGGTCCCGGCCGGCGGGCATTGATGACGCGAATCGGGGTGGCGATCGGATCCCCGGTATAGGTTTCGGAAATCTTCAGCCGGATGTCTTTGACTTCCCCGGGCCGGACGGAAACACCGCCTATCACCAGCTTCTTCGACCGACCGCTCATGCAAGGTGCTCGCAATGAAGGACTCGCAGCCGGGCCCGCATCGGTCTGCTGTAACGGGATCAGGTGTCGGAAATCGCCGCCAGGCCCGCTGACACGACACGGGCGACGGCATCGGCATCGTAGACGCAACCACCCCAGGTGCCGCCGCCCAGTTGCTGCAGCATGGCCCACATGCGCGTGTCGGCGGGGAGATCCGGATCGGCTTCGAGGGGCACGGCCGGTTCCCGTTCGGCGAGGATGCGGGCGCCGTCTTCCGGAGTGCAGCGCTGTTCCTCGGTGCCGACAAAGTTGATCTGCCCGGTCAGATTCACCCGGTCGACGATAATCTCGATCAGGTCGCCATCCCGGATCCGGCCGATCGGGCCACCGGCCAGGGCCTCCGGTCCGACATGACCGATACACGCACCGGTCGAGACACCCGAGAACCGGGCGTCCGTGATCACAGCGACATGCTTGCCGAACGGAAGATACCGCAATGCCGAGGTGATCTGGTATGTCTCTTCCATGCCGGAGCCGAGGGGGCCGCGGCACATCAGCACGATGATGTCTCCCTCGCGGATCGGCGGGTCGGTCCGCCCCTTGACCGCGGCGATGGCGGCCCGTTCGGACGTAAAGACCCGTGCCGGCCCCCGCTTGCGATACACCCCGTCGTCGTCCACCACGCTGGGGTCGATGGCCGTGCTCTTGATGACCGAACCCTCCGGCGCGATGTTGCCGACCGGAAACGTGACCGTGCTGGTCAGGCCGGCGGCGCGGGCCGCGTCGGGGGACATGATGACGTCGTCCGGATCGATGCCGTCCGCTTCACGGAGCCGTTCCCGCAACTGCGTGCGCCGTTCGGAGCCGGCCCACCAGTCCAGGACGGCATCGAGAGGCTCGCCGGTCGCCGTCAGGGCGCCGCCCCGCAGCAGGCCCAGTTCCCGCAGATGCAGCATGACTTCCGGGACGCCGCCGGCGAGAAACACGCGCACGGTCGGGTGTCCCACCGGGCCATTGGGAAGGACGTCGACGATCCGGGGCACCTGCCGGTTGATGCGGTTCCAGTCGTCGACCGTCGGGCGGGGCAGGCCGGCCTCGAACGCGATCGCGGGGATGTGCAGCAGCAGGTTCGTCGATCCGCCGAACGCCGCGTGCAGCACCATCGCATTGTGAAGTGCATCCTCGTTCAGGACGTCGGCCAGACTGAGCTTGCGCTCCTGCTGGGTGACGAGGGCCCGTGCCGCAGCGCGGGCACCCTCGAGCCAGATCGGCTGACCGGACGGTGCCAGGGCCGAGTGCGGCAGCGACAGTCCCAACGCCTCGGAGACCACCTGTGACGTGGCGGCCGTCCCCAGAAACTGACAGCCTCCGCCCGGCGAACCGCAGGCCCGGCAGCCCATCTCGGCGGCGTACGCCAGGTCGATCTCTCCGTGAGCGTATCGGGCCCCGATCGCCTGCACCTTGCCGGCGTCTTCTCCCTGTTCCGGCGGCAGGGTGACGCCACCCGGAACAATGATACATGGCAGGTCGCGGAAGGCGGCGACGGCCATCATCATCGCCGGCAGCCCCTTGTCGCATGTCGCCACCCCGATCACACCCTTGCGGGTCGGGAGCGAACGGATCAGTCGCTTGAGCACGACCGCCGCGTCGTTGCGATAGGCGAGGCTGTCCATCATCGCCGTCGTCCCCTGCGAGCGACCGTCACAGGGGTCGGAGACGAATCCGGCAAACGGGAGCTTGTCGAGCTGGTCAAGCTGCTCGGCCGCCGCCTTGACCAGCAGGCCGACTTCCCAGTGCCCGGTGTGGTAACCCAGGGCGATCGGCTTGCCGTCTTCGCCCCGTACGCCTCCCTGCGTGCTCAGCAGCAGGATCTGGTCGCGCAGCAGCTGCTTCGGATCCCAACCCATGCCGGCATTCTGGGTCATGCCGAACAGGTCACCGCTCGGACTGTTCAGCAGCATCTCCTCGGAGATCGGGAGGGAGCCTTCGGGACCGGGAGCACGGGACTGGACATCAAAGAATGCCGCTCCCGGAAGATCAAGGAGCGCAGCGAGATCGTGGGGCATTGGTCACTCACGGGCAGTGTGCGGGAAGTGAGGTCTGCCCTCAGTGTGACAGTCGCAGCGCCAAACTCAAAGCGACCCGGGCAAGATCGTGGCGGGGAAGACGGTTAAGCGGTGCGGAGCAGTCCGCGGCGGGGGAGCAAGCCGGCCTGGTGAAGAAAAGAAAGAACCCTCGGATGGCGTTGGACCGGAACGTCGGGAAGCTCGTGGTAGAGGACGCTGAAAGCAGAGTGGGTCAGGCTGCGATCAGAGTCGTACCGGTCCAACTGGGTCAGGATGCCATCCGAGGGCCAGGCTGGGTCAGGATGGTTTGAAAATATTGCAATGCCCGTGCCAATCACATCGCTTCGGCGCTCGCGACTATCCGTAAGGTTTTTGTTGCGTGTTTGTTATGGTGATTTCGTGTTTCTTCTGTCGGAGTGGCGCTTGTTGTTTCGGCGCCGAAAGAGTACCGTCGAACGGTCGTGTCAGCGCCGAAACCGGCGATTTCGGCGCGTCGAGGAGGGGTGCGGGTGTTCAGTGTCTATCGGCGAAATCGCTACTACATCGCTGCGCTGGCAGGTGCGAGCATCTGCTACGCCGTGCTGGCGCTCGCCTTCATCTCCACCAGCCCCGACATCGGTCTGCGGTGCCTGCTCGAATCCGCCGACACCCCACATGCCGGCGCCGGACTGACGATTCAGGGAGCGGTCCGGTCTCTCGATGACTGCAAGGGATACAGTCCGGAGGTCGGCGACGTCCTGGTGCAGATCCACGATCGCCGCATCCGCACCCTCGTGGACTTCGTCCAGGCGCAGGCCGACCTGCGCGATGCGGTGGTCGATCCGGTCTTCGAGCTGGCCATGGGGGCCGATCCGAGCGAATTGAGACGCTCGACCCTCTCCCTGGTGAAGTACCCGGATCAGTCGCGGCTGGTTCGCATCCGGTTTCACGCGCCCGACGAAACACGCATCCGGGAAGGATGGTTGTGGCTTCACGGACAGCCGTCCGGCGGAGTGCTCGCGTCGCTGATCTGGTCGCTTGTTCAGTCCGCGATCGTCGCGATTGCCGCATTCGCCTGCTGGAAGCGTCCCTACGACCGGACGATGTGGATCTTCTTCAACCTGACGGCGCTGACACTCATTGCGTACGTCGGGGGAAGCCACTGGTGGGTGATTGCCGGATCGATGTGGCTGACGCTGCCGTTTCTGGTCGCGGCGGTCCTGTTGCCGGTCGTCCTGCTCCACTTCTTCGTCGTCTTCCCCGATCGAACGCGGATGCTGCACGGAACGAGCCGCTGGGGGCTCGCAGCCATGTATGCCATCCCGGTCTTCGTCATCGTCGTCGGCGCACTGCTGATCCTGTTCACGTGGTGGGCGTCGCGGCTGGGGGCGGCAGATGGACCGTTTGCAGACATCGTCTCGCAGTGGACCGGTGGCCTGATGGCGCGGCTGTTGGGCGGTTTGCGGATCGGGATCTATGCCTACATGCTGCTGGCCGCTGGATACTTTGCGCTGAGTGTCGGCCTGATCGTTCGCAGTCTGTTCCGCACGCAGGACGTCTCCGAACTGGGGCAGGTCCGCTGGCTGCTTGCCGGCAGTCTCGCCGGCGCGATCCCAGTCGCCTACACCCTCTACCTTGCGTATTTCGACCGGGCGGCATTCGCGCTGGGGGCCGGCCGCTTGCCGATGTGGCTGGCGAGTATCGCCTTCATGCTCGCGTATGCGGTCGGCATTGCCCGCTACAAGCTGGCCATCGTCGACGAGGTGATCAACCGGGGCATGCGGTACTACCTGGTGAGCACCGCTGTCACTCTCACGTTCAGCGTCACGATCGCGTTGGGGGCCTTTGCCGCCTGGCGGAAGGGGCCGCCGCTGTTCGGTCACCATGTGGCGGTCGTCATTGTGCTTGCGCTGTCGGTGGTGGGACTGTTCTGGCTGCGCGATCGGGTGCAGCAGATGATCGACCGCCGGTTCTTCCGCGAGAAGTACCAGTTGAACCGGGCCCTCAGCCGTGTGAACCGCGCCGTCAGCGGCCTGGTCGAGCAGGGAGCGGTTGCCGACGACATGCTGGCATCCTGTTGTGAGGTGCTGCGTGTCGATCGCGCGGGCCTCTACATGCGTGGTGAAGGAAGCAGCCGGTTCCGCCTGGTCGATTCGGTTGGTACCGATCACTTTCCGCAGACGATCGAAGCGGACGGCGAAACGCTTTCGTTGCTCGATGACGGGACATCGCTGCAGCGTGCTCCGGGGGGGCATCCCGGTCCGCAGCGGCTCTTGCGGACATTGCAGGCTGAACTGGTCCACGGCCTGACACTCGACGGTGAACTGACCGGACTGGTCGCTCTGGGAGCCAAACCGGGAGGAGGCGGATACACCGCCGAGGATGCCACCTTCCTCACCGCCGTCAGCCGGTTGACCGGCGTGGCGCTGCATTGCGCGAAAGTTCACGGCGACATCACGCGGCTCAACGAAGATCTGCAGCTGAAGATCGACAAGATCTCCGAGCAGAGCCGTCAGATCGAACTGCTGCAGGGGCAGCTGGCGGGCGAAGCCCGTCCGCGTGAACTCGCTGCGACCAGCGAATTCCGGCGGGACGGAATCAAGGGGAACAGCCCCGCCATGCAACAGGTCCTGGCAACTGTTCGCAAGGTGGCCGGCAGCGAGTCGTCGGTGCTGATCCGCGGCGAGAGCGGGACGGGCAAGGAGCTGCTTGCGAAGGCGATTCACGACAACAGCGACCGGCGTGACGGTCCGCTGGTGACCGTCCATTGTGCCGCTCTGTCGCCGTCGTTGCTCGAAAGTGAACTGTTCGGACACGTCAAAGGGGCGTTCACCGATGCCCGCGAGGACAAGATCGGGCGTTTCGCGCTGGCCGACGGCGGGTCACTGTTTCTGGACGAAATCGGCGACGTCTCACTCGATGTCCAGGTGAAGCTGCTGCGGGTGCTGCAGGAACGGACGTTCGAGCCGGTCGGCGGAAGTCGGTCGATGACGGTCGACGTCCGCCTGATTGCCGCCACGCATCAGAATCTCGAACGGCTGATTGCCGCGGGCAAGTTTCGTGAAGACCTGTACTACCGACTGAACGTCATCACGGTGACGTTGCCGCCGCTGCGCGAACGTCGCGACGACATCTTCGAACTGGCGGTGCACTTTCTGCGTCGGGCGACGGAGCGGAGCGGCAAGCGGATCGTCCGGATTACCGACGAGGCGCTCGAGTCACTGCGTCAGTACGACTGGCCGGGCAACATCCGGGAGCTGCAGAACGTCATGGAGCGGGCCGTCGTACTTGCCGAGGGAGAGCAGATCACGATCGGCGACCTTCCAGTCGAAGTTCAGGTCGGCCGCCCCCGTCGTCTTTCCTCCGAGATTGTCGAGGTCAAGTCGGGGGCCGGGCTGCTCACTCACCACGAGCCACCCCGGCAGGCGACCGCGACCCGCCGCAGTCGCCGCCGCGACCCGATGCAGGAGCAGGCGGAACTGCAGGCTGCGCTCGACCAGGCGGACGGCAACAAGGCCGAGGCGGCCCGGCTGCTGGGGCTGCCCCGCAGCACGTTCTACAGCAAACTGAAGAAGTTCGGGCTGGGTTGAGGCTCGAGGCGTGAGGAAACGGAGCACGCTGGGGCCGTGACGTATTCGACAGGGTCTGAACGCTGTCATTGCCTGCCAGCTGTCTGGAGCACGCCTCCTGCTTCATCCACTCCCCGCCTCCTCGGTACTCATTCCTCGATGCTCGCTTCTTCCAAGCCGGGTGTGGTGCTCGATCTCGATCAGCAGCTCGAGCGCACCGCCCGCTGCGTAGATCGCAAACGCGAGGATGAAGATCGCGAAGTAGCCGACGCCGTACAGGCAGGCGGCGAGAGCGGCACTGTCGGCGACGACGGGGACTGCCCCCTGGATGAGGGCTGTCGTCAGCCCCACCAGGCCAATCACTCCGGCCAGCACGCCACAGATCTCCAGTGCGAGGGCGAGTAGGCGAAGCGGCCGATACCTCCGGTCCGTGAGCGTGGAAGGAAGCGGTATCTCCGGTTCGAGCTGAGAGGCGGCATCTGCAATGGCCCGCTGCTCGTCCTGACAGGCCGGACAGAGTTCCGGCTGTGGAATGTCTTCCCGGATCGCGTAACGCTTCTGACAGCCGGGGCACTCCCATTCGACGCGGGCGACAGCCATTGCTTCGGTCAATCCTCTCTCATTCCTCTTGCAGGACACTGTCCACGATGCCGGCCGGGAGGTCACGGCCGGTCAGCGCCTTGAACTGAGCGGCGATCTGATGTCGGTAAACGTCGGATGGCTCGATCAATCGACTGCCGCGCAGGCGTGCTTCCGAAAAAAGCCCGGTTTCGCGCGGCGGATCGCTCACATCCAGCACGATTTGTCCCGGCTTGAGGAACGTCGGGTTCACCTGGCCGTGGTTGTGTCCCGCTTGCAGGCGCGGGTCGGCGAGGACGACGACCTCGGCGAGCGTGTCGTACAGGCTCTGGTAGGGGACGAACCGGCACTCGTTTTCGCTCGCAACTCTCTGGGCCTCCTTGTCGTTCGGCCCGACGATGCTCACCATGCCGTCCCGCCGACGGACCGCGTACACCATCGACTCGGCGATCCCGCCGTTGCCCAGGATCATTACGTTCTGGCGATCCAGCGGGCGGGGATTTTCGTCCGACTTGCCCAGTGACGATTCGAGCACTGTCAGGCCGCTGCGCCACAGCGTGTTGTATCCGTGCCAGTGGTCATCCCGCTTCAGCAGCAGGTCGATGTAGCGGCTGTGCTGGTCGTGTTTGTCGATCTCGTCGGCAAGCGGGAGGATGTCGCGACCCAGTCCGCCGCTGACGAGCACCGCCTTGATCTTCAGGACCTCGAGCATCTTCTTGAGGCGGCCCATGTCGCCCGGGACGATCGGCAGGCAGCGGACGTTCATCCCGGACTGGCGGAATGCTTCGTTGAGGATCCGCGTCGTGGCTGTCTGCGATGGGCCGAATCCGGCGACCGCCACAAAGACGGTCTTCGGGCCGATGTCGCGGCAATGGTAGGTCTCGTCGAGTTCGAAGACGGTGGCCTGTCCCTCGTGAGCTTCCATGCCCTTCTCGAGTGCCGCGTAGATCCACGGTGAGCCGTACTTTCGTCCCAGCAGCGAGAAGGTCAGCTCCGCCGGGCCCAGCCCCATGCCGACGACCGGCAGAATCCGTTTCTGGCTGACGGCGGCCAGCAGTGGCCAGGCGGCGTCGATGGTGGGCGTCGGCCAGCAGAACTTGACGACGTCCGCCTTGGCGTTCGAGGCCTCGTAGAAAACGCGGTTCACATCGGACTCGGGCTGGTCCAGCCGCGTAAAGCTGATGACCCGTTTGGTGTTGCCGAACCGCGGCACTTTCCCGGCGATGTCGAGGTCGAGTTCGACGTAGTCGGGGCCGGCAACGATCGCCTGCCGCAGCAGCATCAATCGTTCTTCTTCGGACCCTTTCCATTGTCCGCCATCTTCGGGGCGACGGCAGGAGACGATGAGCGGCTTGTCGATCGCCTTGACCAGGTCACCGACGTCCGGTTCCTTCAGGAAGTGGTCGAGGCAGAGTTCGACGATATCGCCGTGCCGGGCGGCGTTGAGCAGATCGGCTTTTGCGAGCGTTCGCGACGTGGGAGTGACGGTGATACAGATCACGAAACCGCCTCCGGAAGGAAAGGGAATCAGCGGATGCGATGCTACGTCGCCGAAGGAGGGACTGCAACGATGAGAATTGCGGGGGTGTGCCGGAGGTTCCGTGTCGTGCGGGACTGCCTCTGGAGAACGTATTGCGCTTGCGGGTATGATGAATCCGTCCTGTGTCGAACATTGCGTCTGGAGGTCGCGCGGGATGTGGTGGCTGACTTCGCGGTGTCCGCGGTCTCCGCCTGAGTGGCCAGTGCTCATTCTGCCGTGACAGTGTGAGTGTGGTTGACTCAGGAGGAAGAAGCGGTGCGGGCCAGAGAAGAGGAAATCGTTGTCACCGAAGTCACCCGGTTCCGGGAGCCGGCCCGGGTCTGTACCGCGGGCGTTACGGCAGACGGCCGGGTTGTGCGACCGATACCGTATCTGCTCGCCGATTTCTGTCGCAAACGCGGGATTCGTCCCGGCGTGATTCTCGTCGGTGACTGGCGGGCGGTCGTCGATGCCTCTCCGCCGCACGTCGAGGACTGCCGGTACACGCGTGTGGGTGTGTCGGGGACGGCATCCGCAGAGCGTTTTCGCGAGGCGCTGCGGGCAACGCTGGCTTCGACGATGGCGGAAGGGTTCGGCGTTGCCATTCGCAGTCGCCAGAAGTGCATACCGGAGAGCACGCCACCACAGCGCTCACTCCTGACGGTTCGTGTGTCTCCCGCGAGGTTCTGGCTCCAGCCGGATGACCTTGCGTCGGGGCGGCTCAAGGCCCGCTTTCGTGACAGCGGTGGCACCGAGCTTCAGTATGTTTCCGTGACTGACCGGGGACTGTTCGAGCATGTCGCGAACGAGAGATTCCGTGTGTCGACGATCCGGCGGCTGAATCGGTTCGTCCGTTCCCAGGAGGAGGTCTACCTGAGACTGGGGCTGAGCCGGCGATATCAGGCACCGGATGGCCGCACTGGATTCTGGATTCAGCTCAACGGTGTCTACACGTTTCCGCAGTCACTGAGTTACATTCCATCTCCTGAGGCGTCGCGAGTGCCAGGCGGGAAGTGAGGCGAGTCATGTCGAAACAGACTCTCTGGACAATCGGTCATTCGACTCGCGACCTGGACGGGTTCCTGGGCCTGTTGCAGGCCAATGGAGTGACAGCGGTCGCAGACGTCCGGTCGCATCCGTACAGCAAACTGGTGCCGCACTTCGATCGCGAGACACTCGCCGCGTCACTCAAGGCGTGTGACATTTCGTATGTCTTTCTGGGCGAAGAGCTGGGCGCTCGCCGGGAGGAAGACTGCTGCTACGTCGACGGACGGGCGGAGTACGAGCTGATCCGCCGGACGCCCGCGTTTCAGACGGGCCTGCAGCGTGTCCGCAGGGGAATGCAGCAATACGACATCGCACTCATGTGTGCCGAGCGCGACCCCCTGACGTGCCATCGGTCCATTCTGATTGCACGTTCGCTTTGCGGCGAGTTCGACGTCCGGCACATTGTCGATTCCGGTGTCGTCGAGTCGCAGGGGGAGGTAGAACGGCGTCTGCTCCGCATCTGGGGGCTGGAAGGGCGGAGTCTGTTTGGAGACGATGCCGAACTGCTCGATGAGGCGTATCAGCGGCAGGCGCGGGAGATCGCATACGTCAGGCCGGAGGCCGGCACACCAGGCGACGGGGCAGGTTGATGATTCGCGTGTTTACGATCGGTTTCACCCGCAAGTCCGCAGAGGAGTTCTTCACGCAGCTTCGCGAGGCTGGCGTCCGCCGGATTCTCGATGTGCGACTGAACAACAGGTCGCAGCTGGCCGGCTTTGCGAAACGGGACGACCTTCGTTTCTTTCTGCGCGCGGTCGCCGATATCGACTACGAGCACGTCACCGAACTGGCACCGACGCGTGAGATGCTCGATGCGTTCAAGAAGCATGGCGGCGAATGGGACGTCTATGAGCAGGAGTTTCTCGAGCTGATGGCCCGCCGCGGAATCGAGTCGATCGTGACTACGGAGATGCTTTCCGACAGCTGTCTGCTGTGCAGCGAACATCTGCCGGAGATGTGTCATCGCCGGCTGGTCCTCGAGTACCTGGAGCGTGAGTGGGATCACGGGATGTCGGTCACCCATCTGGTGTGACATTGCCCGGTCACAGCGATGGTTTCGCAGGGGCGTTGGCAGTTCCCGTTCGGCGAGAGGTGCAGCACGATGGGGCGGTGCTGCGTCATGCGTCGTCTGTTCTGAAGCAGCGTGTTGGATGCCGGCAACGGTTCGTGGTGTCCCGCTGTCTGCAGGCATCAACGCTGTCGTAACACGACGTTCATTCTTGCTGATGCACCGTTGCGTCACTGCGGTCGACGCCGTAGGCTTGAGGCGACTCGCTGTCCCCTCCAATCCACAACATGACTTGAGTCGTGAGGGTCTCTGCCATGGCGCGAACCGTTCGATTGCTGCTGGGTGTTTGTGCCGCATCACTTCTGTGGGGAACCGCTACCGTAGGGTTGGCACAAACCGGCACTGCGCCGGCTGCGACCGCTCCTGCCGAGGCGGCACCGGCTGATGCTGCTGCGGCGTCCGATACAGCGGAGACGCAGTCACATTCGCCGGAGTCGGAACTGCACCAGGCGGCGGCGAAGTTTGTCGAGTTCTACAACGCCGGTGATGCTGAAGCGATTGCCGCCCTGTTTGCTCCCGAAGCTGAGATCGTCATTCGTTCCGGCGAGTCGATCCAGGGCCGCGAAGCCATTCAGCAGGCGTTTGCCGACACGTTTTCGGGATCGCCCGGGGCGGCCATCAGCCTGAAGATGGATGACCTCCGCTTCATCACCGACGACGTGGCGGTCGAGCGCGGCAGTACGACGTACTACCCGGATGGTGAGACCGCAACGGTCGAGAGCCGCTACACCGTGGTGCATGTTCGCCGGGACGGCGGGTGGATGATGGTGGCCGCCCGGACCGTCGAAGAGGAAGTGCTGACCAACTACGAGCATCTGCGGGTGCTGGACTGGCTGGTCGGTGACTGGGTGGATGAGGGGGCCGACTCGGTCATTGAGTCGTCGTACAGCTGGTCGCCGAACGGGAGCTTCCTGCTGCAGAAGTTCAGCGTGCGCAGCAGCGACGGTGTGCTGATGGAAGGGACGCAGCGCATCGGCTGGGATCCGCAAGCCAAACGGATCCGCTCCTGGATCTTCGATTCGGAAGGGGGATTCGGCGAGGGGATCTGGACTCGTGCCGGTGACGAGTGGATCGTCCAGTCGCAGTCCGTGCTCAAGGACGGGACCAGCGCGACATCGACCCGGCGTCTTCGGAGACTGGGGGATGATCATATCATTGTGACGATGACCAGTCGGGTTGTGGACGGTGAACTCCTTCCCGATATTGCGGTGACGATGGCTCGGAAGCCGCCGGAACCGACGGACGAATCCGAGTAGCGCGGCCGATTCATCGCGCACGTCACTCTCTTCAACAGGCCGGGGCCGCAGCTGCCACTGACCGCGGACGGCATGCTGCCAGCGACTATGGAGATCGAGCAATGCGGCGAAGGCAACTGATCTGTCTGTTGTGTGCGGCTCTCATGCTCTGCCCGCCGTCGCTGGGGACGGCGTGGGCGAGGGGCTTTGGTGGCGGTGGTCGCGGCGGTGGTCGCGGCGGCGGGGGCGGCTTTCGAGGTGGCGGAGGGGGTGGTGGTTTCCGCGGTGGCGGAGGAGCACGGCCATCCTTCAACCGGTCGCCGTCGATGAGCCGGCCTTCAATGCCGTCCCGACCGGCATCCCGACCAAGCATGCCGTCGCGTCCCTCACCATCGCGTCCTTCTCCATCCCGACCGTCCCCATCAAGACCTTCTCCGTCGCGTCCCTCTACGCGGCCGTCGGTTCCCTCCCGTCCCTCGGCAGGCAGTCGACCGTCCATCGGAGATCGCCCTTCAATCGGCAGTCGTCCTTCGATCGGCAATCGGCCGTCGACACTGCCCGGGAATCGTCCCGGCAGCCGGCCCGGTTCGGTGCAGCTTCCGAATCGACCGGCCACGCGGCCGGGGAGCGGGCGTCCGTCGATTGGAGACCGGCCCTCGATCGGTGGTCGACCCGGCATTGGAGACCGTCCGACGACACTTCCCGGCACCCGTCCGGGCATTGGCGATCGCCCCGGTATTGGTGATCGCCCGACAACGCTGCCCGGAACACGCCCGGGCATTGGGGACCGGCCCGGAATCGGGGACCGGCCCGGAATCGGGGACCGGCCCGGAATCGGTGATCGGCCCGGGACAGGGGATCGGCCGACGATCCGACCCGGCACGCGTCCCGGTGACCGGCCCGGCATTGGTAATCGTCCCGGAGCGCGGCCCGGAATTGCTGACCGGCCCGCACAGCTCCCCGGACTGGGGAACTTTCCCGGCATTGGTGATCGGCCCGGTATTGGTGACCGACCAGGCATTGGTGACCGCCCCGGAATTGGTGACCGACCTGGGGGCCCTGGCGACCGTCCAGGAATTGGTGATCGCCCCGGAAGACCGGGAGATCGCCCCGGACGACCCGGTGACCGACCGGGGGACCGCTTCCCCGGGAACCGTCCGCCTGGCGATCGCGTTGAACGCCGACGCGATCTGCAGGACCGCCTCGACAACAGATACGACCGGCGGGACTACCGCAGGGATCACTACGAAGACTGGCACCGCTGGAACGGCCGCTATGCGGCCTATCACCGTGGCTGGATGCACGGCTACTGGCACGGACACTACAACTCCTACTGGCACCACATGTGGGACAACTACCCCGCTCTGGCGGCGTTCGGCGTCACGGCGTGGGGAGTGAACCGGCTGGCGTACACGTTCGGCTACTGGAACTACTACAACCCCTACTACGTCGCTCCCGTCACAGTTTCGCCCGGCGTCGTGATCGATTACTCGCAGCCGCTGGTCGTCTACGACACAACGTCGACCGCGATGGCGAGCGATCCGTTGCCAGCAGTCGATCCCGGGCCGTCGGCCGATGCGTCTCCCTCAGCGACCCCGCCCGACCCCAAGGTCGAAGCCGCGATGGACTCCTTCGATGCCGCCCGGATCGCCTTCGGCAAGGGGGACTACGACGAAGCGATGACGCAGGTCAACGCGGCTCTGGCAAAGATCCCGGACGATGCGACGTTGCATGAGTTCCGGGCGCTGGTGCTGTTCGCTCAGGGGAAATACGACGAAGCCGCCGCGACGATGTATGCGGTCCTGGCCGTCGGTCCCGGCTGGGACTGGACGACGCTGAGCGGCCTGTATCCGGATATCGACGTCTACACGAAGCAGCTGCGGGCTCTCGAAGAATACCGGGACAGTCATCCCGACGATCCTGCGGTTCGCTTCCTGCTGGCGTATCAGTACATCACATGCGGGCATACCGAGGCGGCAACGAAGCAGCTGCAACGCGTGCTCGAGCTGCAGCCGGATGACCGCGTGGCCCGCGATCTGCTCGAGATGACCGCCGGCCCGGACGCGCTTCCGCAAGGCATCGTCGGAACCCGCACCACGCCGGTCGCCCCGGACAGCGCACCCAATATCGAGCCGTCCCAGATCGTGGGCGACTGGACGGCGGAGGGGAACGGCGATTCGTCCTATCACCTGATGCTGACCGAGGACGGCAACTTCACCTGGGGCTTTACCCAGATGGGCAAGAGCCAGGAGGTCAGTGGAGTCTACGCGCTGGACAAGGGGGTTCTGGCCCTCGAGCCGGACAGTGGTGGCACGATGCTCGCCGAACTGTCTGACGTCTCCGGAACGCAGTTCCACTTCACCATGGTTGGCGGTCCGAAGAACGATCCCGGTCTGGTGTTCGCCAAGGGGCCGCCCGCGGCTCGATGAAGCCCGGACGGGCTGTCCGCCAGAGCGTCCTTGATGTCGGACGTACCGGCGAGGGCTGGGGAGAGTTCTGTGTCACTCCCCGGTCCTCCGGGACCGGTGTGTGTGGTCGTGCGCAGGGGGGCCCGCGGCAACTGCTCTTGAAGTCGCTGTGAACTGCGGGTAGCGTCGGAGGAACCATTTCGGACGGGGACCGTTTCGTTGGCACGCACGCGGGCGCGATCCGCGGATGCCCGGGCTCGAAGACTGCCTCGCATGACCCTCTCGCTACGTCAGTTCACGAAACTGCTGGCCGCCACACGCCTGATGTCTCCGGCACAGATTCGGGAGTTCGTCGATGCGATCCCGGAATCACGACGACCGGAAAGCGGTGAGCAGCTGGCTCGGGCTCTGGTACAGGCCGGACGACTGACACGCTGGCAGGCGAGCCAGATCGCTGAGGGGAAGGGAAAGTCCCTCGTTCTGGGCAATTACGTCCTCCTGGCTCCCATCGGTCGCGGCGGCATGGGGGTGGTGTACCAGGCCCGGCACCGGCGGATGAAGCGGGTCGTTGCCCTCAAGACGCTCTCTCCCGAGCTGACGCGGACCGCCGAACTTGTGGCCCGGTTTCAGCGGGAGGTTCAGGCCGTTGCCCGCCTCGAGCATCCCAACATCGTCGCGGCCTACGATGCGGACCAGGAAGCGGGGTGTCACTTCTTCGTGATGCAGTTTGTCGATGGCGAGGATCTCGCCTCGCGCGTCCGACGGGAGGGACCGCTTCCGTTTCATACGGCGGCCAGCTTTCTGTGTCAGGCAGCCCGCGGACTCCAGTATGCGCACGAGCGGGGCGTGATTCATCGGGACATCAAGCCGTCCAACCTGCTGCTGGCCCGGGATGGTACCGTCAAGGTGCTTGATATGGGGCTGGCACGGTTCGATGGCGAGGAGGTCACGGGGACGGATCTGACCGACTCCGGCGCAGTCATGGGGACGGTCGACTACATGTCCCCGGAACAGGCCGAGAATACCCGTGACTGCGACGCCCGCTCGGACATCTACAGTCTCGGCTGCACGCTGTTCTATCTGCTGACCGGCCGGCCGACGTACTCCGGAGACACGACCGTGCGGAAGATCCTGGCGCATCGCGAGGATCCGTTGCCGTCTCTGTCGGCTGCCGCCGGCCTCCCTCTCGGTGTCGATGCGGTCTTCCAGAAGATGATCGCCAAGCGTCCTGAGGACCGCTATCAGTCGATGGAGGAGGTGATTGTCGATCTCGAGCAGGTTGCCGGGGAACCGGTCGAGTCGGGCGTTGCCGGCGCCGACAGTCAGTTGAACGCCTTCCTGCAGTCGATCGACACGATTTCCCCACCCGTCTCGGATGACGACACCCGGGCGGAAGAGCCCGTGCGTGTCGACGTTGCGGAGGCGCCTGACACGGTACTGGCGTCCAGGGCCGATGCCGAAACGTCGATGTCAGGAACCATGGCGACACAGTGTGTCGGAAACGCGCGCGTTGCGCAGCGGACCGGTCGTGGGCGAGCGGGGTACTACTGGATCGCCGGAGCCGGTCTGCTCGCGGCCATTGTTCTTGGTGCAGTGTTTCTGCCGAAGACTCCGCAGGGCCGCCGGCAGCAGACGCCACAGGCATCGCCGGACGCTGCAGTCCCTGACACTGGTGCGCCTTTGGTCGGGAACGGACCGGTTGCCGATTCCCGCCTGCAGTTTGACGGGCGGCGGGGATATGCCCGGGTCGCGGACATCGGCTACGACGGGCAGGGGCCGTTCACGATCGAGGCAACGGTTCTGAACCGGTCGGCCCACCGGCAGGTCGTGCTGCTGCTCAGCGGATATCTTCAGCTCGAGGTCGACCCTCAGAGTGGATGCTATCTGCTCCGGGCGGAGCTTCCTGAAGGCCGACAGGTGGCAATGACTTCCGATTCGCCCGTGGCGGTCGAACATCCCACGAAGCTTGCCGTAACGTGGGACGGCCGCGAACTGGCCATGTTCGTCGATGGCGTGCGCCAGTCGCAGAGTCTTTCGCTGAGTACCTTCGCCGGTGACCTGAAACCCCGGTTCCAGATTGGGGCGGCCATCGAACCGGAGGACGGAAACTATCTGTATTTCGCCGGTCAGATCGACGATGTTCGCGTGTCGCGCGGCACCCTGTACACGGACACATACGTCCCGGCGGATCGGTTCGAGTCGGACGAGGCGACTCTGGCGCTGTATTCGATGGATGGCGGGCGCGGGGCGACAATCGTTGATCGTTCCGGCCATGATCGTCATGGGAGCATGCGCGGTGCCGTCCGTGTCCCTGCAGAGGCGGAGGCAAACCACGCTGTTGCTTCGCCACAGCAGGACTTCGCGCTCATGTTCGACGGGAGAGATTCCAGGGTCGACCTGAAACCGTTGCGGTTCGACCGGACGCAGCCGCTGACTCTGGAGGCCCGTGTGCGGCTGTTGCCACTAAGCAAGTCCCGCATGAAGCCGGAGATGATTGTCGGGTGTCACGATCTTCTGCTGCTGGTTCACTACGCCTGGATCACGCAGTCGTACAAAGGGAAGGAAGTGCTGCTTGATCTGAGGTCGACGGGGGAGCCGGCCCGGCCAAGGGGGCACCGCGCAGTTCACATTGCCACGGTCTGGAACGGGCGTCGCGTGACGATGTATCTCGACGGCGAGCAGATTGCCGAGTCCGACTATGTCATCTCTCAGGACGAGCGCCCCTACAGTTTTCACCTTGGCGGGGGGCTGATCGGCAGTGGGCGTGGCGTGTCGCTCAACGGTCTTGTGGACGAAGTCCGGATCTCGAATGCGGCCCGGTACAACGGCCCGTTCATCCCGGAGGAGCGGTTTGAGCCCGACCTGTTCACCCTGGCACTGTATCACTGCGATGAAGGGGCCGGAGACGTGCTGAAAGACGCGTCCGGCCGCGGGAACGATGGCACGATCGACGGCGCGAAGTGGGTGCAGGTCGATCGGCAGCTGAACGTGGTCGACGAGTCCGCATCGACCGCGGAGTGATTCGCCGGTGCGGTAAGTGTCAGCGCCGCTCGGGACGTTCCAGTTCGTCGAACCTGATTTCGCCCAGATCCCGTGTCTCGCCGACTTCGAGTTTCAGCTCCTTCAGCAGGATGCGGCGGTCAATGATCCGGTTGGCGGCCCGGTCGGTGATGGTGATCTCGACCGTCAGCGGAAGATCGGCAGGCAGTCCCACAAGTTCGAAACGTCCCTCCTCATCGGTCCGCGGGCGGTAGCCTCCTTCCGGCTGCGAGGGAATCCGTGCCTGCAGCTTCGTCGGGTCGTGCGGGAAGGGAGTGCGAAGCTCGGCGTCGGCAACGGGCCGTCCGGTTCCATCGACCACGCGCCCCCGGATCGCCGACGCAGCCACCAGCGTGATGCGGGCCTGCCTGTCCGTCGGCTCGACCCGGGTCCATCCAGCCCACTTGCAGTCCCGGCTGCGGGCCTGCGTGATTCGTACTGTTTCGCCTTTGAAGAAACGGATCGTTGCCGGTTCCAGCTTCTGCATCCGGAAGTCGAACGTGACCAGCGAGAACGGGCCGTAGTCCGACGTTGCGTTCGAGTAGTAGACCTGGCTCGGACCTCCCGCGGGCCGCTCGAATTCGAGCGGTACGTCGGTTGTCTTCTCGCCGACCACGAGATCAACGGTGTGTGACTCGGCATCGTCCGGGGGATCGATTTCGACGATCAGGTGGTAGTCCCATGCATTGAGATACGTCGGCTCTGTCCGGAACATCGTGCGACGTCCGTCCTCGCGGTAGCGATGGTGTTCGATCGCGTCCCAGCCGGTGCCACGGCGATAGTCCGTGCCTTTGCGATTGACTCTGTTGCTGGAGGCACGAAACCCGAGAATCCCCGGGCCGGGCAGGACCTGAATCGTGAACCGGCCGTCACTGTTCACCCTCGCCGTGTGACGATCCATGCTGAGCGAAGACGGCTCGAGCGCCTCCAGGTGCGGATTGTCGTTGAAGGCGTACGCTTCGACGATGCCGGAGACAGGCTCGCCTGTGATTCGGTCGGTGACGCGGCCCGTGACCGTCACGCCGCGCGGCATCAGAAAGTCCATTCGTGCCAGCAGTTCCTCCGCTGAGAGACGCGGAAACCGCTCGACCGCGACCATCGGGACGTCGTCCGGCGGCATCGCGAACACGCGCGACTCGCCCAGCGGCAGGCCCAGCAGGGCGTATTCGCCGTCTGCGTTCGTTCGTGACGCGATGATGCGTTCGGCCCGTTGAAAGTGGAAGCCCGATAGACGCCACGGGCTCACGGTCGCTCCGGCCACCGGCTGGCCGGTTTCCGCGGTCGTCACCTTGCCCATGAGCGGTACCGACGGCGCGACGGTTTCGTTGACGCTGGCGTACGAATGAACCGTCAGTGTCGATTCTCTCTGTGGGAGCTCGACTGGGACGGACTCGCCATCGTCCGTTCGGACGAGGATTGTCCTTGCGGCAACACGCGTCCCCACGGCCATCAGCCCGACGAGGAGGTCCGGACCGACCGAGTCGATCACAAAGCGGCCGTCGTCGTCCGTTTCTACCCAGGGGAGGAGCAACTCCGAGTTTTCCCCGATCAGGACCGGTCGTCCCATCGATTGAAGCGTCAGGATATTCGGGGTCTTCGCAACCGCTTCCGCCAGAGTCGAGCGACGTCTCTGGTCATAGCGCCGGAGAGTGTACGGTCGAATCCGTACACCAGCCGCGGGGTTTCCTTCGGAGTCAACGAGCCGGCCCCGGATCGGCACAGCCCGCGGCAGCGTAAACGTCACGTCGACGCTGCCCGGTTTCGGCCTTTCCAATGCATCGCCAAGTGCCGCGACGAAACCGAATCCCTCGCCACGCGCGTACAGCCACGTCGCAGGAGGACCGACCGGTTTGTCCAGCGGCACTCGAAAACGGCCCTCGTCGTCGGTTCGGGCCAGCTCCCGGATCGGTTCGGGGTATCGGAGTTGTCCGGCCACGATCGCACCGGGAATCGGCTGCCCCTCCTCGTCGACCACGCGGCCGGTCAGTTCGTAGGTCGGCTGTGCCGATGCGACGCGAGGCCCCATCCACACGAGTGCCGCGGCGAACAGCAGCCGATGAACGTCGGCGAGCGAGAGCGGGACGCAAGACATGAGGTCAGGCCCGGTTTGAGGTTTCGGAGAGTGCCAAAACACCTGTCATCTCAACATGCAGAACCGTCGAACGCAACTGATTTCGGCGTTGACGGGCAGGGCGGACTCGGCAGATTTCATGCGTGAACGCTCCCATCTCTCTGCGTCGATGTGGTATCAGTTCCTCTGGCGGAGGTCGAAAGGCGACCCTCCGCAACGCGATCTCCATTCTCCTTGAGCGAGCCGACCCCGTGGCATTCGACGTCAGCAGCATCCAGCAGGCGCTTCGCGAGTTCGACATCGACGCCTGGCTTCTGTACGACTTTCGCGGCTGTAACTCCCTGGCACGCCGCGTCCTGGAAATCGACGACGATGCGATCGGTTCACGTCGGTGGATGTACCGGATTCCCGCCGAGGGGGAGCCACACAAGCTCGTGCACCGGATCGAAGCGTCAGCCCTCGATCATCTGCCGGGTGAAAAGACAGTCTATCTTCGATGGCAGGAGTTCGAAGCGGGCGTCGCCGAGCTGGTGAATGGCTTTGCACGCGTCGCGATGGAGTACTCGCCGCGAAACTCCAACCCGTACGTGGCCCGCGTCGATGCCGGGACCGTCGAACTGGTGCGGGGGGAAGGGGCGGACGTCGTCTCGTCCGGCGATCTGGTACAGCTGTTCGAGTCGGTCTGGGACGACGAGCAGTGGGCGATGCATCAGGACGCGGCCGTGCACACCAACGCCGCCTTCGATGTGGCGTGGAACTTCATCGCCGAACAGGTCCGCAGTAACGGGGGCGTCGAGGAAGCAGTCGTTCGTGATGCGATCATGGATCACTTTGCCGCCAACGACCTGGTGACGTACCACCCGCCGATCGTGGGGCGCGGGCCGCACAGCGGACTGCCCCACTACGAGACCGGCACCGGCGACGATACGCTCATCCGCGATGGGGACTTCGTCCTGATCGACCTGTGGGCAAAGCTGAACCGACCCCGGGCGGTCTACAGCGATCTGACGCGCACCGGCTATGTCGGGACGGAGGTTCCGCAGAAGTACACGGAGATCTTCGAGATCGTTGCCGCGTCACGCGATGCTGGCATTGCTCTGGTGCGTGACGCGTTTGCGCAGTCCCGTCCGCTGCAGGGGTGGGAGGTGGACGACGCGGTCCGCAACGTCATCGAAGAAGCAGGCTACGGCGAATACTTCCGCCACCGGACCGGGCACAACATCGGTCAGGAAGTGCACGGCAACGGGGCGCACATGGACAACCTCGAAACGCACGAGGAACGTCTGGTGCTGCCGCGAACCTGCTTCTCGATCGAGCCGGGCATCTATCTGCCGGAGTTCGGCGTCCGCAGTGAAGTCGATGTGTACATCGACGAGTCGGGGGGCGTGCAAGTGACCGGCGGGGAACTGCAGACAGAAGTGGTGCCGATTCTGTCGCGGTGAGCCGAGGTTGCCGCTGGGAACTCAGGCCTGTTTGTGAACTTCGAGGGTCATCTGATCGCCGAACCAGCGCATGAAGGGGAGCACCTTGAACATCTGGTGATCCCAGCGTTCGAGGGTCGGTCGTCGTCCGAAGAATGACGACAGTTTCGCAATCACATGAAAGCGGGTCACCTTCAGGTTGCCGAACGTCTCCCGCATGATGCGGAAGTCGGTGCCGTCGAGGTTCTTCTCGCCCGGTGCGTCCTCAAAGTGCATCGATCCGGTCGCCAGAGACTTCACTCCCTTGGGCAGGATCCACGTAACGGGGGGAGAGTTGCGGAATTTGTCGCGCAGCGGTGTCAGACGGGGTTCCTTGAAGATCGCCCAGCCGCCCGGCTTGAGTACCCGGTGCACCTCGTTGATGCAGCTTTGCGTATCGACGTGGTGGATGACGTTGACGCCGACAACCCCATCAAACGTAGCGTCTGCAAACTCAAGTTGTTCGGCGGGTTGCTGGTGGAACCGTGCCCGTTTGGTCAGATCGAAGCGATGCGCCAGCTCTCGGGATGTTTCCACGCACTTGAGGGAGATGTCAATGCCGTCGACGTCAAATCCAATATTCGCATAGATCACGGCGTCTCGTCCGTAGCCGGACCCGACAACGAGCAGGCGTTTACCCGGCTCCACGCGAGTTGCGACGAACGAGTAGGTACTCCAGTAGGGACACCAAGGCCCAAAGCGTAGCTTTTCATAGTGGTCAAGTCGGACTGCGCCGAGATTGAAGTCCCGCGTGTCGAATTTCTCTTGTTGGGCAGCATGAATGTCGGTGAGGTCGCTCACAATCACTCCTATGCGCAGGTGACTTGGCGGCCCCACGCGGGGTCGGCACGAATCGGAAGCTACTGCCTCGGATGGTACACAACTCGACAAGACCCGAAGACTCAATCATAAGACTCGACACGCGGAGCACCGTCAACAGATGCCTTCCAGCTCACGTCAAAAACCCGGGAGTGTGCTGGCATCTATTCCAATCGTCATTTCTTCCGAAAACCGCCCGCTGCAAAGTCGGCACGGGCCTTTTTCTCCTGGGCGGCCGAGACTTCGGGATTTGGCGTCGCGTCCACCTCGATGTCGCCGCGGATCCACTTCACCGCCGTCGTGATCGAGTCAAGAAACGGCCTGTTCGTCCAGGTCACCTCGTTGTGCCCGAGGTTGTTGAAGTAGACCTTCCCCTCGCCGTAGTCCTTGATCCAGCAGAGCGGGACGTGATAGCCATGTTCGGTGTTCACCGGACGGTCTGTCGGGCTCTGTGAGTAGTCGAGACTCATCAGGACGCGAACCTTTTCGGGCTGCCAGTGGCGGTACATGTAGATTTCGTCACGAATGACGAACTCCTTGCCGAACGGCGCTGCCAGCGGGTTCTCCGGTTCGTGGACGGTGAACGTGTTCGTCGTACCGGCCGTCCAGGGATGACCGATGAACGTTCCACCGATCATGTCCCAGTATGGTTCGTAGTTGTGGTAGGTGTCGGCGGCGGAGTGAAAGCCGAGCACGCCGTGCCCGGGCTGGCGCAGCCACTCCCTGAAAAAGTACTCGCGATCTTCCTCGGCAATCGGGAGATCACCGGTCGTGTAGAACGCGACGATGTCGTAGTTCTGCAGGTTCTCGCGGGTGAAGTCCGACTTGCAGTCCTGCGTGCAGTCGACCTCGAACAGGCCGGTCTGCTGGCCGAGCTGGATCAGGGCCACCTCTGCAGGGGCCAGTTTGTCGTCCTTGCGGCGGACGGAACCGTGCACGAAGCCCGCACTCTGCGTGACAAACAGGATGCGGGAGGGCTTCTCGGCTGCGTGTGTACCGGCGGGAAGGGCAGCGGCGAAACCGAGCAGCACCGCGAGGGAGAGGAATCGGCGTCGTTGCATGGCGTCGTCTTTCCTGAAATCAATCTGCGACTGTCAGGGCGTCAAAGGTCGGGGAAAGGAGCCCGTTACGCTCGTGCGAAACGGGCGACTTCGTATGATAGCCGCGGTGGCAAACCCGGAACAAACCGAAAGGCGTGCGGAAGGCCCGTCTGCACGAAGGTACGATGGCAGCCGATTCGCAACAGCAGCGTCAGCGGACGATCCTTGCGGAAGGCAAATTCCTCCGTCTTGTGAATGACAACGGTTGGGAATATGCCGAACGCGCCAATTCGAGCGGTGTTGTCGCCGTCATTGCGACGACTGACGCCGGCCAGCTCGTTCTGACCGAGCAGTACCGACCCGCCGTCTGCCAGAACGTGATCGATCTGCCGGCCGGGCTTGCCGGCGACATCGCAGGCGAAGAGGACGAAGCTCTCAGCCGGGCTGCCTGGCGGGAACTGGTCGAAGAGACCGGTTTCGAAGCGGACGGGATGACCGAACTGTTCACCGGGCCCCCCTCGGCCGGGATGAGCAGCGAGCAGGTGACGTTCTTTCGGGCCGGTCGGCTGACCCGCGTGCACGACGGCGGCGGGGATCACAGCGAAGACATCACGGTCCATCTGGTCCCGGTGGAGACGGCCCGGGAGTGGCTCATCGAGCGGGCCGGCCCGGACCGGAGCATCGACCCGAAAGCGTTTGCCGGTCTGTACTTCGCCCGGCAGTAGGCCGCAGCCCCATTGGTGCAGGCGGTCCGCTGGCGGGTGGCATGATCTGTCTCTCCGGGGTCCCCTGGCGCCTTGCCGTCAGTGCGAAGGATGTGAGCGTGTCGCGTGCCACGGATCTGCGAGACGTGTGGAGTCCGGAGTCGTGTGCCACGGCCTCTGGCCGTGCGTGTCAGCACGAAGTGCAAGCGAGTGAACCGGGCTGGGGGCGTCGCTTTGCGATGACCACCAGCCACCCGTTTGTGGGTGGCATGCTCGCCCTTCAAGGCGCGCATGCAGGTCGAAGGGAGCACCGCCCACCGGACGCAGCCGGTGGGCTTACGCTGGTATTCGCGAGGGGGACACGCGGACTGGGTGGCATGGTCTATCGCGCCAGCGTCCCGCCGATCTGCTCATGAACGTGCTGCGAATTGCGGATCACCAGCAGATGCAGCGGCCCGAAGTACGTGATCCGCCCCTTGCCGCCGTTGCTCAGCCAGGACGCCGGCTCGATCGTCTGTTCGATCAGCGCGATCAGCTCGCCGGCCCGTGCCAGTTCGAGGGCGACCGCGGCGTTGCTGCCCCCGGGATTTCGGGCCGCTCGCCGTCGTTCCGTCTCCAGCTGCAACCGTTCCCGCAGCAGGCGCGTGCGGGCATGCTCGAGTTTGTCGGCGACACGCCGGCGGGTTCGGACAATCTCGGAGCCGGCCATCCCGCGGATTGCCTCGGGTCGACGCAGCGCTTCGTGCAGAGCCACCAGGTCGGGAACCACCTCCACGGGAGCATAGGTGCGTCGGCGGGCCATCTGGAGCGTGAGATCGGCGTGGACCTCGCGGATCGAAGAGGCCGTCCATGCGGCGGGCGTCGGTACCACGACCGGGGCTTCAACCGTCTCTGCCTCCGGTCCCAGCAACGCAATGTAGAGCAGCCAGTGAGGCGACATGATTCTGTCTCCGGCGTTGGTGGACCCGCAGCGTCGACTCTACGTTCCGGGGTCTCTCCATACAACAGGCTGTCTGGCGTCTTTCGCAGGAGTCGCGCCCCGAGTACGCTGGCCGGTGCATCGAAGAACGCTCGTGAAGGTGTCTGACGTGCCCCTGTTCCGAAAGGACCGACCATGCGTCTGCTGCTTGTGCTCCTCGTGTTATCCGCCGGTTCCGTGGCTGCTGTCGAGCCGATTCAGGTCACCGAAACCGACCAGCGGGTAATTATCGAAACGTCCGCATTGAAGGCCGAGATCAACAAGCAGGGTTACGTGACCGGCGTTTACCGGCAGACGTTTGTCGACAAGGCGACCGGTTTTCGCGACGCCGGCTTTGGACTCGACATCGCCGACTGGATCATGGAGCCCGGCAGCGACGAGGCGTATCGCGATCGCCTGGATAAGGAGCTGATCTACCGGTTCGGCAATCTCTATCACGGCAACCGGCCGAAGCGGAGCATCGAAGGCCCGCAGATCTGCACGCAGGCGAAGGTGATGCAGCCGCACGTCATCCGCGGAGACGACTTCGTCGCCGTCCGCCAGCAGTTCCGCTACCGCACCGCGGCACCCGGGAAGAAAACCGGTTCCCTCTGGACGCAGTGGCTCGTCTTTCCGCAGGGAAAGCGGTACTTCATCTCGATGGACCGGATCGACGCGGTCAACGACAGCGATGCGATGTTTCTGCGGCTGGATATGCCGGGGCACATCCGGCACTCAGGCGGCGACACGTTCGAAGAGGTCTACCTGAGCTACCACGGCAAGATTCCGTCGAGCGAGTTTGCCAAGGACTTCGCCCCCGAAGCAAAGTTCAACTATCGCAGGGATTCGAACAGGGTGCCGGAGCGGTTCATCCGCGCGTACCGGCTGCGTGACCCGGAGGCCGGGCGGCTCGGCCCGTGGCTGGCCGGCATGACGCTCGATCCCGATGTCGTCCACGAGGCGTGGTGTCACCAGCGGGGCTACGTCTGCATGATCGAAGAGATCGGGGGACGTCCGGTGAAAGCGGGCGAGTCGTTCAGTGCGGCCTTCATCGTCGGTTACTTCGACAGCATCGACGACATGCGCCGCGTCTATGACGCACACCGGGGAGCAACCTCCCTCGATGTCACGGCAGAGGGATGGACGCTGTCAGGGCCTGAGGCCGAGTGACCCGGCTACTTCATCGCCATTTCGGTATCGCCCGGGGGAATGGCGTCGCCCATCGCGGCAAACATCTCTTCGAAGCCCGGCTTGAAGACATCGCCGACCAGGATGTCGACCACCTGCTGCTTGAAGTGCGGGTAGGACCGCAGGAAGTTGCCGAAGCTGAAGTCGGGGGCGTAGAACGCGTAGACCAGCCGCCGGAAGTTCTCGACGCCGTCCGCGTAACCGGCCCGCCAGGCCCCCAGGCGCTCGCCGGACAGATCGTTCGCTTCGAGGGCTTCGTGGGCGGCGTCCGCGGCAAATTCTCCGGACTTGAGAGCCAGGTGGACGCCGGACGAATAGACCGGGTCAATGAAGCTGAAGGCATCTCCGACAGCGACCCAGCCGGGGCCGGAGGACTGTGTGGACTTGTAGGAATAGTCCTTGGTCGTGTGGTAGCCGGTGTGCTGCGTGGCGTTCTCGAGCCGTTTCTGCAGAGCCGGGCAGCGTTCGAGTTCGCGGGTGTAGGCGTCTTCGGCGGAGACGCCGCCCCCGAACAGGTAGTCGAGGTTGCCGGTGCATCCGACGCTGACGATGTCCTCACGGAGCGGGATGTACCAGAACCAGCTCTTCTTGCCCTCGGTCTGAAGGATGATGGTGGCCCCTTCGTCCTTGCCCGGGTCCCGCAGGGCACCCTTCCAGTACGTCCAGACCGTCGCCTTCTTCAGATGCGGGTCCGAAACCTTCAGCCCCAGACGGTTGATGAGGAATGCGGACTGGCCACTGGCGTCGGCGACGACCCGGCTGCGGATCTCACGCGTCTCGGCTGTCGCGGAATCGCGTCCGATCTTCACCTTCACGCCCTGTGCCGTGTCGCCGTCGAACAGCACGTCCATGACGTGGGCGTCGGTCCGGACGGTGGCTCCTTTGGCGACGGCGTTGTCAAGCAACATCTTGTCGAAGTCGCCCCGCTCGACCTGCCAGGTCTGGGCGCTTTCGTGCGGATTCATGTCGTCGAAGTAGAACGGTGCCGATTCCTTCCAGCCATCGGAAACGAACTGGACACTGAACTTCTTCGGGAAGGCGCTCGCCTTGAGCTGCTCGATCAGCCCCAGACGCTGGAGCGTCCAGTAGGTTTCCGGGATGAGCGACTCGCCCACGTGGAAGCGCGGGACCGGATGCCGTTCGAGGATCAGCACCGAGTGCCCGTACTCGGCGAGCAGGGCACCGGTCGTCGCGCCGGCCGGGCCGCCGCCGATGACGACAACGTCGTATGAGTCCTTCACTTCCGGCTGGAACGCGTCACAGGGGGGATATTTGACCTGGATCATGAAACCTACTCAAACCGTCCTGGTGGGCTGTTGCTGGCGTGGAGTATCCGGCAGGAGAGGCGCTGCCAGATTGACCGGCGGCGCCCCGGGCGTTTACGATCGTCGCATAAAGCCGCTCCCAATTGTAGTTGAGAAGCGGCCGTTGGCCATATCCGCCTGACGGGAGGTACCGCCATGTCGCTTTCACGTCGTTATTTCCTCAAGTCTGCCGCCGCCGGGGCCGCCGTCGCAGCGACCGGCGTGCATCACCTGCAGGCGGAAACGCCGCCTGTCAGCCGCAGCAGCAACGAAAAGCTCGGCTTTGCCATCGTCGGCGTCCGCGGACAGGGGAACAACCACATCCGTTCCCTTGTTGGACGCGACGACGTCGAGATCCGTTACATCTGTGATGTCGACGAGACGGTCGGCCGCAAGCGGCAGGAAGAAGTCGCCGCAAAGCAGGGCAGCAAGCCGGAGTTCGTCCAGGACTTCCGCAAGGCCCTCGAGGATCCCTCCGTCGACTGCATCTCGACCGCCACGCCCAACCACTGGCACGCGCTCGTCTCGATCCTGTCGATGCAGGCCGGCAAGGACGTGTACGTCGAAAAGCCCGTCTCGCACAACGTGTGGGAAGGCCGCGAAATGACCCGCTGGGCCCGCCACCTGGGGCGGATCTGCCAGTGCGGCACGCAGTCCCGCTCCAGCCCGAGTCTCAAGGAAGCCGTCGCGTTCGTGCAGGGCGGCAAGCTCGGCGCGATCCAGTACGCGATCGGCACCTGCTACAAGCCCCGCAAGAGCATCGGCAAGCTCGACAAGCCGCTCAACATCCCCTCCACGATCGACTACGACCTGTGGTGTGGGCCGGCGGAGAAGGTCGACCTGTACCGCCCGCAGCTGCACTACGACTGGCACTGGGACTTCAACACCGGTAACGGCGACATGGGGAACCAGGGCATCCACCAGATGGATATCGCCCGCTGGTTCCTCGGCGAACAGGCCCTCTCGCCGCGGGTGATGAGCATTGGCGGACGCGTCGGCTACGTCGATGCCGGCGACACCCCCAACACCCAGATCGTCTACCACGACTACGACAACGCGCCGCTCATCTTCGAGACCCGTGGCCTGCCAAAGAAGGGCCTCGACTGGAAGAACGGCATGGACAACTACCGTGGTTCGCAGATTGGCGTGATCGTCCAGTGCGAAGACGGCTACGTGGTCATTCCGTCCTACACCAAGGCGACCGCCTACACCAACGAGGGCGAGCCGATCCAGACCTGGTCGGGCGGCGGTGGTCACCACGACAACTTCATCTCGGCGGTCCGGTCACGCAATCACAAGGACCTCAACGCCGACATCGAAGAAGGTCACCTCTCCAGCGGCCTGTGTCACACCGGTGCGATTTCGCACCTGGTGGGCGAAAAGGCGAGTGCCGAGCGGATCGCGTCGGCGGTTCGCGGCAATGCCCGGGCGGCCGACTCGTTCGACCGGATGGCTGCGCACCTGGAGGCCAATGGCGTCAAGATCGACGATCCGGTGCTGACGCTTGGTCCGTGGCTCGAGATGGATCCGCAGGCGGAGACGTTTGTGGACAACGACGCTGCGAACGCACTGCTGAAGCGGAACTACCGCAAGGGCTTCGAGGTGCCGATGTGCCCGGTCTCGTGATGCCGCTTTGCGGATGTTGACACGTGCGACCGGCACGCCTGCCCCGCGGGGTGAGCGTGCCGGTTTTGCGTTGGGGGGGTGGAGGATCACGCATTGACCGAAGTGTACAGGCGTTCTAGGCTGGAGACGCGGACACACGAGCGGGGTGGCGATCTGCTCAGCAGCGATAGTGCCGGGCGGGCCACCCGCGTCACTCCGGGCCGCAAGGAAGCCGAAGGTGCCTCATGAGTGCGTCGACGAAGATCCAGTGGTGCGATTCCACCTGCAACCCGACGATGGGCTGCGACGGGTGTGAGCTGTGGGGCCGAACCGTCAGGAAGTGCTATGCCGGCGTTCTGCATGTGCGGTTCGGTGGAGCAACCAAAGGCTATGCTCCCTCATTCGAGGAGGTGACGCGTTTCCCGGGCCGGATGCAGCAGGCAACCCGCTGGAAAGATCTGAGTGGACAACCACGTGCCGACAAGCCCTGGCTCAACGGCTACCCGCGCCTGATCTTCGTCTCGGACATGTCGGATGCCATGTCCGACGGGGTTTCGTTCGAGTACCTGAGAGACGAGGTGATCGACTGTGTGACGTCCGATGCCGGTCGAAATCACCAGTGGCTCTGGCTGACGAAGCGTCCCAACCGAATGGCCGAGTTTTCGAGCTGGCTTGCCCTTCAGGAGATCAGCTGGCCGTCGAATCTGTGGGCGGGGACAAGTGTCACCAGTCAGAAGACGACAAGTCGGATCGACCATCTGTTGCGGGTCGGCGACGAGAGCACCATCCGGTTTCTGTCGGTTGAACCACAATACGAGGAAGTGGACCTGGCTTGCTGGCTGCCTCATCTGGACTGGGTGATTCAGGGGGGAGAGTCGGGACGTGGCGCGTCCCGCTTCGAACTCGAATGGGCGCGTCTGCTGATTGCCCAGTGCCGCGAGCACGGGGTGCCGTATTTTCTGAAGCAGCTCGGAGCATCTGTCACCAGCGACGGTGAGCCCCGGGATTTTGACGACGGGCACGCCGGCAACTGGGACGAGTGGCCGGACGATCTCCGCGTGCGGGAGCTGCCGCCGCTGGACTTGATCGTTGAAGGGGAAGGCACCGCTGATGGCGTGAAGCGGAATCGTGCCGCCCTGAAGGCCTGGAAGACCCGAAAGCGAAAGGGCGCCTGAACGGACCATTGAGTGAGGGCCACACGAACAATGGATACCAGCTTCTTTTCGACCAAACGACCCTGGTCGCGCTATAAGGACTACCTTCTTGAGTCCTACCTCCCACCGTACCTCGCGAAGGTGAACCATCTGGGGAAGCCGATCCTCATCGTTGACTGCTTTGCAGGTCGCGGAAGGTTCGAGGACGGTTCACCGGGATCACCACTCATCATCGCCAGGGCGGTACAGCAATGGCGAGAACAGGGAGTCGCGGCGACGGCCCGCTGCGTCGAAGCGGACGCCGAGAATTTCTCGGTTTTGCAGGAAACGCTGAGCGAACACGCGGCGTACGTGGAAGCGGTTCACGGCACGTTCGAGGACGTTCTGCCGGGTCTTGAGAGTGAAGCGGAGAAGAAGACGGTCTTCCTGTACGTCGATCCGTATACGGTGAAGGGGCTGCGCTTCGATGAGATGAAGCGCGTCTACGATCAGATTCACAAAGCCGATTCGAGCGTCGAACTGCTGATGAACTTCAACGTCGGCATCTTCATGCGGTGGGCATTGGCTGCGGTCAAACGGTGGGAAGATCTTCCGGACAGGGCTGAATTCGAAACGATGGCGGACGATCCGGACGAGCACGTCGAGCGGGACGAACTCACGTCGATTGCCGGCGGCAAATACTGGATCACGATTGCTGAGCGGTCAGGTCCGATCTTCCAGGAGAAGCTCACACAGTTTCTGGCCGAATACGCAAAGCGGCTGGCCAGGACGTTTGAATACGTTGCCCGCTTCCCGGTGATGGAGAAACTCCATCATCGAGTGCCGAAGTACGTGATGATCTTTGCGACACGGAGTCCTGACGGCGCGCTGCTTATGAACGACAACATGTGCAAGGCCCGTCGCAAGTTCCTTGACTCGGAGTACCGTCGGCAAAGGCTGTTTGACGTTACGCCAGAGAGCGAAACCGTTGCGAGCGATGAGTTGGAGCGGGAGATTGCTGAGGTCGTGTCCGCATCGCATGCCCCACCGACGAGGCGAGTCGTTCGCCTCAAGCTGCTTGCTGGAGGGTACTTTGCCCGAGTGACCCAGAAGGAGGTGAACGACGCTATCGGAGAACTCCTCAAAGCGAAGCGGCTGCAGAGTTCGACCGGCAAGGTCCGCATCAACGACAATGTGACTCTGAAGGTCGCCGAAGGAGGCACCAGGCAGGGCGAGTTATTCTGAATCGTTCCAATCCACCACGGCACGGAATCCTGCCTCAACTCCGCAGGCCCGCGTCGTCCTTTCCTCTGTCGTCCCCCCGGCACTCACACTCCGGCCTCGCCCCGAACTCCCTCACGCCTCGCCACTCGAGCCTCAAGCCTGCCGTTCCGGGGCATCGCTCGCGTTGCTCGCTCCAGCCCCGCCCACCCGGCGCGTCACCCCGGAGCTCACGCTCCGGGCTCGCCCTCAATTCCGAAATGAGCCCCTCAAGACTGACCCCTCAAGACTGACCCCTCACTCCTGCTTCGCCGGGATGCGATACCGTCCCTTCGCATGCTCATACGGCACCACCGCCGCGTGCCGGAAGCCGACACCCGTCCCTTTCCCCGTGAAGATGCCGTTCTCGAAGCAGAAGACGATCTTCAGCTCGCCCGACGACGGCGACAGCTCGTCGACTGTCAGCTCAAACCGGCCTGCGTCATCCACCCGGGCCGCGTACGCCTTCTTCCAGTAGTCATCGGGACCCTGATCAGGCAGGTCGATCGCGACGATGCTGTGGGCCGAAAGGTCCGACTTCAATGTGCCGGTCAGGACGAAGCGCTTTCTGCGTGCGTCGTGGCGGGCGGCGAAGTCGGGAACCTCGACCTTCGGCATTCTCGGTTTCGGATCGAAGCGGCCGGTCATCTGCGGCTGCTTCCAGATGATCGCCGCGACCGCCGGGGTGATGTACACCCGCTCCTCCCGGTTCTTCCTTGCACCGCGGTAGCTGCGGGCGTTGGGGCCCATCAGCGACATCCCCAGGTTGTGGCTGTCGAGCGGGCCGAAGTGCGGCAGGCTCATCGTGTGGCCCAGCTCGTGCAGATAGCCCTTAAGGTTGATGCGGTCGGCCAGTCCGCCGGCGAGCGGAGCGTCGAGAGGCAGCTCGCCCGGATCGTCGTGCCAGACCAGCAGCGTCAGGCCGTTGCCGTTGCGGTCGCCGTGGCCTCCCCACCCGCGACTGGCCCGCAGTTTCGTGCCGTAGACAAACAGCCAGAACGTGCTCGACTGCCGGGGGATATCGTACTGCGAGATCGCCTGTTCGCGGATCGGTCCCTGGATGCCGACCTTGTCGTACGCGCCGCTGGAGGCCGGTTTGTCTCCTTTGACGAAGTAGATGACCGGGGTGCCGTCCTCTTCGCGGTCGACCGGCAGGACGTTTTCCGGTTCGTATCCCCAGTGCTCGAGCCATTTGCCGTAGTACGCCTGGGCGTAGTCGACGACGTCCTTCATCCGCTGCCGGCAGTTGGCCGGGGGATCGACGTCGCTGGGAGTGAAGAACACGATGCGGATGCGGGCGTCTTCGGCGATGGCGGTCTGTGGGGCAGCGACAGCCAGCAGGGCAAGTGCAGCAACCAGGAGACGCGTGGACATGAAGGCATGTTCCGCTGAAGGGGAATCGGACGACCGGGGGGGAGGCCGGTCATTGCTGGACCGCCGCTGACGTGGCCAATGCATCGTACCGGTTCCCGGCAACGATGTGCGAGGACGACATGTGCCCGGACGCGCTCGACTGGCGATGCGTCGCAGATTTTTCTTGAGATTCTTCGGGATACGAAGGAAAATCGGAGACTCAACTCCGTCTTCGGTGCCGGCGTGGCAGTGGAATCCCGTTGCCTGAAGAGCGCCGGTGGGGCCTCTCACATCATGAAAGGGCCAGTCCATGATGCGCTCGATGCTGCTGACGCTGTTCTGCTGCGGTCTCTTCGTCCCGGTGCTGTCTGCGCAGGAGGTTTCCGACGAGGCCGTTGCCGTGACCGGTCGCGTGCTGTCGCCGGACGGTACTCCCGTCCCGGACGTAACGGTTCAGCTGCACGTTCGTGGGAAAGTGAGTGCGGTCGAGGCGAGGACCGATGCGGAGGGGCGGTACACGTTTTCCCGGCCGTGGGAGGAACTGCGGGGCCGAAGTCTGCACGTCTCGCTCGACGACGGACGGTTGCAGAGTGTGCATGCGTTTCCCTGGCAGGAGCAGGACTGGGCCGGCGAGCAGATCGAGCTGAAACTGCAGCCGGCCCGGCGGATCGAGATCGAGGTGGTGGATGAAAACGGAGCGCCGGTCAGCGAGGCACGTGCCGGGGTGATCTGTCGGCCCGACCCGGTGGTGACCGGTGTCACGGGCGAGGACGGGCGGTGGGGCATCTGGCTCGCTGCAGGGCAGACCGTCAGAAGCGTCTATGCGTTTGCGCCCGGCAAAGGGTTCGACTTCCGCAGCTATGAGCCGAGCATTGCCCAGCGACAGAATCCGAATGCGAAGCCGCCCGAACTGCCGGATGGCCCGGTCCGCCTGACGCTCGACGGCGCGGATCCCGTCACGGTGCAGGTGGTCGACGAAGAGGGAGTGCCGCTGGAAGGGGTGGGGCTCTATCCGTGGGTCCTGCGGCGGGGGACAAACCTGGCCAGCATTAATCTCAGCTATGCGGCCGATGAGATTCTGCAGCGGACTGATTCTGACGGCAGGACGACGTTTGACTGGCTGCCGAAGTGGAACGAACGTCCGGTGGTGTTCTGGCCGCAGCTCGAGGGGTACGTCCACAGGCGAGGGACGTACGATCCGAAGACCGGCACTGGGGAGTTGACGATCCGGCTGCAGCGGCTGGTGCCGATGCGTGGACGCGTGGTGCATGCCAATGGCGAGCCGGCTGCAGGCGCTGTCGTCTCGGCAGTCGGCGATGGCTATCACGTCGATGGGTTTCGTCAGGTGACCACAACCGATGCAGAGGGCCGCTACGAGATCGCCGCTGCGCCGGAGCTGATCTATCTGGTGACGGCACGTCTCGAAGAACAGCGGCTGGCCGCCCCGCCGCAGACCGGGTTTGCCGTCCGTCCCGGCGAGCCGGTGGAGGGGATTGACTTCACGCTTCAGCCGGCGACGCGGATCCACGGCCGGGTGACGTTCGGAGACGATCATCAGCCGATGGAGGGGCAATCCATCAGACTGATTCAGTCCGGGGCTGATCTGCACAACACACGGGGGCTGAGCCTGCCCAATCCGGAAGGAAGCAACCTGTGGGTTCAGCCGTCGCAACCCTTTTTCACGACGACGGATGCGGACGGGTTTTACGAGTTCCTGGTCGGACCGGGTGAGTATTCGCTGCGGGGACCGGTGCAGGTTGAGTCGGGCAACGGTGTGCACGAGTTCGAGGTGACCGACGAAGAAGAACTGACGTTCAACTTCCACACCGTGCGCCAGGAGATGGGCCGGCTGGTCGGGACGGTGGTGACGGGGGATCCGCCCCGTCCGGTGCCGGGAGTCCGGATCGAGGGCGTCTACCGGAATCAGCGTGTCAACGTGCGAGACCTGAACTTCATGGTTGACGACCAGGGCCGCTTCGACGTCGAACGTGCTCTGGTGCCGACGGCGGTGTATGCCCGCAACGAGGATGGGACGCTGGCGGGGATCGTGGAGATCGGACCGGACGACACAACGGTGACGATCCCGGTGCAGTCGACCGCGAGTGCAACGGGACGACTCATCGACGCCCGGACCGGGGAGCCGGTGGCGGGGCAGAAGCTGACGTGGGGAGTCCGGGTGCATCTGGGGGATGAGACGGCACCGTTCCGGACTTGTTTCGGCGGGATCGTGGAAACGGCAGCGGACGGGACGTTCGCGTTGTCGCGGCTGGTGCCCGGCACAACTTACCGGTTACACGCGCACCTCGACAAATGGAGCTTCCGGCAGGTCGCCGAGATCCACCCGGAAGACGCCTCACTCATCGAACTGGGCGACGTCGAACTGAAGCCGGCTCCGGAACCATACCGTCCGCCGACCATCGAAGAACGGATTGCCCTGGCGTTCGAAAAGGACGTCGATCAGCAGCTGGCCAGCGCCCGCCGGGACATCCCGCTGACGACGCAGAACCTGCTGGTGCTGTTCGGCGATCCCGAAGGCGAGGCGGTCCGGCAGTTCTACGAGCTGCGGTACGATACGAGCAACCGGGACCTGCGGATGGCGACATACGAGTACCGCATCGTTGCGGTCTCGACGGCCGGCGACCACCGGGCCAAAGCGGACGACGTGGCGAAGTCGCTGGGGGTAAATCTTGACGACGGCCGGGCGACGTTCTTCGGCTGCGTCGTCGATCCGGATGGCTCGCTGCTGGCGACCGTGGACGCGGGTGAACTGTCGTCCGACGGTGAAATGGATGCGGCGAAGGTGCTTGGCTTCCTGGAAGCGCATCGTCCGCCGCGACGCAACGCCCACGAATTGCTGGAGCAGGCGCTGGCGACAGCGAAGGCGGAGAACCGCCGGGTGATCGTGCAGGAGACGGCGACGTGGTGCGGTCCGTGTGTTGCACTGTCGCGGTTTCTGGATGAGCACCGCGAGGTGTGGGAGAAGGACTACCTGTGGATCAAGCTGGATCACCGCTGGGAGGGGAGCCGGGAGATTGCCGACCGGCTTCGTGACGGTGCGAGCGGCGGCATCCCGTGGTGGACGATCCTCGATGCGGAGGGAAACAGGCTGGTGACGTCGAACAATTCCGACGGGGACAACATCGGTTATCCCTCCAGTCCGTCGGGGCGGGCGCATTTTCGGATCATGCTGACAAAGACGGCGATCCGGATGACTCCGGAGGAGATTGACGGATTGATCGAGGCGCTTGCGAGCCGACCGTAGCGAACGGCAGCGGAGAGCCGATGGGACAAGGTGGGGCGGAGTTGCAGGCTGCTGCAATCTGCTTCGCGGGTGACGTGCGTCGATCTCCTGCTGGGGGATTTGATGATTGACGCGGCCGCCCGTTCGTCGTAATGTCGAAGGCGCGCGGAATTTCATTCTCTCCGCGGGGTGTTCTTCATTTGGACATACTAACGGGCCTGGCGGCGTTCCTTTCTCTAATGGGCGTCGCGTTGTGGTTCTCTTTTTTGACTGCCGATTCCGGCACGGGAGGTTGCTCTATGCGCCAACGATCTCGAACGTCCTCACGTTCACGCGGTTTCACCCTCATCGAACTTCTGGTCGTGATCGCGATCATCGCGATTCTGATCGCGCTGCTGCTGCCGGCCGTGCAACAGGCACGCGAAGCAGCCCGTCGCAGCCAGTGCAAGAACAATCTCAAGCAGATTGGTCTGGCGCTGCACAACTATCACGACACGCACCGTACGTTCCCTCCGGCCAATGTGGTGGGGTGGGCATGGATTGATTCGTGCCCGGAAGGGACGTGCGCTCACTGGTCCTGGGGGGCGATGATCCTGCCGATGCTCGACCAGGGGGCTCAGTACAATCTTCTGGAGGTCGGTGACGTTCCGCTGCCCGACGCCACATCGGATGCAGCGAAGCTGGAGGTGATGCGCAAGCCGCTGTCGGTCTTCCGCTGTCCGTCCGATATCGGGCCGGCGACGAACCGCGAGCATCGCCTGCCGACGACGACGGCCGGCAATGCCGACTGCACCTCCGGCGGGTGTGTCGATACCGCAACGTCAAACTACGTTGCCGGGAATGACAGCTGGAACCTCGACCGGGATCAGTGGAACGGCTTCATGGGGCGGGTGAATCGGCTGGGACCGGCATCCAATCCGTCCGGCAAGGCAACGACGCTCAAGATCTCCGACATCCTCGACGGCACGAGTAACACGATCGCCATCGGTGAACGGGTCTACGAGATGCAGGGCGTGAAGCTGCGGGCCGGCGTTGTGCACGGGCAGAACGGTGACACCGGTGACCATGACCGTCAGGGGCAGGTCTATACCATGGCGGCGGGACGGTGGAAGATGAACGACACCTGCACCAACTGCGGTCGCGGGTTCTCCAGCCAGCACGAAGGGGGAGCCCACTTCCTGCTGGCGGACGGTTCGGTCCAGTTCATCAGCGAGAACATCGATCACAACAACGCTGATGGCACCATCGACAGTACCTACGAACGCCTGATCGCCGTCAACGACCAGCAACCGGTCGGCGACTTCTGAGCAGCCGCGATCGGCGGAGCTTTCGTTACCTCACGCGGCGGACGGTTCCATCGAAGGGACCGTCCGGGCCGCGTGTGATTCCATTCAGCAACCGGCGGCCGGGCGAACGGTCGCTGCGGTCTTCTTCCGGATGCGCAACAATGAGTGATCTGCGGACACGGTATGGGTTGGCGTGTTGGATGCTGCTCGGGCTTCTGCCGCTGTGCAGCGGATGTGGTGGCGGTGCTTCGGACCAGCCGGAGCTGGGCCAGGTGAAGGGCGTGGTGACGCTGGGAGGTGAGCCTCTCCCCGATGCGCGGATCGTCTTTTCGCCGGTCGAAGGCGGCCAGTCGTCCGAGGCAACGACCGATGCCCAGGGCAACTACGAGCTGGTGTACCGGGGGGATGAGAAGGGAGCCAAGGTCGGGGAGCACAAGGTGTTCATCAGCACCTTCGAAGAGTCCGTTCTGGACGACTCCGGCAAGTCGACCGGAGGGCGGGAGGAACTGGTTCCTGAGCAGTACAACCGGAATACGACACTGACAGTGACGGTCGAGCCGGGGGCAAACGAGATTCCGCTCGACCTGACTCCCTGACGTCACCGGGAGGCGTGTGGTGTTCTGTGAGTCGATCGGCTTCCTGCAGTTCTCCATCGTCTTCAGTTGTTCCCCCGTCTTCGATTGACGCCATGCGGTTGAGCCCATAGGCTCTGATCAACGCCGGTTGATGCAATTCGCCTGCGTTTCCATTCTCTCACAGTACATTCATCCGCGGACCAGTTCTCGCGCGGAAATCCGCGGACTGACTTTTCTCGTTGCGGGCCGACATGCATTCTCTCTGCATTCGATTGTCTCATCTGACCTTCTCGTCTCTCCTGGCCCTGGAGGAAGTCGCATGTACTTCGGTCCTGTTCGGAGCCCCCGTCGCAGGGGCTTCACGCTCATCGAGCTGCTCGTCGTTATTGCCATTATTGCGATTCTGATTGCTCTGTTACTGCCTGCGGTCCAGCAGGCGCGCGAGGCCGCCCGGCGGACGCAGTGCCGCAACAATCTCAAGCAGATTGGTCTGGCACTTCACAACTACCACGACGCCCACGGCATTTTTCCGCCCGCTTCGATCTACACTTACCCGAACCGTGGTGGTGGTGACGTCGCGAGCAACTACACGTGGATCGCGATGATCCTGCCGTACCTCGATCAGGCTCCGCTGTACAACTCGATCAACTTCCAGCAGCCGCTCTTCAACCAGACCGCCAGCAACGGGGAGCCGATCTATTCGACGCTGATTTCGTCGATGCTGTGTCCGAGTGATACCGGCTACGGTGCGGCCAATCCGCACAACATCGGCTGGTCGAACTATGCCGGGTCGGAAGGCTACGACTGGCACCAGCGTCCCGGCCATCGACTGGTCGGCATGTTCGAGATCCTCACGCCGATTCGTGTCCGCGACGTGCAGGACGGCACCTCGAACACGATTGCCGTCGGCGAAGTGACGGCCCACGGTTACACTGGTGGTGCGATCCGGACGAGCGGAACGGGCGAGCCCCGCCGCGGCAATTCGGGGGTGTTCCGTTCGCTGCTGATGGCACCCCATTCCAGCAGCGACGTGAATGTCGGTCCGCTGCTCGATCCGGAAGGCAACCAGCGTGGTGCCGGCTCCGGTGCCGGGTTCTGGTGGAAAGCCAGCCCGCACGCCTTCCAGGCGACCTATCTGGCGGCCTGGGGGCCGAACGCCCAGTGGCATGGTCCGAGCAGCCCGCACACGGGCGGTGCTCACTTCCTGCTGGCGGACGGAGCGGTTCGCTTCATCACGGAGAACATCGACACCGGGCAGTGGCCGGACGTTTCGGCGATTCCGCTCAGTGATCCGCGTTCCGGCGGTGTCTGGATGTCGCTGAACACGACCAACGGTGGCGAAGTGGTTGGCGAGTTCTGAGAACGCTCGCGTCACCGTCTGAGAGCATCTTCGATAACTCACTCACCCGATTTCGAGGGCAACTGCTGATGCGAGTCGTACTGTACTGTGGTGTTCTCTTTGCAGGACTCTTTACCGTGGGATGTGGCGGAGGTGCGCAGGCGCCGGCCACCGAAGAGGAGAAGCAGGAGATCAAGCAGGAGATGGACAAGCTGGAAGAGGAAGTCTCCGAAGAGCTGCCGGCTGACATCTGACTGTCGGTCCGGACAACTGATTTCCGCACGCCGCCCTGGCCGAGCAATCGGCCGGGGCGGTTTCTGATTGGGCTCCGACCCGGTGCAGGTGAGCGCCGCTGAGACGCGATTGACGTAATCGGGGTGACTTTCTACCCTCGATACCTTGGCGACAGTACTCTCCTGGCCGCCACTCTCGATCTCTCGTGGGCTACCATAGCTTCAATGCGCGCAATGCGCATGTTTCTTTCTCGTCGATCCTTTGTCTGATCGACTGTCCGTGCGTACTCACCGCACCGAGCTCTGGAGAAGTTGTAATGATGTGTCGTTCTGGAGAACGCTCCCGCCAAAGGGGGTTTACGCTGATCGAACTGCTGGTCGTGATCGCGATCATCGCGATCCTGATCGCACTGCTGCTGCCCGCCGTGCAGCAGGCCCGCGAAGCGGCCCGCCGGACGCAGTGCAAGAACAATCTCAAGCAGTTCGGTCTGGCCTTTCACAACTACCATGACACCCACGGCGTATTTCCCTACGCGAGCACGTTCTCGGATGCTCCGTCCGGCGCCGATCAGGGAGAGAACTATCTCCGTGCGAACCAGAAGAGCATGTGGTTCCAGATGATCCTGCCGTTCGCCGACCAGGCCCCGTTCTACAACCAGCTGGGGGACTTCAGCCCGAACGATGCGGCCAGCGGCAACCGTGATCTGATCGCCGATCACTTCTTCTCGTTTGCGACCTGCCCCAGCAACCCGTTTGCATCGTCTGGCAAGCGGATCGATGGAGCGAACTTCGCAGACGTGTCGGTTTCGGTTCAGGCCGGCTTCTATCGTCCCAGCGGCGGCCCGTCCCGCAACGATGCCGGCAACAAGGACTGCCAGCAGAATCCCGATTCGCAGACGCCGAACACCGCGGTCTTCTGCAGCAAGAACACCGGTGGCGTCGAAGGTGGCTGGCGGCGGCCGCACCGGAATCCGTCCGGAACGCGGGGGATGTTCGCCCGTGGTGTGACCAGCCTGCGGATGCGTGACGTGACCGATGGCAGCTCGAACACGATCATGCTGGGCGAGACGAAGCCGCACTACAACCCGTTCGGTTCGGTCTGGGCGCTGAACGTCCCCGAAGCGATGTACCACCTGAAGATCAACAGCACCTTCCTGAAGGCGCATGAGCTCGCCGGCACCGTCAGCTGGCCGGATGCCTCCGGCTACGCCAGCTTCCACGAAGGTGGTGCCCAGTTCCTGCTGGTGGATGGTTCCGTGCACTTCATCTCCGAGAACATCGACTACGAGACCTACTGCAATCTTGGCGACCGGTTCGACGGCAAGACGATCAGCGAATTCTGAGGCAGGTCAGGTCGCAAGGTTTCTCAGATGGAGAACTCAGCAGCAATGAAATGTGTGTTGTCAGGTCTTCTCATGGCCGTCGTCGCCACCTCGCTGACCGGATGCAGCGGTGGCAGTGACGGGCGTGTCACCGCCGGTGGCACCGTGACCCTCGACGGGCAGCCCCTTCCCGACGGGACGGTGACGTTTTTTGATAACAACGGCGGCTCCGCCGGAGTCGGAATCATCAGCAACGGTCAGTTCACCCTCAGCGAGGCTTCCTCGTCGACGGGGATCCAGCCGGGCAGCTACAAGGTGGCGGTCCAGTCCTGGGAACAGGAGCCGGGCGCTGTCAATGATGCCGGAGAGATTGTGGGGGAAGGAAAGTCCCGAATCCCCGAGAAATACAACTCGACGGACACCTCCGGTCTGACGGCCGACGTCGGATCGGGGGAGAATGAGTTCACCTTCGAACTCACGTCGAGCTAGTCTCGCATGCGTCCAGAGGAATGTCCGGGACGCGACGAGTCAGATGGAAACCGCCTCTGCCGAGCAATTGGCCGGGGCGGTTTTTTTTCTTTCGGCAGTCAGCCTGGGGGCCCGATCGAAGTCTCTTGTTCAGCAATACCAGCGGCGGCAGAATCGGGTTTGACCCGGTGGCCCGGCCAATGGCACTCTGGAGATCAACGAGTTGCCGTCATTCTTCCATGCAGGGGCGCATGAGATGTCCACTCGATTTGAACTGATCGACGAATTCCGCATTTCATCGACCGTTCGTGAGCAGATCCGGAAGCTGCTTCAAAAGTCATTCCCGGACTTTGACTTCACTGAGACTCGAACCTGGCTGAAGCAGTTGCCACCAAGAAGACTGCTGGTCTGGGAGGACGGTTGGCTTGTCGCGCAGATGGGGATCGAGCACCGGGTGGTGCGGCTGCCGGACGGGCCCGCGACCATCATGGGGATCATTGATCTGTGTGTCGAACCGGAGGCGCGCGGGGCGGGACTGGCCTCGTCGATGCTGAAGTGGCTGGAGGAACTCGGGCGGACCTACGATGTCGAGTTCGTCGTTGCGTTCGCGGTCGACGGACGGCTGTACGAGCGACAGGGGTTTCGCCGGCCGGGTTCCCGCCTGAAGTGGCTCAAGATCGATGAGTTCGAAGGGTTCGGTATTGGGGATGAGGTCCTCGAGGAGCTGATGGTCCAGGAACTGGGCGAACGGCGATGGCCGGACGGACCGGAGGCGACCGTCGACCTGCTCGGATATCAGTTCTGAAAGTGCGAGTCTGAATGTGCGAGCCGATGACAGCACGGGCATCACGGCCAACCTGGCGGGGCGGCCATGATACCCGCGTAAGACGATCGGCGATCCGGGGGCTGTTTACCCGTGTCGCGCGACGTAGTACGTGTTCATGATGTCGTGGTCGAGCCGATGCAGGGCCACCGCGCTGAAGCCGGCTTCCCGCAGCATCTCCTGTGCGAGTTCCTCGCCCCAGCAGGTGCCCAGTCCGGCACCATCGTTGGCCAGCGAGACCGTCATGCAGTGCATGCACGAGATCGTGTACAGGAACGGCGCGAGGGGACGTTCGAGGTTGTCGTGCAGGTGGGTTGAGGCCGCGATGTCCTGCATCAGGAACACGCCGTCCGGCCGAAGCGCCTGATTGATCGCAGCGAGCACGGCAGCCGGGGCAATCTGGTCGTGGATCGCGTCGAAGGCGGTGATCAGATCGAACCGGTCGGTTTCGTTCAGCTGGGCCGCATCGCGGACGATGAACTCGGTGTTGGTCACACCCCGCTCCTGCGAGAGATCGCGCGCCATGCCGATCGCCTCTTCGGAGAAGTCGACGCCGACGAACCGGCTGTTCGGGAAGGTCTCGGCCAGCAGGTTGATGGCACGGCCGGCACCACAGCCGACGTCCATCACGTCGATCCCCGCCCTCAGGCGGTCTTCGAGGTCCGGGACGAGAGGCAGAATGTGGCCGTGCAGGGCGGCGACGACTGTCTGGGCGCTCTCTTCGGCCATCACCTCGTGGAACCGGGAGAAGTGGCTGTAATGCACACCTCCGCCGTTGTGGAAGCAGTCGACGATCCTGTCTTCGACCTGGCCGAGCACCGCGAACCACTGCATCGTGGCGGCGATGTTGTCGGGGGTCGCCGCCCGGGTGAGCAGAGCCGCGTGGGCCTCCGGCAGCCGGTAGGTCTTTGCCTCGCGATCGTACTCGACGATCCGGCCGGTCGTCATGGCGCCGAGCCACTCACGCACGTAGCGTTCGTTCAGTCCGGCCTTCTCTGCGAGCTGTTCGCTGGTCAGGGGAGGGTTGCCGGCGAATGTGTCGAACAGCCCCGTGCGGTGGCCGATCGAGATCATCATGGTCAGGCTGGCGGACGTCATCATATCCATCAGCCGGTTTGCAAACGCTTCGACATCCTGCGGAGCGACCGCCGTGTCCGTATTCGTGGACAACTCTGCGTTCGTGGACAAAACTGCGTCTCCTGTCGACGAGGCCCTGAGGGAAGTTCTGCAGTCCTTACCGAGACGTTCTGCAGGCATCAGGTTCGCCCGAAAACCGGGAGAGACCACCTTCGGAGGAGAGAAGGTTCCTGTCAGCGGGGACTGCCACCTTCTGTTCAGCGCAGTGCCGCATCAGCTGTTACAGACTTTCCCGGAAAATTCTCCGGACGATGTCGTGCTCACCGATCTGGTCCTGAGGGAGCGGGGTTGCGGGGTTTTGGATGGTACGGGTAGTGTGGCAGAACGGCGCATCGGACTCCCCTCGACGGGTGCGTCCCTTCACTGACACTGTCGATGTGGCCGGGCCGGAGCGAAGTGCCATGCGGAATCTGTCTCTCGCCGGGGTGTTGCTGGCCGCAACTCTGCTGCTGTCCGGTTTGCCGGCGACGGCCCAGGACGATCCCCCGATGGCGATTGCGGATACCTCCAGTCCGCGCGCGACGCTGCGCAGCTTCATTGATGCCAGCAACGAGGTGTACGGGATCATCCGCACCGAGTATGTCTTCGATCGGACGAATCCCGCTCACTCGGCCGCGGCACGACGTCAACTGGACTGCCTGGACGTCAGCAATCTGCCCGCGTTTGCCCGGGACGATCGCGCCCGCGAAGTCGCCGTCTGCCTGAAGGAAATCCTCGACCGCGTGCAGATTCCCGACTGGGACGAGATCCCCGAC
>ENA-ORCW01000251-ORCW01000251.1-marine-metagenome-genome-assembly--contig:-NODE-251-length-49182-cov-3.383545_pt1 | contig 49182 bp, 40 predicted proteins | sample MGYA00237784_ERZ508517 | MGnify/ENA primary metagenome ERZ508517 (study PRJEB26187, sample SAMN06268979) | marine metagenome | isolation source: Tt ae E1 feedstock associated aerobic enrichment on...
AGGCGGCGCGGGCCCTGTCCGTGGATTATCTTGTGCTCTGCCCCGATACGCTGGGCCGCGGGCTGTCAGCCTGGGCGCGGCGGGGCGCGGCCGATTACACCTTTGCCACCTATGGCGCGATGACCGGCGCCATGCTTGACCACTACGGCGTTAATCAGCTTGGTTGGGTTGGCACCTCGATGGGCGGGCTGCTGGGGATCACCCTGGCTGCCGGGACATTGCGCGAGAGGATCACCCACCTCGTCATCAACGATGTCGGCCCGGATATTCCTTATGACAGTGCCAGGCGCATCGCCGACTATGTCGGCAATCCGCCAATTTTCGATACCATTGCCGATTACGAAGCATGGCTGCGGCGCACCTATGCGCCATTCGGCGACAATTCAGAGTGTTTCTGGCGCAGGATGGTCGATACCTCGATGCGCCGGACCAACACAGGTCAGGTGACCGTGCACTACGACCCCGCCATCGTTTCGACCATGGGTGAGAACAAGGCCGACCTCGACGTCTGGGAAGCCTATGATGCGGTGACCGCGCGGACCCTGTTGATCCGCGGGGAACACTCCGATGTGCTGCCGCCGACGGTGGCGAGCGCCATGCGTATGCGAGGGCCTTGCCCGCAACTTGTGACCATCCCCGATTGTGGCCACGCGCCGACGCTTGCCAGCGGCGCGCAGATCGAGGGGCTTCGCGCCTTCCTGGCGGACTGAGGGGGCGCGTTTTCAGGGCGCTATTCAGGGCAGCCGTTCGCCGTTTTCCCGGCTGAACAGGATGGCGCGCTCCGGGTCGTTGCGGATAGCGATCCGCTGGCCGATTTGTGCTGAGAGCCGCTCGCGCAGAACCAGGGTCACCAGCCCCGAAGCGGTGCACGAGCCTGCGCAAGACTTCGTGCTGGCGCCCAAGTTTGTGCCCGGCACCTCCTGCCGCAGGGTGTAGTGCCGGACATGGGGCTGAAAGCGCCCTGGGCGTGGCTGCGCTGTGCCGAGGCAGAAAGGGACGAGAATGGTGACAGGCCGGACAAAGACCGGTTGCGAAATACCCCTTCAGGTCACATAGAGTCGGAATGGAACGCCAATTCCAGAGGAAGTCTGCGTGAACCGGAAAGTCGGGATCAAGGATATTGCCGCGCGCGCTGAGGTTGCGGCGTCGACTGTGTCCCATGTGTTGAATGGCACCGCCACCATTTCGCTGGAGGTGCGCGAGCGGGTGTTGGGTGCGGCAAGGGAGCTCGGCTATCTGGCGCGGCGACGCGAAAAGGCCACCATTGCCGTGCTGCGCAGCATCATGCTGGCGGTGCCCAGTGACACGCTTCCGAACAACCAGCACAATCTGTTCTCCTGGACGCTGCTGAGCCGGCTGATGCGCGAATGCGAGCGGCGGTCCATTCGGGTGCTGCCGATCGAGGTGGATACGCCTAATTTCAGTGGCGCCAAGCTGGTCGAGCAGGCCCGGCAGGCCGAGGTGGACGGTATCCTGCTGCTCAGCGATGATCGCCCAGACCTGTTGAGGGCTATCGCGGGTTCCCGTATCCCCGCCGTGCTGATGAATGGCGAAGACCATGAAATGCAGATCGACAGTGTTACGCCTGGCAACAGATTTGCGGCACGCTATGCCACCAACTGGCTGATCAAGCAGGGGCATCGCTCGATCCTGCACCTGACCTGGGAAGGGCGCGGCACCGTCCGGCGGCGGCGCGATGGCTTTCTTGACGCGTTCCGCGCCAATGAATTGTCCCTCGAGACGGCGTATGTCCACTATGCCGAGGGCTATTTTCCCGACATGGGGGCGGCGGCCATGCGGCGCTGGATCGACAAGCATGACGGTCTGGGTGGGGTGACCGCCATCTTCTGTGCGGCGGACAATCTGGCGCTTGGTGTTATCGGCGCCCTGCAGGAGGCCAATTATGCGCTTCCCAAGGATATATCGTTGGTCGGTTTTGACGGTGTGGCGCTGGGTGAATTCACCTCGCCGACGCTGACAACGGTCAGCGTGCCGCTCGACTATATTGGCCTTGCCGCCCTCAACCTGCTCGAGCAACGCATTGTGGCGGCAGATGCGGGCATGCCGGCCAATCGTCTGGAACTGGGGTGCCGGCTGACCGTGCGCGGCAGTGTCCGTTCGCTGACCTGACATCATTCAATGACACGATGGGGCTTTCTGATTAGGTGCCCGTGCGCATTGATTTCCATCGGGCATGGGGCAGTGGGCCCTGCCAACATCGCCAGAGACAGGCACGCGGGCGCCTCTAAGTAACCGGTTGGAGAATTTTTTCACGCGGCGTTGATGGTGTCCGCAATGGCGAACCCGATTTTGTAAGACATTGAATCCCAAACAACTCTTGTATGGAAGCACGTACCTCAAAGCGCGCTAATGCGTCTCTGTGCGGCAGTAATGAAAATTGTTTCATATTGCGTTTGGCGAATTCCGCGGCAAGGATGGCCGTCGTCACAGCGATTGGTGCCAGAAAACCAAGAAAATCGGCATTGAAGATTGAGTGTGACGGGGAGAGGTGAGGGATCATGCAAAAATTTTTGCATTCACTACTATCTGCCTCTCATGGCTGAATTATGCGCTGTGTCGCCATCGCGGCCCTGGCGCTGGAGTTGAGGAGAAGTCTATGAATGCCAAGAATTGGGTCGCGGCGATTGCCTTAGCGGCGCTGTCGTCAACAGCAATGGCCGGATCGGCATGGGCCTTCCAGGAAGCGCCGATGTTGAGTGAAATGGTGGAGGCTGGGAGCCTGCCACCGGTCGATGAACGCCTGCCGGCCAACCCGACCGTGGTCGAAGCCCTGAGCGTGGGCGAATATGGCGGCGTCTGGCGTCGCGCCTATAGCGGTCCGGGTGACCGCTGGGGTCCGACCAAGCTGATGGAAGAGCGCGTGCTCAAATGGACCGCAGATGCGGACGGCACAGCCGTGCTGACCCCGGGCTATATCGAAAGCTATTCGGTCAACGAGGATTCAACCGAGTTCACCTTCACCCTGCTTGAGGGGCTGAAATGGTCCGACGGCATGCCGGTCACGACCGAGGATGTCGAGTTCTGGTACAACGATGTTTTCCTCAACCCGGCTTTGGTGCCGACGATCGACCCCACCTTTGCCCCCGGCGGCGTGCCGCTTGAACTTGAGGTTCAGGACGAGCGCACCTTCACCATCAAGTTCGCCCAGCCCTATGTCTATTTTCTGCAGATCCTGGCCAAGGACTCCACGGGCGAACCCAGCCTTGACCGGCCCAGCTTCCTGTTTCCCAAGCACTATCTGAGCCAGTTCAACGACAAATATGCCAGCGAGGAAGAACTCGCAGCGGCGGCCGAGGAATACAATGTCGCGGCCTGGACCGACCTCTGGGGCTCCAAGGGCGCCCTGACCGGCTGGTGGAACAACCCGGATCTGCCGGTCATCACCGCGTGGAAGATCGAAACGCCGGCGCCGGCCGAAACCGTCACCATGGTCCGCAACCCCTATTATTATGCCGTGGACCAGGAGGGGAACCAGCTCCCCTATATCGACCGCATCGAGCACCGGCTGTTCCAGGATCCCGAAACGCTCAACCTGATGGTGGCGCAGGGGCAGATCGATATGCAGGCGCGCTATATGGGCCTGGATAACTACACCTTCTACAAGGAGAACGAGGAGCGGGGTGGCTATCACATCGTGCCCGGCCTGGACTCCAATGTGTGGTCGCTGGTGCCCAATATGAACACCACCGACGAGGTGTTGCGCGGGCTGTTCGAAACCGAGGCAGTACGCCACGCCATGTCGGTGGCCGTGGATCGTGAACTGATCAACGAGTTGACGCAGTCGGGTTTGGCAAAGGAGTTGCAGACTGCGCCGGTGATGGGGTCGCCCTATTACAGCGAAGAGCTATCAACCCACTGGACCGAATATGACCCCGATCTGGCCAATGAATTGCTGGACGAAGCGGGGCTGAGCGAACGCGATGGTGCCGGCTTCCGCCTGCGACCCGACGGGCAGCGGTTCAGCCTGGTTGTCGAGGCCAATGATGCCGCCCATGCCAAGACACTCGAACTGCTGGCAGAAAACTTTGCCGATGTCGGCATCGAGTTTCTGCCCCGCGTGATCGACCGGACCCAGTGGGACAATAACCGCGCCAATAACGACTTCCAGATGCACTGGATTCCGTTTGATCGCCTGACCTATGTGCCGGCCGATCCGCGCCGCATCATGGGCTCGGACGGCTACGCCAACCAGAGCTTCAAATGGTACAATACCGATGGAGCTGAGGGCATGGAGCCGAGCGCTGAGCTGCAGCAGATCTATGATCTCTGGGACCAGGCGTCGCAGTCGGCATCGGTGGAAGTCGCCGATGGATATGTGTCCGAAATGGCGGAAATCTTCGTCAACCAGGGTTGGGTGATCGGTGTGTATGGCGCCGGCACCGTGGTCAATATCGTCTCGAACAAGTTGCACAATGTACAGGCCGACCTTGTACAGGACGACATCTTCCGCGGTGTGGGCCTGGCGCGCACCCAGCAGTTCTGGATCGAACAGGACTAAAGCGAAAAGACCTTGTCCGGGACGGGTGCGCCCGTCCCGGCTTGCCGCGGCGCCATGTGAGGATGGTGTCCGGCCCGGAGACCCCAAACCATGCTCGCATTTATCGGAAACCGCGCCCTGCTGGCGATTCCGACGCTGATCTTCATCTCGTTCATTTCGTTCGTGATCATTCAGCTTCCGCCCGGCGACTATGTCACCGCCTATGCCGCGCAGTTGCGCCATGCCGGTGAGTATATTTCGCCGCTGCAGGAAGAGTTGATGCGCGAACAGTTCGGGCTCAACGACCCGATGATTGTGCAGTATTGGCGCTGGATCAGCGATATCGTGCTGCGGGGCGATTTCGGCTATTCGCTGGAATGGAATGCGCCGGTCTCGACCCTGATCTGGGATCGGCTGATGCTGACTCTGGCGATTTCCTCGGCGAGCCTGGTGCTGACCTGGGCCATCGCCATTCCGGTTGGTGTCTATTCGGCCTCGCGGCAATATTCGTTTCTGGATCACCTGTTCACGGTGTTCGGCTTCCTGGGCAAGGGCATTCCCGATTTCCTGCTGGCGCTGATTCTGATGTGGTTGGCCTTCGCCTATCTCAATATGGATGTGGGCGGGCTGTTCTCGCCCGAATATCAGAATGCGCCCTGGAGCTTTGCCAAGCTCGGCAATCTCCTGAGCCATCTGTGGATCCCACTGGTTGTTCTGGCGACCGGCGGTGCGGCGGGTCTGATCCGTGTCATGCGCGCCAATATGCTGGACGAGCTGGGCAAGCCCTATGTCGAAACCGCCTATGCGCAAGGTTTGAGCGAGGCCCGCGTGGTGTGGACGTATCCGGTGCGCGTGGCGCTCAATCCGTTCATTTCAACGGTTGGATGGGCCTTGCCGGCGCTGTTTTCGGGCGACGTCATCACGGCGGTTGTCCTCAACCTGCCTACGACCGGGCCGCTGCTGCTGCAGGCACTCAAGATGCAGGACATGTATCTGGCCGGCAGCTTCATTCTCATTCTCAGCGTCTTTACCGTCGTGGGCACGCTGATCTCCGACATCCTGCTCGCGTGGTTCGATCCGCGCATCCGCAATGCGTGAGGGATTGGCCATGACCGATCAGACCATCAACACCACCGCTGCGCCTGCCAAGGACCGCAAGGAAGATCTCTATACCGCAACGCCTGCACAGCTCATCTGGCGGCGCTTTACCAAGCACATCCTGGCGGTCGTTTCGCTGTGGTTCCTGGTCATTTTGGCTCTGTGCGCGCTGTTTGCCGACATGGTGGCGCCCTATGCGCCGTTCGAGGTGCAAAGGCTGCGCACACTGGCGCCACCCACGGGCATCCACCTGTTTCATGAAGGCCGGTTTGTCGGGCCGTTCGTCTATGGCCTGTCGCGCGAGCGGGATGCCGAAACCGCGCGGGTTCTTTATGAGACGGACCCGGAAGCCGTGCTGCCGATCCGCCTGTTCCATCAGGGTGATGACTACGATTTCTTCGGCCTGTTCCAGTCCAATATCCATTTGTTTGGCGTCGATGACCGGCGGCAGCAGATCAATCTGCTTGGCACGGACGATCTGGGGCGCGACATCTTTTCGCGCGTCCTCTATTCGGGCCGCACATCGCTGACCGTCGGTTTCCTGGTTGTGGGAGTCGCATCGCTGATCGGCATTTTCCTCGGCCTGATTGCGGGTTTCTTCCGCCGGGCGGACGGACCGGTCTCACGTCTCATCGATGCGATGATGGCGTTTCCCGACATTCTGCTCGCCATCGCTCTGGTTGCCGCGCTCGGTCCGTCGGCAGCGAATGTCGTGCTGGCACTGGGCATCGTCTATGCGCCCCGGCTGGCTCGCGTCGTCCGCGCCTCGACTCTCGTCATCCGTGAGCTGCCCTATGTGGAAGCGGCGCGCGCGCTCGCTGTGCCGACGCCGGTGATCCTTGTGAGGCATGTGCTGCGCAACGTGACTTCACCGCTTCTCGTGCAGGCGACTTTCATTTTCGCGCAGGCGATTCTGGCCGAGGCCGGCCTTTCCTTCCTCGGTGTCGGTATTTCACCGGACATTCCCACATGGGGCACGATGATCTCCATCGGACGCCAGTTCATGAGCACGGCCGAATGGATCATGCTCTTTCCCGGGCTCGCCATCGTCATCACAGTGCTTGCGCTGCAGCTTCTGGGTGACGGTCTGCGCGACCTGCTCGACCCCCGGCTTGCAAAGGATATCTGATGATCGGCAATCGCTTTTCGACCGCATCCTCCCCCCTGCTCCTGCGCAACGCCCGGCCGATCGGCTTCGGCGAAGCCAAGGGCGCAGTGCTCGACATAGCGGTCGATACGCGTGGCCGCGTCGCCGAACTCGCCGAGACCATCGAGGCCGGCGACGACGTTCGCGTGATCGACTGCGACGGGGCGTTCCTTTCGCCTGGATGGGCCGACCTGCACGCGCATGTGTGGTATGGCGGCACGGACATTTCCATAAAACCGGCGCAGGCCGGCGCGGAACGCGGCGTCACAACAATCGTCGACGCAGGCTCCGCGGGCGAGGCCAATTTTCACGGACTGCGCGAGCTGATCATCGAACCGGCCCGCGAGAATGTCTATGCGTTTCTCAACATCGGCTCCATCGGCCTGGTCGCCTGCAACCGCGTATCGGAGCTGATGGATATGCGCTCCATCGACATCGACCGGATCGCACAGTGCATCGAGGCCAATCGCGATGTGATCGTGGGGTTGAAGGTGCGCGCCAGCGCGGTCATCACCGGCGGGTGGGATCTGACGCCGGTGCGCATTGCCAAGAAAATCGGGAGGGTGCTGAAGCTGCCGCTGATGGTGCATGTGGGCGAACCGCCGCCGCTTTACGACGATATTCTCGGCCTGTTGGGCGAGGGCGACATCGTTACTCACTGCTTCAACGGCAAGTTCGGTGGTTCGATCCTCGAAGACGAGGACCTTTACACACTTGTCGAGGAGGCCGCGGCACGCGGTGTCATTCTCGACGTCGGGCATGGCGGCGCCTCGTTCTCCTTCGATGTGGCAAAGGCCGCCCTGTCGCGCGATCTGTCGCCGCACACCATCTCCACCGATTTGCACAACCGCTCTATGGACGGCTCGGTTTGGGACATGGCCACGACCATGTCGAAGCTTCTTTCGCTTGGCATGTCGCTCGAAGATGTTATCGCCGCATCGACCGTCAATCCGCGCAAGGCCATCGGGCTGCCACACGAGAAACTTCTGGCAGTCGGGAAACCGGCCGAGTTCACGGTTTTTGAGATGGAACAATCGTCGATCGAGGTGAAGGATTCGAAGGGCGCCGTCAGCAGGCTGAGCGAGTTGTTTTCTCCACGCCACGCGATCCTGCGGGCCGAAGCGATTGCCGCCAGCCGCTATCAGCCTTCGCCCGAAGCCGCCCTTCACGCATGTCCGCATTGCGGGTGGGCGCTGTGACGACGTTGCCGGCAGACACCATTCTTTCCGTGCGCGACCTGCGCACCTGGTTCCAGACCAAGCGCTTCACTGCGAAGGCCGTGGATGGGGTAACGTTCGACCTCAAGCGGGGCGAGACACTTGCCGTGGTGGGCGAGAGCGGCTCGGGCAAGTCGGTCACGTCGTTGTCGATCATGGGACTGGTCTCGAAACCGGGCGGTATCGCCGGGGGTGAAATCCTGTTTCGCGACCGCCGCGAGCGCGTGCACGATCTGGCGAAACTCTCCGCGAAAGGATTGCGCGCCATGCGCGGCCGGGAGATCGCCATGATCTTCCAGGAACCGATGACCAGCCTCAATCCACTCTACACGGTAGGCGACCAGATCGGCGAGATGATCGCGCTCCACGAGCCGGTCAACCGCAGGGAGGCGCGCGCGCGCGCGCTCGAGATGCTGAAGCGTGTCGAAATACCGGACGCGCAAAACCGCCTCGACGATTACCCGCACCAGATGTCGGGCGGCATGCGCCAGCGCGTCATGATCGCAATGGCGCTTGCGTGCAATCCCTCGCTTCTGATCGCCGACGAGCCGACCACCGCGCTCGACGTGACCATCCAGGCGCAGATTCTCGATCTTCTGCGGCGGCTGCAGAAGCAGTTCGGCATGTCGATTCTGTTCATTACCCACAATTTGGGCGTCGTCGCCGAAATCGCCCATGAGGTGGCCGTCATGTATGCCGGCCGCGTGGTCGAACAGGCGCGCGTGAACGACCTTTTCGCGCATCAAAAGCACCCTTATACGAGGGGATTGCTCGCCTGCACGCCGCATGCGGGCCGTGACATCACCGAGGATGGCGAACGCCGAGCGCTCTATTCCATCACCGGGTCCGTGCCGCCGATCACTTCCCTGCCGCCGGGCTGCGCTTTCGCCCCGCGCTGCGAGTTCGCGCTCGAGGCGTGCAGCGTCGCGCCGCCGCCGCTGGAGGAGGCCGGACCTCGCCACCTGTCGCGTTGCCTGAGGAGTAGCGAGTTGTGATTGAAACTTCCACAGCCAAACCACAGAACGGCGAGGCGCCGCTCGTCGCCGTCGAGGGGTTGACCAAACGCTTCGTCGGTCGCGGCGGGCGCACCGTGCATGCGGTGGAGGATGTGTCCTTTTCGATCCGGCGCGGCACCACGGTCGGGCTGGTCGGCGAATCCGGTTCGGGCAAGACGACGGCGGGCCGCGCCATATTGCGGCTTATCGAGCCGACATCGGGCAAGGCCGTGTTCGACGGTGTCGATCTCTGCTCCCTGTCCGAGCGCGCGCTGCGTGCCTATCGGCAAAGATTGCAGATCATCTTTCAGGATCCTTTTTCGAGCCTCAATCCGCGCATGCGAATCGACGCGATTATCGGCGAGGCGCTGGACGCACGCGGCTTCCCGCGTGGCGTAAAACGCCGGGAGCGCGTGGCCGAGCTGCTGACGCTGGTCGGTCTGTCACCCGATCACGCTCGCCGCTTTCCGCACGAATTCTCAGGTGGCCAGCGCCAACGGATCGGCATCGCCCGCGCGCTCGCCGTGGAGCCCGATTTCGTCGTTGCCGACGAGCCGGTTTCGGCGCTCGACGTCTCGGTGCAGGCACAGGTTCTCAACCTGTTGAACGACCTGCAAAAGCGCCTTGGCCTGACACTGCTCTTCATCTCGCACGACCTATCGGTTGTCGAGTATCTCTGTGACGAGGTGGTTGTGATGTATCTCGGCCGCGTGATGGAGCGAGGGCCGTCCCGGCGCGTCTACGCAAATCCGCGTCACCCCTACACCAAGGCTTTGTTGGCCACCGCGCCCGTGCCCGACCCCACCGTCGAGCGCAACCGCGTGCCTTTGGCGGGCGATATTCCCAGCCCGCTCGATCCGCCGTCGGGCTGCGTGTTCCGCACGCGCTGTCCCCATGCCATCCCCGCTTGCGCCGAAGCCGTCCCGGAAACCGTAACCGTCGAGCGGGATCACGCCGTGGCCTGTATCCGCCAGGACGAGCTTGAAACGGCCTGACCAGACAACGAGACACTCGAACCTTGGAGTTTCCGCATGAGTTTTTCCGAGCTTGCCAAACGCCCGGAAACGACGCCCTACGATCGCCTCGAGGCATTGGGGATCGTCCTCCCTCCGCCGCCGCCGCCGGTGGCGAATTTCGTGACCCACGTGCAGGAGGGCAACCTTATGTTTCTCTCCGGACAGGGGCCGACGAAACCCGACGGCAGTCAGCATACCGGAAAGGTTGGCAGTGACGTGTCCGCCGGAGACGCATATCGACACGCGCGCCTCACCGGAATTAACCTGATCGCCGTGATGCAGAGCGCGCTTGGAGACCTGTCGCGCGTCAAACGCGTTGTAAAGCTTCTGGGCATGGTCAACGCAGATCCTGAATTCGCCGAGCACCCAGCCGTGATAAACGGGTGTTCCGACCTGTTCATCGATGTTTTCGGCGATCGCGGTGTCCATGCGCGTTCCGCCGTCGGGTTCGGATCCCTGCCCGGCAGGATCACCGTCGAGATCGAAGCCGTTATCGCGATAGAGGACGAAGCCCATGCTGACCAATGACGATATTCGCGCCAGGCTCGGCCTGCGGCCGGTCATCAATGTGTCCGGAACGATGACCTCGCTCGGTGCGTCCATCGTGGTGCCCGAGGCCGTGGAGACCGTCGCCTCCGTTCTCAGCCAGTGGACGGAGATGTCCGACCTCCAGCGTACGGCCAGCAGGACGATCGCGCGGTTGACCGGCGCGGAAGCAGGCTGTGTGACCGCTTCGTGCTCGGCCGGCATTACGCTTGCCGTCGCCGCCGCCATGACGGGGAGCGACCTTGCGGCGATAGAGCGCCTCCCGGACACGCGTGGACTCAAGAATGAGGTGGTGGTTCAGGCCGGACATCTGGTGAGCTACGGCGCGCCCATCGACCAGGCGATCCGCCTCGCCGGCGCGAAGGTCGTACCGGTTGGTCAGGCGACGAGCGCACACGCCTACCAGCTCGCAGGCGCGATCACGGAGAACACGGTCGCTGCCGTCTATGTGGTTTCCCATCATGTCGTCGAATATGGGCAGATCCCGCTCGCCAATTTCGTCGCCACCGCGCACGCGAAGGGCGTTCCGGTGATCGTCGATGCGGCTTCGGAATACGATCTGACAGGTTTTCTCGCCGCCGGAGCGGATATTGTCTTGTATTCCGGTCACAAGTTTCTCGGCGGTCCGACCTCTGGCATCGTTGCCGGCGACAAGGCGCTGGTCCGTGCCGCCTATCTGCAGAACCGGGGCATCGGTCGCGGCATGAAAATCGGCAAGGAAGGCATTGCCGGCGTTATCGCAGCGCTCGAGGCATGGGAAAACCGCGACCATGCCGGGATCCGCGAACGCGAGCGCAAGGCGCTCGACCTTTGGGCAAAAACACTGGAGGGCCGGCCCGGCATCACCGCCCACATAACGCCCGACCCGACCGACAATCCGCTCGATCGCCTGCGAATCGACGTCGACGCGGACGCCGCTCGCATCACCGCCTGGGACCTGGCCGATCGACTGGCGGCCGGTGAACCGCCGATCGTGGTTCGCGATCATGAGGCCGAGCATGGATATTTCTTCCTCGACCCGTGCAATCTGCATCCGGACGAAGAGGCGATTGTTGCACGGCGCATCGCCGAAGAGCTCGACAATGCGGCTGCCGCACCGGAACCTTTGGTGAGCGCGTTCGCCGAACGTGCCACGCGGCTGGAGGCGGGTCTCCTCAATTGGCCGGACTGAAACCAGGTGTTATAGACGGCCGGTTGGCCAACGGGACGAGCGATACAGTGAACATGCAACCGACCACGGATGGAACGCGCGAGAAGCGCACGCGAACGAGCGCACTCGACCGGATATTGCAGATTCTGGATTTCCTCCAGCAATCCGACCGTCCGGCCACGGCGTATGAGATCGCCCGCGCCGTGGGCGCGCCGGCATCAACCGTCTATGGTCTGGTCGAAGATATGGTCGGTAAGGAAATCCTCGACCGTCAGGACAATGGTGCCTTGTGGTTCGGACCGCGTTTCTATCACTACGGCCTGACCTATGCGCGCCGGCTGGATCTCCTTACGGCCGCGAACCAGGAAATGGTCGATCTCGCCCTCGCATCCAGGGAGACGGTGCAGATCTGCGGGCGCGACGGTGACCAGATGGTCGTTCTTTCCATGGTCGACGGCCCCGATCATTTTCAGGTGTCCTCACGTGTGGGCTCGCGGACGCCGCTCAACTGGTCGGCTTCGGGCCGCCTGCTGATCGGTCACCTGCCGGAGCAAGAGCGTCAAGCCGTTCTGTCGCAGGCCATACAGCCTTCGCCGACCGGTAACGCCGAAACCGATGTGGCGGTGCTCTCTCAGGCAGCCCGGAAGGCCTATGAGGAGCGGCTTTCGATTCAGGCCGGCGAGTCGGATTTTTCCGTTGCCTGCATCGCGGCACCCATCATCGACGGGGAAGGCGCGTGCCGGGCGACGATCTCCATCGTGGTTCCCGACCACAAAGTGGATCAGAAAGAGCCGGATCTGAAAGATCTGGTCCAAAAAAGCGCATACAAGATCGAAGCGCGTCTTGGATGGACGCGCAGATAACGGGTCGACCCGCAGCATGTCCGATGGATTTTCCCATCGATACGAATTAAGAGCGTGGCATGCATAAGGTTCTGACCTTTCTTCTGCTGATCGGCTTTGTCGTTGCGGGATCGCTTCCCGCAGTGAAGGCGGTCGCGAGCGACGGTATGTCCGACGTCGCGACACAGGCGGAGGACGAGGCGCGAATGCGCTGCTGCGCCGGGACAGAGAACGGCAATGCCTATGCGTCTTCCGGCTGTGTAATGGATTGCCATTATCTCGCACCGCTCGATACGCCGCTCATCCACCCGAGACTCGCGCCGTTGACCGAACCCTCGGTCTTTTCGCCACATCGGCCCGTAATCTCCGGACTGTTTCGCCCACCCATCGTCTCCTGAGAGATGAGAGACGCGCCACAACGCGGCGCCGCTCTCCGATCCGTTTCGAAACATGCATACCCGCACGTTTCGCGTTTGCCCGGCCCGTCTCGTTTCATGGCCGGAAGACGTGAAGGCGCTGCACGAACAATCGAAAGTGAAAGACGATGAACAAACGCACATGCAAGCTGACGGCCGGCGCAGCGCTGGCTGTTTTCCTGACCTCCGGTCTCGCGCTTGCCGCGTCCGCCAGCGCGGACAAGACCATCACGGTTTTCAAGACTCCGTGGTGCGGTTGCTGCGAACTCTGGGTCGAAGCCATGCAGGAAGCCGGTTACACGATGAAAACGACCGATCTGGAGGAGCTTTCCCGCGTCAAAGATCAGGCCGGAGTGCCGGGCGATCTCGAAGCCTGTCACACTGCGGTCACGGGCGGTGAGCGGAAATATGTGCTGGAAGGGCATGTGCCCGTCGAAGCCGTTCAAAAGCTTCTGTCGGAACAGCCCGGGGTCAAGGGAATTGCCGTTCCCGGCATGCCCGCAGGCTCGCCTGGAATGGGATACGATCCCGACGCGCGCTACACGGTCTACTCGTTTGACGGGTCTTCCGATGGAAATTCGTCGGTTTTCCTTGAAGCCGGAATGGAGTAGCCGGTTCGACGGATTCAGTCCGATCCGGCCGACACTGTGCCCGGACATGGCCACCCTTGCCGGTGGCCATGCCCGGAGCCGGCCCGCCGCCGATGCGCGCGTGTCACAACAGATCGATGCCGTTGCTCGTAAACAGATTTGACAACTTGTAGGCGGCCTCGGTCCGGTTGGTCGCCTTCAGCTTCTGCATGATGTTGCGGATATGCACCTTGACCGTGCTCTCGCACATGTTCAGCTCATAGGCGATAATCTTGTTGGGCTTGCCCTGCCAGATGGCTTCCGCCACCTGAATCTGGCGCGGCGTGAACAGTTCCGTCAGGCGCTGGTCGTGCGTTGCGTCGGTGTTGATCACTTCTCGCATCGCGAACACGGTGCTTGCGGGCACAAAGACCCCGCCGGCAAGCGCCAGGTTTATGGCTTCGACACAAACCTCGACACTTACCGACGAAGGTATGTAGCCCCGTACCCCATAGTCGAGAGCGTTGACGATCTGCACCACGTCGTCCCGGTCGGCCAGGATGATCAGCGGCGCCGATCCGGAAACCTTGACGGTTTGTCTGATCAACTCCTCCATGTGGGATTCCGTGATGTTTGCGGAACCCACATGGAGGAGCACAGCGGCCAGTGGAGGATGCCGGTCCGCTTCATTCTGCCATTCTTCGAAAGTGCTGCAGGCAATGACGTCCCAGGGCGCGTGACGCGCGGCCAGGCTGCTGCGCAGACAATCGCGGGCAAGGATGCGATCGTCGATGAGGATGACCGAGCCCTTCTGCGCCAGCAGGCGACTGGACGATCCGTTGAGCGGGCCGGGTGCCCCTCCGTTCCTGGCGACGTCGCTGTCGATCGAAACACGGCGAGCCCCTTCAAGCGGCACACCCGTTCCATAGGAGGATGCGGTACAAACTGATAAGGCCGTCATGTCGAATACCCGCTGTTTGTCGTCGAGATTGATCTGCTAACGGGCGTCAGATTAATCACGTCAGCATGTGACTTCTGTGAAATTGGCTACACTCGGTGTTTTGGACGAATCTTCTCCCGAAGATGGACTTCGAACGGGCCGATAAGGCGGCCCACGCTCTTCATGGTTGCCCGAACTCCCACGCAGGGCTACGCTGCTGTTTATTGAGGGGCACCAACAGAAAAAATGTCCGAGGGGCAATACACCCGACAGGTCACGACCATCGCGTCCATCGATGCGGTCGGGTTTTCCCGGCTGATGGGGATCGACGACGAATTCGCGGTGGCCGCATTCGAGGAGCGGCGGTCGATCATCGCCGACAGTTGCGACGCTGCGGGCGGACGCACTTTCGGTGCGGCCGGAGACAGCATCATGGCGGAATTCGGCACGCCGATCGACGCCTTGCGCGCCGCTTTCGATTTCCAACAGAAGATCGTCGATCTGAACGATCGCGTGCCGGGCGACCGGCGCATGCCTTTCCGGGTCGGCATCAACACCGGAAACGTGATTGTGCGCGGTGCAAGTCTCTATGGCGACGATGTCAACATCGCCGCGCGTATCCAGGAACTCGCCCCCTATAACGGGCTGGCGATCTCGGAAACGACCTGGAACCATGTCAAGGACAAGGTGGCGGCCAGTTTTGCCGATCTGGGAGAGCAGCGACTGAAGAATATCGCGCTACCGGTGCGCATCTTCGTCGCCAGCCGGGAGGAAGGCGAGCAAACACAGGTCGCGCCGCGGCAGGCGGTCGACCCGGCCGCTCCGCCGGCCGTCGCGGTCCTGCCGTTTCAGAACGAGGCCGGAGCGCAGGAGTTCGATTATGTCGCCGACGGTGTCGCCGAAGACATTATTCAAGGTTTGTGCAGCACCCGCTGGCTTCCGGTCATCGCGCGGGAATCCAGCTTCCAGTTTCGCGACAAGGCCCTAGGCGCGCGCATGACCGGAAGCGCTCTCGGCGCGCGGTATCTGGTCGATGGAAAACTCGCCCGGGCCAAAAGCCATTTCGATCTCATCATAACGCTGACCGATGCGGTCAACGAGCGGCTCGTATGGTCGCGCGGCTTCCGCCGCCCGCTGGACGAGCTTTCGCTGGTGAACGACGAGATTGGCGGCATGATCGTTGCAATGCTCGAAAAGGAAGTGGAGCGGGTCGAACAGGCGCGCACCTTTCAGGTGCCATGGGAAGGCCTGGAGACCTGGCAGCTCGTGCGGCGTGCGCGCTGGCATATGCAGCGCCGCACGCGCGAGGACACGACGCTGGCGCTCGACTGTCTCGAACAGGCGCGCAGAAAAGCGCCGAATTCCAGCGCCGTGCTGAACGAACTGGCGTGGTGGTATTTCTGGCGTGGTTGGCTTCGGTCGGGGGCGGGCGACGACCTCGACAATGTGACGGATTTCTCGCGCAAGGCGCTGCTGATGGATAGCCAGGACGCCCGCCCTCACGCGCATCTCGGCGCCGTTGCGATCATGCGCGGACAGCCGAGAGCGGCTATCGAACATTTGCACGAGGCTCTGCAGATCAATCCCAGTTTCGCCTTTGCCCATTCGGCCATGGGCAGCGCACATCTTTTGCTCGGGGACGCGGCCACGGCGATTCCCTTGTTCGAAACGGCGCGGCGATTGAGCCCGTTCGACATTTACGGGTTTCACAATCTTGGCGAACTGGCCGCCGCATGTTGCTTCGATCAGCGCTGGGAAGAGGCGATCGGGGCGGCAGAAGCATCGCTGGGCCTGTCGCCGCGCTATTTCTATGCACGCTTTCTCAAGATCGGGGCCCTGGCGCGCTGCGATCGCATGGAGGAGGCACGGCGCGAGAGGGCGCTTTTCCAAGCCTACCATCCCGACTTCTCGCTCGAACGCGTGGCATGGATTCCTTTTGCGGAGAAATCGGCCACCGCGTTCCTGATCGATAACTACAACCTGGCCGGTTAGAGCAAGGACCCGGCACGGAGGCGCGATGGAATTGGGCCCAGCGTGAACTGCTTCACACATGTCCTGCCCGTTCGCACGTATGGCCATACCGTCCGAGGAAAACGCAATGGCGACGACCAAGTATTTCGATGGCGTGCGCGAGGCGCAGCGCAATCAGGGGCCGGTGGCCGACATGCCGCCATTCGATATCGAGCGGATTCGCGCGAAGGGCTGGCGCGCGAAGCTCACAAGCCGCCTTCTGGAGAATCCGCGCTGGGCGCTGGGGCTCCTGCGGCGCTTTCATCCCATTCTGAAAATCGGCGGTTTCGCCCTGGTCACGCGCAACGACGACGTTCGCGAGGTGCTGGAGCGTCAGGACGTCTTCCAAACACCTTACGGTCTTGAAATGACAGAGGTTGCGGGCGGAACCAATTTCATTCTCGGCATGCAGGACGGGCCCGATTACCGGCGCATGAAATCGACCGTTCTCAGCGCATTTCCGGTGGATGAGGTGGAGAATGTGGTGCGCCCGCTGGCGGCAAGGCATGCCGAGGCGATCATGCAGCGGGCCGCACCGCGTTTCGACGCCGTCGGCGACCTGTTGCGCATCGTGCCGGTGCGCATCTGCCGCGACTATTTCGGCATCGCGATCGACGACGAGGACGCCTTCTCTCACCGGGCCAACGCTTTAAGCGGGCTGTTCTTCGCCGATCCAGGAGCGAACCCCGTCGCGCGCGAGCTGGCGGTGGTGGCCGCGGACCGTATGAGGCACACGATCGACCGATCGATCGCGGCCGTGCGTGAGGGAACGATTCCGCGTACCACACCGCTTGGCCGGCTGGTCGACATGCTGGACGAGGACGATCCGCAAATCGCCTTGGGCGATGTTCACGCAATCATGCTCGGCATGATCGCAGGCTTTACACCGACCAATCTTCTCGCGAGCGGCAATTGCCTGGATGTCCTGCTTTCCAAGCCCGAAGCGCGCCGGGCACTGGAAGAGGCCATCGCGACCGGTGACGATGCGCGACTTGAACGTGCAATCCTAGAAACGATGCGCTTCAAGCCGATCTGGATCGGCCCGTTCCGTTATACCGCACGCGATGCGGTGATCGCCAAGGGCACGCGCCGCGAGCGAAAGATCAAGGCGGGTACATCGGTGATGCCGGCGACGCTCTCGGCCATGTTCGACCCGGCGGCGGTGCGTGAGCCGGAGCGTTTCGACATGGAACGGCCGGCGCGCGATTATCTGGTCTTCGGCCACGGCATTCATCAGTGCATCGGTGCGGCGATTGCCCGGATACAGATTGCGGAATGCTTTCGTGTCCTGTTCTCCAAACCGGGCTTGCGGCGCGCCGAAGGACGCGCGGGCCGCTTGACGCGGTTGGGAGCCTACCCGGAGAGCCTCGTTCTCTGTTTCGATCCCGCTCCGCTGTCCAAAACCGTCGAGCATGCCATGGTAACGGCGGTAATCGCCTGTGCGAAAGACGTCCCGAAGGACGCGCTTCGTGACAAGGTCGACGCGCTCGGCAATCCATCGGGCGAGGCGATGAAAACCGCGTTGGACGAGAGCGGCGTCATTCATTTCGCCAGCATCGCGATTATCGATGGACAAGAGGAGGATGGTGCGAAAGGCGCTTGCCATCTGGTCATCGAACTTTCGGGCGACGGCACGCGGGACGAGGTTGTGACTGCGTTTGCAAAAGCGGCCGAACCCGTGCTGCACGATCTTCTGCAGACCGCCTGCGGGCCCGGCGAACGGCGGTCCGCCGATACGCTAATTCGCCAGAACACGTTGGATATATCCCCCACTTTCGGCAGCAATGCTGGCCTAGTGTTCTCGGGAACGCCGGGCCACTCGGTCAGGCGCATCAGGGCGGAGGCCGAACTGGAAGAAGCGGCGCGGGCCGAAATCGCGGCAGCGCCAGAAGGGAGCGAAGCCGGAGAGATTCTCGACCGGGTGCGCAAAGTGCTGGCCAAGCAGGGGCGCTACGACTGGGCTTTCGAACCGGCCGACACGTTGCTGGAGAAGCCGGCCGGGACCCTCGCCAGTGCGGTCAAGCGCACATTGCGGGCACCGAAGGTTCTGGTCACGGTCTCCGTGACCCTGCTCATCTGTCTTGCCATCACCTACAGCCTGGTCTTCGGCTATGAAGCGGGATTCTTCCGCAACCTCTTGATCCTCGGCACCTCCATCGTGCTCACCCTGATCGGTGTGAGCATGCTTATCGCTTTCATCGGCTTGTTGCTGCTTTTGTATCTGCGGTATCTGGAGAAGCGCGACCTTCCAGGCGACGAGAGCGCGGAACTTGCCTTGCTCGACGAGATTTCCAGACGCGAAAACCATCTGGCGCAAAATCATCTGACCGCAGTCTCCATTCGCAAGACCGGATGGCTGCGCCGGCTGACACTCCGGCTCTCCTTCTATCTCATCTCAATCATGGCTCGGCAGGTTTTCCGACCGGGCTATCTGGCCGACATCAACACGATTCACTTCGCCCGCTGGGTGCTTCTGCCCAATACGAAGCAACTTGTTTTTCTGAGCAATTACGGCGGGAGCTGGGAAAGTTATCTGGAGGACTTCATCACGAAGGCCCATGCGGGACTTACCGGCGTTTGGAGCAACACGGTGGGCTTTCCAAAAACGCGGATGCTGTTCCGCGACGGAGCGACGGATGGCGACCGCTTCAAACGCTGGGCGCGAGCGCAGCAGGTGCCGACGCTGTTCTGGTACGCGGCCTATCCCGGCCTTACCACCGGCCGTATCCGGATCAATTCACTCATCCGCAGCGGGATCGCGAAAGCGGAAACCGAGAGCGAAGCGCGCGACTGGCTGCGGCTCTTCGGTTCACAGCCGCGCCCGCGCCGAACGATCGAAACCGATGAGATCCAATCGATTTTCTTCGGTCCTCTTGGCCCGCTCGCAAAGGCAGAAATGCTTGCGTTCCACATCCCGGCGGACCTGCCGCGCGCTGCGCGGCGGGAGTGGTTGGCGTTCGTGCTGAAACACACCAGTTTCGGCAATCAGCTTCCGCCCGAGCGGGCCATGATCACATTGCTTGGCGCCGATGGGTTGAGGCGGCTAGGCTTCAGCGACCATCCGGGCGGTGACGGTCTCGACGGTTTTCCGTCAGCTTTCCGACAGGGTATGGCAACGGACGCGCGCAGCCGCGTTCTCGACGATATCGGCAAGAGCGCACCGGAGCATTGGCTGTGGGGGTCGCAGCAGAAGCCGGTCGACATGGCCGTCCTCTGCTATGCCGCCAGCTATGAAATTCTCGATCCCGATATTCAGGCATTGCTGCATGCGGCGGACAAAACCGGGGTGAAACCGGTTGCGCAACTGCCACTGGAGATCAAGCGGGAGGGCAAGCAGGCCGTCGAGCATTTCGGTTTCGCCGACGGTGTCTCCCAGCCCGTGGTGCGTGGCACCCCGCGTGCCAACGGCCCCGTGGCTCCGATGCACCTGATCGCGCCCGGCGAGTTTGTGCTGGGCTACGAGGACGAGAACGGATTCTTTCCGCCGACGCCCACGGTGGCGGAAACGCAGGATAGCGAGGGCATCCTGCCGGCGTTGGAAACCGCTGCTGAAGGCCCAATTTTCGGTGGCAAAGCGACGCTGCGCGATTTCGGCCGCAATGGCAGCTTCATGGTGATCCGTCAGCTCGAACAGCATGTTTCGAGCTTCAACACCTATTGCCGGCACGCGGCGGAAGCCGCGCGGGTGGAGACCGGCAATTCCAAACTCGATGCCAAATGGATCGCGGCCAAGATGGTGGGGCGCTGGCATGACGGCACCTCGTTGGTGCGCAATCCCAATGGGCGCCCCGACCGCGCGCCGGACAACGATTTCGCCTTCGCCACGGAAGACCCGCAAGGGTTGCAGTGCCCGCTGGGCTCGCACGTGCGTCGTTCCAATCCACGAGATTCGCTTGGGGCCGATCCGGAAACCCAGCTCAAGATCAACAACCGCCATCGCATACTGCGCTGCGGTCGCACCTATAAGAGTGGCCAGGAAGCGGGCCTCCTCTTCATGTGTCTCAATGCCGATATCGAAAGGCAGTACGAATTCATGCAGCAGAGCTGGGTGTCATCGTCGTTCTTCCAGGGATTAACGGATGAGAAGGACCCAACCATCGGCGCCAATGAAGGCACAGGCAGCTTTTCCATTCCAATGAGCGAGGGGCGCCTGCTGCTGCGCGATTTGCCGAGTTTCGTGACGACGCGCGGTGGCGGCTATTTCTTCATGCCCAGCCGTTCGAGCCTGCGCTATCTGCTGTCCAGGCTGTGATCACTCGTCCTCAAGATGGACGACCTCTTCCAGACCGGACCTGGAGAGCAGCCGGATCGCCCCGCGTCTGATCGCAATAAGCCCTTCATTGCGCCAGGCATTCAGCATCTTGTTGACGGATTCCCGCGTCGCGCCCAAGAACGCGGCAAGCTCGGACTGCGATATTCTGATCCAGCCCGCCTCGTCGGCCATCCGCTCGCCCAGCAGCAGCAGGCGCTTGGCGAGCCGTGCTTCCACCTTGAGCAGGGCCTGGTCGCTTCGTTCGTTGCTGATCCAGCGAAGACGGGTGCACAACAGTTCGATCATTGCCAGAGCGAGAGGCGCATTCTCCGCGAGCTTGCGCATCAGTTGCGTGCGGCTCAGCGAAACCAGTTCGCAATCCGTCAGGCAGATGGCGCTGGCTGTGCGTACACCGCCGTCGAGCGCTCCGATTTCACCGATCAGGCTATGCGCCAGTTCGATATTGGCAACAAGCTTGCGGCCGCTGATGGAATAAGTGGAAATCTCGACTGTGCCAGAGATCACGCCGTAGATGCGATCGGCGGGATCCTCATGCATGAATAGATACGCGCCAGCCTTGTGTCGCTCCGGCCGGCAAGCGCCGAACAGGGTTTCGAAATGCTCTGCGTTCAGGTTTGCGGTCTCCCTCGAGGTCTTGCCTTGCGGTAGGTTCCGGGAGACGCGTGCGATGGTGTTTTCCAAGAGCTTCCACGCTGTCTGGATATTGCAACAATGAAATAATGATCGGCGCCGCCGCGCCCGTCAACGCGGAGCAGAATGGTGCTCGCCGTGACGCTTGCCTTTCCCGCTGCCGCGCTGCGGGCCTGGATGAGCCTATCCGGCATGGCTTCGCATGCCCCTCACGCAATGTCTGCACAGGCGCCGCCCCTCCAATGCTCCTGAAATTCGGTGATTTCCAATACCAGAATGCGGATTCTCGGTAATTTTGTTTCCAATGGCGATGCATGCTTGCGGGATTTGTTGCGCATTTCTTGCATCCTTTGGAAAATCTGCCCAAAAGCGTTTGACGTATACGGAATTTCGTTGCCAAATGCCGCCTCTCTCATCCTTTGGTTGGATGACAAGCAAGTAAAAAATGGGAGTGCGGGAAATGTTGAAATCCCTAGTTCGGCCGCTGCTTGCGGGCACAATTCTTGTCTCATCGGCGATGGCAGCCTCTGCCGTGACTTATGTGCGCGGGAATGACGGCGATCCGGAAACGCTGGATCAGCACAAGACATCGCTGGTCGCCGAAGCCCATCTGATGCGCGATCTTTACGAAGGCCTGGTCGTCTACGATGCCGGTGCGAAGATCATTCCCGGCGTGGCCGAGGAATGGAGCGTATCCGACGACGGCACCGTCTACACTTTCAACCTGCGCGACGACGCGAAATGGTCGAACGGCGATCCGGTCGTGGCTGAGGATTTCGTATTCTCCCTGCGCCGCATCATGATGCCAGATACGGGCGCGAAATACGCCAATATCCTATACCCCATCAAGAACGCCGAAGCGATCAACAAGGGCGAGATGGAGCCCGATCAAATGGGTGTCAAGGCGGTCGACGACCGTACGCTCGAAATCACGCTTGAGCAGCCGACACCGTTTTTCCTGGAGCTTCTGACGCACCAGACCGGTCTGCCGGTGAACCCGGGCGCGGTCGAGGAGCACGGCACGGATTTCGTCCAGCCGGAAAACATCGTTACCAACGGTGCTTACAAGCTTGTTTCCTTCACGCCCGGCGACAAGATCGTCATGGAGAAGAATGAGAATTTCCACGAGGCCGACAGCGTCCAGATCGACCGCATCGAATACATCCCTTTCGAGGACCGCGCCACCTGTGTGCGCCGCTTCGAAGCGGGCGAAGTGATGAGCTGTTCCGATCTGCCAACGGAGCAGATCAAGTCCATGAAGGAGCGCCTGGGCGATCAGGTTCGCATCTCCCCTTACCTGGGCACTTATTACTACGCGCTCAACATGAAGCGCGAAGCGATGTCGGATCCGAAGGTGCGCCAGGCGCTGTCCATGGTCATCGATCGCCAGTTCCTGGGTGACGAGATCTGGGCCGGTGCGATGCTGCCCGCCTATTCGCTGGTTCCGCCCGGCATTGGCAACTATGAAGGCGGTGGCTCCGAGGCCGACTGGGCAGAGATGTCTCTGCTCGATCGCGAGGACAAGGCCATCGAACTGATGGAAGAGGCCGGCTACGGCTCCGACAATCCGCTTACGGTGGAACTGGCCTACAACAATTCCGAGAACCACAAAAACACGGCGACCGCGATCGCCGACATGTGGAAGCCGCTCGGCGTCAATGTCGACTTCAACGTTCGCGACCTGTCCGCGCACTATGCGAATCTGCGCGACGAGAAGGATTTCGACGTGGCGCGCGCCGGCTGGATCGGCGACTATTCCGACCCGCAGAATTTCCTGTTCCTGGTCGAGAGCGACAATACCGGCTTCAACTACGCCCAGTATGAGAACCCGGAATACGATGCGCTGATGGACAAGGCCGCGGCCGAGTCCGACCTCGTCAAGCGCGCGGACATTCTGCGCGAAGCGGAGGCCATGTTCATGGCCGACATGCCGTATATTCCGCTTCTCTTCTACTCGTCTCTGTCTCTGGTGTCGCCCAAGCTCAATGGCTGGGAGGACAACATCCAGAACGTCCACGGGACGCGTTTCATGAGCATCAGCGAGTAACAACAGCGTTCGATCTTCCCGCCCGGCTCCATGTGGAGCCGGGCGGCATCGAACCGACATGAGAGTTGGTAGCGATGCTCGGTTATGCCGTGCGCCGTCTTCTCGGCGCAATTCCGACCCTGTTCCTGATCATTACTTTTGCCTTTTTCCTGATGCGGGTGGCGCCGGGCGGTCCCTTCGACCGCGAGCGCACGCTGGAAGCCAAGGTTCTGGAAAACCTGAACCGCGTTTTTCACCTCGATAAGCCGGTCTGGGAACAGTATTTCTATTATCTCGGCAACCTCGCCCGCGGCGACCTTGGGCCGAGTTTCATCTATCGCGACTTCTCCGTCCAGCAACTGCTCGGCAATGGCCTGCCCGTGTCCATTCAGCTGGGTGGACTGGCTCTGCTCGTCGCATTGCTGATCGGGTGCCTGCTCGGCACCGTCGCCGCACTGCGCCAGAACTCATGGGTCGACTATTCGGTCATTGCGGTCGCCACGTTCGGCATCACCGTGCCCAATTTCGTGGTCGCGCCGCTGCTGTCGCTGATCTTCGGCGTCTGGTTCAGCCTGTTGCCCGCTGGCGGTTGGAACAGTCCGGAATCCCTTGTGCTTCCGGTTATCACGCTGGCCTTGCCGCAGGTGGCCATCATCGCCCGACTGATACGCGGCTCCACAATCGAGGCTCTGCGGTCCGACCATGTTCGCACCGCACGCGCATACGGTCTGCCAACGCGCATGATCGTTGTGGTTCATGCATTGCGCGCGGCCTGCCTGCCGGTCATTTCCTATCTGGGGCCCGCCGCGGCGGCCCTTTTGACGGGCTCGGTCGTGGTGGAGACCATTTTCGGCCTGCCGGGCATCGGCCGTTACTTCGTTCAGGGTGCCTTGAACCGCGATTATACGCTGGTCATGGGCACCGTCATCATCATCGCCGTCTTCGTGGTGATCTTCAATCTCATTGTCGATCTCCTTTATGCGGCGCTGGACCCGAGAGTGCGCTATGACTGACATCGCCACCGGCCCTATGCCGCCAGAGGGCGAACTGCCGACCACCAAAAGCCGTTCGCTCTGGGAAACTGCGTTCATGCGGCTGCGCAAGAATCGCGCCGCCATGGTCAGCCTGTTCATCCTCATCATGTTCGTTTTCGCCGGCATTTTCGGACCGATGCTCGCGCCGCATCCTTACGCACGGGTCTATTCGGATTTCGTGAAAGTGCCGGCCAGCCTCGAAGCCTATCCGCGCCAGGCGGAGATCGTGCCGCTCGCCGAATCCGCGCTTTCACGGGCCCGGCTCGAGACCCAGTCGATCGAGCTCGATGGCAATACGCTGCGCATCCAGGCGAATTCCAGCCGCGAGATCGATCCGCGTGTGACGCGCTATCTCGACCGCTCGGACCTGTTTTCGAATGCCCGGATCGTCGAGCAGGGCAACGACAACAAGTCGATCGTCATGGAGGCGGACGTCCAGCGTCTGCGTTTCATATTCGGCACCGATGCGAACGGACGTGACCTGTTCGCGCGCGTGCTGATTTCGATCCGCATTTCGCTGATGATCGGCGCACTCGCCACCGGGGTGGCGTTGCTGATCGGCGTGATCTATGGCGCAACGGCCGGATTTCTGGGTGGGCGCATCGACAATGTGATGATGCGCATCGTCGATATACTCTACTCGTTGCCTTTCACGTTCTTCGCAATCCTGCTCGTGGTGTTCTTCGGGCGCAATGTCGTCTTGATGTTTATCGCCGTCGGTGCCGTCGAATGGCTGGACATGGCGCGCATCGTACGCGGCCAGACGATCGCGCTTCGACGGCGTGAGTTCGTGCAGGCGGCCGAGGCGCTGGGAGTCGGCTCCGGCGGAATCCTCAAGCGGCATATCATTCCCAACACGCTCGGCCCCGTCATCATCTACATGACGTTGCTAATCCCGAAGGTCATTCTACTGGAGAGCTTCCTATCCTTCCTCGGTCTCGGTGTGCAGGAGCCGCTTACCAGCCTCGGCGTACTGATCTCTGAGGGCGCGCGCAACATGCGCGGTGCAGCCTATATGCTCCTCTATCCTTCGCTGGCGCTGACGCTGCTGCTGTTTGCGCTCAACTTCCTCGGCGATGGCCTGCGCGATGCGCTCGATCCGAAGGACCGGTGAGATGAAGCAGCAGAATCAAGAGCCCATCTTCGACTTCCGCGACGTTCGCGTGACCTTCGACACACCCGACGGCACCGTCGAGGCGGTACGGGGCGTGGACATGCACATCAACGCCGGCGAGACGGTGGCTGTCGTGGGCGAATCCGGATCTGGCAAGAGCCAGATCATGATGGCGTCCATGGGGCTTCTGGCCGCCAACGGTTCCGTCTCCGGTTCCGTCACCTATCGCGGCCAGGAGCTCATCGGCCTCGCGCGATCGAAGCTCAACAAGATCCGCGGCGCCAAGATCACGATGATCTTCCAAGAACCCATGACTTCGCTCGATCCGCTATACACGGTCGAGCGGCAGATTTGTGAGCCGATCCGAGTGCATGGCGGGCTTTCGGCCTCGGCGGCCCGCAAGCGCGCGCTGGAACTGTTGAAACTCGTTCACATCCCCGATCCGGAACGGCGGATGAAGTCGTATCCGCACGAGATGTCCGGCGGTCAGCGTCAGCGCGTGATGATTGCAATGGCGCTCGCCAACGATCCGGATCTGCTGATCGCCGACGAACCCACGACGGCGCTCGATGTAACCATCCAGGCCGAAATCCTCGGCTTGCTGGCGGAGCTTCAGAAGAAGCTCGGCATGGCCATTCTTTTCATCACACACGACCTCGGCATTGTCGAGGCCTTCGCCGACCGGGTCTATGTGATGCAGAAGGGGCGCGTGGTGGAAACGGGCGAGACCGCCGATATCTTTCAGCGGGCCCAGAAGGACTACACGAAGATGTTGCTGGCGGCGGAACCGGAAGGCCACAAGCCGCCAGTCGGTGACGATCAACCGATCCTGCTCGACGCCAGGGATGTGTGCGTCACCTTCTCCATCAAGGGCGGGCTTCTTTCAGGCCCGGGTTATGAAATCAAGGCGGTGCAGAATGTCGGGCTGACGTTGCGTGCCGGTCAGACCATAGGCATTGTCGGGGAGTCGGGTTCCGGCAAGTCGACACTTGGTCGCGCGCTTCTGCAATTGCTTCCTTCCGAGGGGCGGGTGGTCTATCAGGGCACATCGATCCAGGGCTTCGATCGGGCGGCGATGCGTCCCTTCCGGCGCAACCTGCAAATGGTGTTTCAGGATCCCTACGGTTCGCTCAGCCCCCGCATGACGGTGGGCGAGATCATCACCGAGGGGCTGCTGGTCCACGAGCCTGGCCTGTCTGGCCGCGAACGCGACAAGCGGGCGATAGAGGCGTTGAAGGAGGTCGGGCTCGACCCGTCCATGCGCAACCGTTTCCCGCACGAATTTTCCGGCGGCCAGCGCCAGCGCATTGCCATCGCGCGCGCGGTGATCCTAAAGCCGACCGTAATCGTGCTCGACGAGCCGACCTCGGCGCTCGACCGCTCGGTGCAGAAGCAAATCATCACACTGCTGCGCCGCATCCAGAAGAGCCACAACCTGTCCTTCATCTTCATCAGCCACGATCTGGCCGTCGTGAAGGCGCTGTCCGACTACGCGATCGTCATGCGGTCCGGCAAGGTCGTTGAGGAGGGACCCACAGGGGAGGTCTTCGATAATCCACAGAGCGATTATACGAAGGATCTGATGGAGGCCGCCTTCAATCTCAGGGAAGTCCTGAGCCGTCAGGCAGCCGCGCGCGTCTAGTGTCAAACGGGTCCGTTTGCGGAATGCAGGCGGTTCGGCGCGGGTTTCGCGCGCGATTCATTGCAGCTGAACACAAAAAGTTTCGCGTGTTGTGGAACTTTGCTCCGCTCCCGCCGTTTCGATCAGGGAAACAATCGATTTGACAATCGATTGACTCTGCCGCGTGTCTGTTTCACGCTGGCCAAGTCGAACGACGACAGGGAGCTAAGGAGGGGCGTTTGAACGCACTCCAAATGATTGGCATGAACGAGGGAGCCACACCGGCACGGTGTGGTTATTTGCGTTCGCTCTGCCGACAGCGGGCGATTATCGCCCCGGATTTGGTGAGTGCTGCATCGTTCCCCCTGCTTCTTGGGCGCAGCAAGAAACGGCGTCGTAAATTCCCGGCAAAAGCACGTTTACGCGGAATCGCGACCGTGCCTGGCTGGTTTCCAGCCAGTTGAAGACGTTTGTGTAAGAACGTTCGCCCTCTGCCGCAAATCGGCAAAAGGGCGTTTACTTTTTTGCCTAACCAGTTTGTCAAAAGACCAGAGGAGAACAGAATGCGTTCCATCAAATCCCGCGTAATGGCCGGCCTTGCCAGCACCGCTATCGTGTTGGCCGGTGCCGTTGCCGCCCAGGCGGAAACCTGGAAATACGCCTTCGAAGAAGCGATGACGGACGTGCAGGGTGTTTATGCCCAGAAGTTCAAGGAAGAGATCGAGGCCAATTCGGACCACGAGATCCAGCTCTTCCCGTTCGGTACGCTCGGCGAATCCGCCGATATCATGGAGCAGGCACAGGCCGGCATTCTGCAGTTTGTCGATCAGTCGCCAGGCTTTACCGGTGCGCTTATTCCCGAAGCGCAGGTCTTCTTCGTGCCCTATCTCCTGCCGGCGAAATCCGAGGAGCTGGGCGAGTTCTTCCGCAACTCCAAGGCCATCAACGAAATGTTCCCGGAGCTTTACGCGGAGCAGGGGCTCGAGCTCTTGAAGATGTTCCCCGAGGGCGAAGTTGTGATGAACACCAAGGAGCCGGTGGAGAAACCCGCCGATCTCAACGAGGTGAAGTTCCGTGTCATGACCAACCCGCTTCTGGTGGAAAGCTACAAGGCATTCGGTGCGACGCCGACGCCGCTTCCCTGGGGCGAGGTCTATGGCGGTCTGCAGACCAATATTATTCAGGGCCAGGAAAACCCGCTTTTCTGGGTCGAGTCCACGAAGATGTACGAAGTGACCGGCGCCATCACGCTCACCGGCCACAACAACTTCACCACCGCCGTCATGGCCAACAAGGAGTTCTATGACGGGTTGGGCGAGGAAGACCAGCAGCTCATCCAGAGCGCGTCCGAAGCGGCATTCGAGCATATTCTCGAGTACCAGAAGGGACTGAGTGAAGACTCGCTGGCGAAGATCAAGGAAGCCAAGCCCGAGATGACCATCAGCGACCTGACCGAGGAACAGCGCGGACCCTTCAAGGAAGCCGCAGCCCAGGTCGAGGCGAAGTTCATCGAGATGACGGGCGATAGCGGCCAGAAGATCCTCGATCAGATGAAGGAAGACCTGAAGGCAGCGACACAGTAACTGCCCAACACAAAACAACGAACCCCGCGGCTTTTCCGGCCGCGGGGGCTTTGCCATCTCACTGAGGGGAACGAAGATGGGCAGTGCAGACGAAACCCCCGAACCGCCCAAGGACGCCTACAAGTCCACCTTGCCCGGCGCGCTCGGAATTTTCGACACCGTCATCAGCCGCATCGAATCGATCATGCTCGCGCTCGGCGTCATGCTCATGGCGATCAACACCATCGCCAATGTGGTCAGCCGCGCAATCGGCAGCACGATCTTTTTTTCCGAGGAGCTCAACCGCATCCTCATCATCCTGATTACATTCGCCGGTATCGGCTATGCGGCGCGTCACGGTCGCCATATCCGCATGTCGGCGCTTTACGATGCCCTGCCGTCGAAAACCCGCAAGGTGCTGATGATCGTGATCACGGTGATCACGTCCATCACCATGTTCGCACTGTGCTATTTCGCCATCGGCTACATCGGCGATGTGGCCAGGTCCGGCCGCGTGCTTCCGGCTATGCAGATCCCCGTCTACTGGATCTATCTCTGGGTTCCCATCGGCTTTTTCATAACGGGTGTGCAGTACACGCTCACCGCGGTGAAGAACGTCGTCCAGCGGGACATCTATCTCTCCACCCACGTGCTGGAGGGATATGACGAAGACGAAATCGAGATCTGAGCGGGACAAGCGACCATGACACTCAAAATCTCCACAATCATGATCGTGTTGCTGCTGTTCGGCTTCCCGATGATGATCCCGCTCATACTGGGCTCGGCCTATGGTTTCTACGGCCTGTTCGGCGGCTTCGACCGCATGGATTTCATGGTTCAGCAGATGCTGGCCGGGATCCGTCCGGCATCGCTGATTGCGGTGCCCATGTTCATCCTGGCGGCCGACATCATGACCCGCGGCCAGTCGGCCGACCGGCTAATCGACATGGTCATGAAGTTCATCGGTCACATCAAGGGCGGCCTCGCGGTTTCCACCGCGACCGCCTGCACGTTGTTCGGCGCCGTTTCCGGTTCGACCCAGGCCACGGTGGTGGCGGTGGGATCGCCGCTGCGCCCGCGCATGCTGAAGGCCGGTTACAACGATTCCTTCGTTCTCGCGCTTATCATCAATGCCAGCGATATCGCCTTCCTGATCCCGCCGTCCATCGGCATGATCATCTATGGCGTGGTCTCCAAAACCTCGATCGCCGAATTGTTCATCGCGGGTATCGGCCCGGGGCTTCTGCTTCTGGTTCTGTTCTCCGCCTATTGCATCATCTATGCCACGGTCAAAGGCGTGCCGACGGAGCCCAAAGCGCCGTGGAACGAACGGGTGGCTGCGGTGCGCGCGGCCATCTGGCCGTTGTTCTTCCCGGTGATCATCGTCGGCGGCATCTATGGCGGCATTGTCAGTCCGACAGAGGCGGCGGCCATCTGCGTTGCCTATGCACTGTTCCTGGAACTGGTCATCTTCCGTTCGCTCAGCCTTGGCGACATCTACAAGATTTCCAAGTCGACCGGCCTGATCACCGCGGTGGTGTTCATTCTCGTCGCCGCCGGCACGGCTTTTTCCTGGGTGATTTCCTTCGCGCAGATCCCGCAGGAGATTCTGGGCGCCATCGGCATCGACGAGATGGGGCCGAAGATGGTTCTTGCCGTGATTTCGGTCTCCTTCTTCATCGGCTGCATGTTCGTCGACCCGATTGTCGTGATACTGATCCTCGTGCCGATCTTCGCGCCGGTTGTCGATTCGGTGGGGCTCGACAAGGTACTCGTCGGCACCATCATCACATTGCAGGTGGCCATTGGATCTGCAACGCCGCCCTTCGGGTGTGACATCTTCACGGCCATCGCCATCTTCAAGCGACCGTATATGGATGTGATCCGCGGCATTCCGCCGTTTACGCTCATCCTGCTGGGCGTTTCCGCGGCGCTGATCTTCATTCCGCAGATCGCCCTGTTCCTGCCCAGCCTGGCATTCGATTAGGAGGAGCTCGATGTTCAAGAGGATACTCGTCCCCGTCGACGGCTCGGAAAACGCATTGAAGGCGCTCGAGATGGGCGTTCAGATGCAGAAAACCACCGGCGCCGAGCTGATGATGCTCACCGTGTTCCGCCATCACAGTCTTCTGGAGGCATCGATGTCGATGGTGAGGCCCGACGACCCCCAGAATCTCGACGACGCCATGCGCGAGCATGCCAAGGAGATTGCCGACGCGGCCAAGAAGGCGGCGTTGGAACTGGGAGCGGAAAGCCCTCGCGCTTTCGTCAAGAACGGCCAGCCGGCGCGCACGATCGTCAAGTTTGCCAAAGACCGCGAGGCGGACCTTATCGTTCTCGGCAGCCGTGGGTTGGGCGATCTGGAAGGGTATTTGCTGGGCAGCGTGTCGCACAAGGTCACGAGCCTGGCCGATTGCCCGGTCATGGTTGTGTAGACACACGCAGTTCCGCAAATGAAAAGGGCCGGATCCCATCAGCGGGTCCGGCCCTTATGCGTCGTGTTCCAAAAGCGATTCGGCGCTCTGTTCTGGCAGGGTCAAACCGGATCGGCTCCACCGATTGGCGGCGTGCCGGTGGGCCTGCGCCAGATATGCCCGATCCGCGTTCCAAGTGCGGCCAGTGCGTGTTTCAGAATCGTCGAACGGGCCTTGTCCGCCTGCCGCGCATAGCGCTGCAATTCAGGGCTGGAACCAACGCCCACAGTGTAGTGTGACATCAGAACCTCCTCGAGAGGGATTTGAAATGTAGAGAGTCTGCCGCGCTGTGCCACCGGTTTGGGGCCGGTCAACCCAACGCTACAGTTCCTATTTGGGGTATGCGGTCGTTTTACACAATAGAAATTATTCTTCTTGTTGTGTGCGTTTATGTTACACTGAATCATGCGCCAGCGTTTGCCCAATCTCAACGCCGTCAGGGCCTTCGATGCCGCTGCCCGGCATCAGAGCTTTTCGCGCGCCGCCGAAGAGCTCGGCGTCACGCATGCATCGGTCAGCCGCTACATCAAGAATCTCGAAACCGAGCTCGGCATGCCGCTGTTCGAGCGACGGCATCGGCAGGTGGCGCTCACGCCAGGCGGGGCACGCTATGCGGAGATCGTCGCCGATGCGCTGATGCTTATTTCTCTCGATACCGGCACGCGCGCGAGCCGCAACGCCAAGGGGCGGGTTGTGCTTGAATCCGACTCGGATCTGGCCGCACTGTGGCTCATGCCGTTGCTCACCGAAGAGGTGCTGGAAACGCTCGGCATCGAGCTAGAACTGCGCTCTTATCCTGAGCCACCGCGCACAATCGCGCCCGACACGGATCTGGCGCTCACCTGGGGGCGGCTCGACGTGCCGGGCTATTCGCGCGAGCCTTTTCTGGATTTCACGATCTTCCCCGTTTGCGCGCCGGAGCACGCCGGGCATGTGCGCAGCCATGGGCTGATCGCCAACAAGCTGATCTACGACCGTGGTGTGAATACGTGGGATGAGCTTTTGCGACGGCAGGGCACGACCCTCAGCGCCGCATCGGGCCATCTTATCTTTCACCGAACGCAGCTTTGCCTGGAAGCAGCGGCGCGTGGGCTCGGGGTGGCGCTTGGCGATGATGTCACGGCGGCGGCCATGTTGCGCGATGGCCGGTTGGTGCGCCCCTGCGGACCCTCCGTTGCCGGCCGCAACAGCTACTATTTGTCTTCAGTGTCGCGGGGACCGGTCAGTCCTTCGGCAATGGCCATGCGCACCTGGCTTCTCGAGAAGGCGAGCGAGCATGTGGGCTGGGCACAGGAGGCGGGCTATGCGCTGCCGAAGAGCCCTTAAGAACCCACTGCAGCAAGCGCACTCAGGGGATAAACTTATGATTCTAAGAAGCCCGGGGCTCTGCCGACCCCGGGCTTCTTCTCGACTGTCGCGCGCGGATGTGTGCCCGGCTGCCGTTCTTCAGGCCGCTTTATCCGCCAGCCGCTTTCTTATGCTGTCCACATCGGCGCGCGGCGTCGCGGCAAACAGCGTCCTGGTGTAATTGTGCTGCGGGTCTGAGAACACGGCGTCGCGTGTTCCATATTCCACGGCCTCGCCGAAATACATCACCATCACTTCGTCGGCGATATAGCGCACCACCGATAGGTCGTGGCTGATAAAGACATAGGTGAGGCTGAATTCCTCTTGCAGATCGGCCAGAATGTTCAGAACCTGGGCTTGCACCGAAAGGTCGAGTGCGGAGACCGGCTCGTCCAGAACCAACAGGCGCGGCCTGAGCATCAGTGCGCGCGCGATGGCGATGCGCTGACGTTGGCCGCCAGAGAACATGTGCGGATAGCGATTGAAGTGCTCCGCCTGCAGGCCGACCTTCAAGAGCATCTCCATGGCACGTTCGCGCCGTTCCTTGACGGGGACCTTCTCGTTGATGATCAAGGGTTCCATCAGCACGTCGCCGATCTTCTGGCGCGGGTTCAGCGAGCCGTAGGGATTCTGGAAGACGATCTGCACCTTGCGGCGCATCTCCGAATCGACGCCCTTACTGCCAATCTCCACCGGTTTGCCGTCGATCAGGAGTTCGCCCGAAGTCGGGGCGTCGATCATCGTCATGATGCGGGCCAGGGTGGATTTGCCACATCCCGATTCGCCGACGATGGCTAACGTCTTGCCCTTCTCGACCTTGAGGTCGATGCCCTTCAGGGCATTGATGGTGCGGCCCTTTCCAAAGAAACCGCCGCCTATGTGATAGTCGCGCGTGATGCCGCGCGTTTCCAGGACGATCTCGCTCATGGACGGGCTCCCGTCTGCGGGGTTTCATCGAACACGAAATCGGAGACGGTCGGCAGGCGGTCGCCTGTCGCATTCTCCGGCAGGGCCGAAAGCAGTGCTCTGGTGTAGGGATGCTGGGGTTTTTCGAAGAGGGAAAGCACATCGGCCTCCTCCATCTTCTTGCCCTTGTACTGCACGATCACGCGATCGGCCGTTTCCGCCACCACGCCCATGTCGTGGGTGATCATGATCATACCCATGTTCTTCTCGGCCTGGATCGACACCAGAAGATCGAGAATCTGTTTCTGGATCGTCACGTCGAGCGCGGTGGTCGGCTCGTCGGCGATCAGCAGTTTGGGATTGCAGGCTATTGCCATCGCGATCATCACGCGCTGGCACTGGCCGCCCGACATCTGATGCGGAAACGAGGCCAGCCGGTCACCCGCATTGGGCAGGCCCACCGCCTCGAAGAGTTCGACCGTCCGGTCACGCCGCTGGCGCGCCGAAAGGTCGGTGTGCATCTTGAGCGTTTCGTCGATCTGGAAGCCCACCGTGAAGCACGGATTGAGGCTGGCGATCGGCTCCTGGAAGATCATGGCAATGTCCTTGCCGACGATCTTGCGCCGTTCGGCGGGGGACAGGTTGAGAATATCGCGCCCCTGAAAGGTCATGGCGTCCGCCGTGACCTTGGCCGTCCAGGGCAGAAGCCCCATGACCGCCAACATCGACACGGATTTTCCCGAGCCCGATTCGCCGACGATGGCCAGCACCTCGCGCGCTTCGACGGATAGCGAAACGCCATCCACCGCACGCAGCGTGCCGCCCGCCGTCTCGAACTCGACGCTCAGATTGCGGATGTCGAGAAGAGCATCACTCATGTCACGACCTCTTCAGCTTGGGATCGAGCGCATCGCGAAGACCGTCGCCCATCAGGTTGATGGCCAGCACGGTGATCAGGATGGCGAGACCGGGGAAGGTGACGACCCACCAGGCGCGCAGGATGAACTCGCGCGCCTCGGCCAGCATCGTGCCCCATTCGGGCGTCGGCGGTTGCGCGCCCATGCCCAGGAAGCCGAGTGCCGCCGCATCGAGGATCGCCGTCGAGAAGGAGAGGGCCGCCTGCACGATCAGCGGCGCGGTGCAGTTCGGCAGGATGGTCTTGAACATCAGCCGGATGTTGCCCGCGCCGGCAACGCGTGCCGCGGTCACATAGTCGCGCCCCTTCTCGGACATCACCGCCGCGCGCGTCAGGCGCACATAGTGCGGCTGCTGGACGAGCGCGATGGCGATCATCGCGTTGACGAGGCCCGGCCCAAGAATGGCGACCAGAACCAGCGCCAGAAGCAGCGACGGGAAGGCAAGAATGATGTCCATCACGCGCATGATGACCGTGTCCACCGCGCCGCGGAAATAACCGGCGATGAGGCCGACCAGAATGCCCACGGAAACGGCGACCGATACCACCACCACGCCGATGAACAGCGAGAAGCGCGCTCCGTAGATCAGCCGCGAGAGCACGTCGCGGCCCACCGCGTCGGTGCCGAGAAGGAAGGACCAGTTGCCGCCTTCCTGCCAGACTGGAGGCAGCAGGAAAAAGCCACGGTTCTGCAGGCTGGGACTGTGCGGCGCGATCAGAGGCGCAAGAAGCGCGATTGCAACGATTGCGAGGAAAACATACAGGCCGATCACGGCGCCGCGGTTCTGGCTGAAATAATACCAGAACTCGGCAAGGCGGGCGCGCCGCGTGACCGCGATGACCGTGCCGCCTTCGAGACCGACGGCGGCGTTCGGATCTTTTGTGTTTGTCGAGGTCATGGTCAGTGCCTGATTCTCGGATTGATCAGACCGTAGAGAACGTCCACGATCAGGTTCACGATCATGATAATGGCCGCAATGAGCAGAAGGCCGCCCTGCACCACGGCATAATCGCGCTTGAACACGCTATCGACCATCCACTTTCCGATGCCCGGCCAGGAGAAGATCGTCTCAGTGAGGATGGCGCCCGCAAGCAGGACACCTACCTGCAGGCCGATCGTGGTCACCACGGGAATGAGTGCGTTGCGCAGTGCATGAAGGCCAATCACACGACGCGGCGGCAGGCCTTTGGAGCGCGCGGTGCGCACATAATCCTCGCCCAGCACTTCAAGCATGGCTGAACGTGTCTGACGGGCGATCACCGCAAGCGGGATCGTGGCCAGAACGATGGTTGGCAGAATGAGATGCGACAGCGCCGATTTGAACGCGCCCGCCTGACCCGAAAGAAGACTGTCGATCAGCATGAAACCCGTAACCGGCGGGAAGAAGTAGAGCAGCGAAATGCGGCCCGACACCGGTGTCCAGCCGAGAATGCCGGAGAAGAAGATGATAAGCAGCAGGCCCCACCAGAAGATCGGCATGGAATAGCCGACGAGAGCGGCGCCCATGACTGTCTGGTCGAGCCAGGAGCCGCGCCTGACGGCGGCGATCACCCCGAGCGGAACGCCGACGGCGATCGCCACGATGATGGCGCACAGCGACAGCTCGATCGTCGCCGGGAACAGCGTCAGAAACTCCTGAAGCACCGGCCGCTTGGTGACGATGGAGGTGCCGAAATCGCCCTGCAGCAAGTCCGTCATGTAGTTGAAATACTGCACGAAAAGCGGCTGATCGAAGCCGTAGAGCGCCTGGAGCTGCTGATAGCGCTCCTCGCTCATGCCGCGTTCGCCGGCCAAAAGCATGATCGGGTCGCCGGGCAGGAGGCGGATGAAGGAAAAGGCGACGATCGAGACCCCGATGAAGGTGGGGATCAACAGTGCCAGCCTGGAAATAAAGAATCGAAGCATCAATGCACGACCGGCGACAGCTCACGCTGCCGCCGGTTCCTGTTCTCGGTGAAGGGGCCTATTCGGCGATGTCGACGCCCTCGAAGGCGTGACCGCCAAGCGGGTCCATCTTGTAGCCGGTCACTTCCTTGCGCATCGGCATGTGTACGACCGAGTGAGCGATGGTTGCCCACGGCGCCTCGCGCTTGAAGACAAGCTGGGCCTCTTCATAGAGCTCGGCGCGTTCTTCCTGCGAGGAGAGCGTCTTGGCCTTCTGGATCAAACCGTCGAACTCTTCGTTGCACCACTGCGCGCGGTTGGAACCACCCACGGCGTCGCAGCCGAGCAGCACGGCGAGGAAGTTGTCCGGGTCGCCATTGTCGCCGGTCCAGCCGAGCAGCACCGCACCGTCGCGGTCTTCCGCCTTGGAGCGCTCGAGATACTCACCCCATTCGTAGGAGACGATCTCGACATTGACGCCGACCTTGGAGAAATCCTCCTGGATCAGCTCGGCCATGCGGCGCGCATTCGGGTTGTAGGGGCGCTGAACGGGCATCGCCCAGACCTTCATGGAAAGGTCGCTCACGCCTGCTTCCTCAAGCATCTTCTTGGATGCTTCCGGATCGTAGGCGTCATCCTCGACCGCGTCGTTATAAGACCACATTGTCGGTGGGATCGGGTTCTTGGCCGCCTGGCCGGCGCCCTGGAACACGGCGTCGAGAATGGCTTCCTTGTTGATCGCCATGTTGAGCGCCTTGCGGACCTGCGCATTGTCGAAGGGCGCGACCTTGGTGTTGTAGGCGAGATAGCCCACATTCAGGCCTTCCTGTTCGTCGACCTTCAGCGCTTCGTTTGCCTTCAGGCTCTCGATGTCGGCCGGGTTCGGGTAAGGCGTGATGTGGCACTCGCCGGCGATCAGCTTCTGCTGGCGCACCGAAGCCTCAGTGGTGATGGCGAACACCAGATCGTCGATCGGCTGCTTGCCATTCCAGTAATCCGGATGCGCCTTATAGCGGATCACGGCGTCGGGCTGATAAGCGACGAACTGGAAGGGGCCGGTGCCGACCGGCTTCTGGTTCAGGTCCGAAAGATTGCCGGCTTCGGAAAGCTGATCGGCATATTCCTTCGAGAAGATGGAGGCAAAATCCATGGCCAGATTGGCGATGAAGGGCGCTTCCGGACGGTTCAGGACGAATTTGACCGTGTAGTCGTCGACCTTCTCGATGGACTTCACCAGATCCGGCATGGACATGCCGTTGAAGTATTCCCAGGACGCGCCTTCAACATAAGCGTGGTAGGGATGGTCTTCCTGGAGCTGGCGGTTGAAGGAGAACAACACGTCGTCGGCGTTGAAATCGCGGCTCGGCGTAAAGAAGTCCGTGGTGTGGAACTTGACGCCTTCACGAAGCTTGAAGGTAACCTCGAGACCGTCGTCCGAAATCTCCCAGCTCTCGGCCAGACCCGGAACGGTATTGGTGGTGCCCGGTTCGAATTGAACGAGGCGGTTGTAGACTGGCTTCGACGATGCGTCGAACGTGGTGCCCGCGGTATAGAGCGCCGGGTCGAAGCCTTCCGGGCTTCCTTCCGAACAATAGACAAGTGTCTTGGCGCCCGCAGCGCCGCTCAGCACCGTGGCGGCCAACAGCGCAGCCGCGAAGGTCAGTTTGTTTTTCATTGAGGTCTCCCTGATTCTCACATGGGCCTACTCCCGAGGCCCTGGAAGCTGGCATATAAGCAAAGTTCGAATTGAGAGGGAACTCCCTCGATCACTTTACCGCCTTAAATGCAATTATTTGTCGAATCTGCGTCAATGGATGCAATAAAACTCCATTCTCGCTCTTGTAGTATGGTTGTGCGAAAAACCATATCCGCAACAGTGTCGTCGTTTCGAGGAGAAGAACGTATGAGCGTTAATTGGTATCAGGAGGTTCTGGACTTCTGGTTTGAAACGCTGACGCCCAAGGACTGGTTCACAGTCAGCGAGGAAACGGACACCGCGATACGCGAGCGCTTTTCCACGCTCCATGAACAGTTGATGGAAGATCTTCCCGAAAGCGTTTTCGCCGACCCGAAGGCGGCACTCGCTGCCATTATCGTGCTCGATCAGTTTCCACGGAATATCCATCGCCGCCAGCGAGGTGCCTTCGCCTCGGACGAACTCGCCATGCGGGTTGCCAGCCACGCCGTGGAGAAAGGGTTCGACGAAGGGATGAGCGAGCCCGAGCGACAGTTCCTCTATATGCCGTTTATGCATTCCGAGGTGCTTGCCGACCAAGAGCGGGCGGTCATGCTGTTCAAGTCGCTCGGCCAGGAAGAAGCTCTCAAATACGCCATAGAGCATCGTGACATCGTTGCCCGTTTCGGCCGTTTCCCGCATCGCAATCGCGTGCTCGGCCGCGAGAGTGGCCCAGAGGAACTGGCTTTTCTGGGAGAACATGCAGGTTACGGCCAATGAAATTGTCGCCGCTTGCCACTCCATCGCACAGGTCGGACGTTACGAACACACTTGTGAAGCGCCGGGCTGTCGCAATACACTCCGCTTTTAAGCTGGAGACCGCCATGATGCTGCACGTTTGTCCAGTCGTCGTATGACTGTTTGTGTTGCGTCTGGTATTACGTGAACGTAAACGTTATAGCTGGGTTTTCTTTCTGGGAGGAGCAGGTGGCAAAAAGCGCAAAGACGCCCGCCAACGGCGAAGACAAGACCACGCGCGCCGCTAAGGGCGGAACGAGCGGCAAGGCGGTCAGCAAGGCCGCATCGGCTACGGCCAAGAAATCGGCGGCGAAATCCGCGACCAAGTCACCGGCCAAGGCCAAGTCATCGACAAAATCGACAGCGAAACCGGCGGGGAAGTCCACGACGCCCGTCAAAGCGCCGGCCCGCAAGACGACACCGCGCAAGGCGACCGGAAGTTCGAAGGCAGCGAAGGACCGCCCGTGGATCGAGCATTATCCGAAAGACGTGCCTGCCGAGATGGGGGATTTCCCCAACACTTCGCTGGGCGATTTGCTTGTCGACGCTTGCAAGACCTATAGCGACCGTCCGGCGTTCACCTGCATGGGCAAGTCGATCAGCTATCGTGATCTGGAGACGCTTTCCGAGCACTTTGCCGGTTATCTGCAATCTCTCGGGTTGAAACGCGGCGCGCGCGTGGCGTTGATGATGCCCAACGTGCTTCAGTATCCGGTGGCCATGATGGCGGTGCTGCGGGCGGGATATGTGGTCGTCAACGTCAATCCGCTCTACACGCCGCGCGAGCTGGAGCATCAGCTCAACGATGCCGGCGCCGAGGCCATCGTCATACTGGAGAACTTCGCCCATACGCTACAGGCTGTTGCCTCCAAGACGTCTGTGAAGCATGTCGTGGTCGCCTCGATGGGCGATCTCCTGGGGCTCAAGGGATACATTGTCAATTTCGTGGTACGCCGGATCAAGAAGATGGTGCCCGACTGGTCGCTGCCGGGGCATGTTTCCTTCAACGATGCGGTGAAGCGTGGCACCTCGCACGGATTCAAGCCGGTGGACATCGCTCTGTCCGACAATGCCTTCCTTCAATACACCGGCGGCACGACCGGCGTTTCGAAAGGCGCGACGCTGCTGCACAGCAATGTGCTGGCCAATGTCATTCAAAACGAATTGTGGTTCCGCAGCGCCTATATCGGCAAGGCGAAACCCGATGCGCCGGTTCTGATCTGTGCGCTGCCCCTCTACCACATCTACGCGCTGACGGTGAATGCGCTGATGGGCATGAAACTCGGCGGTAACAATGTTCTGATCCCCAATCCGCGCGACATTCCGGCCTTTGTGAAGGAACTGCAGAACTACGACTTCCACATTTTCCCAGGCCTCAACACGCTGTTCAATGCGCTGCTCAACAATGAAGATTTTCGCAAACTCTCCTTCAAGAGCCTGCTTGTAACCTTCGGTGGGGGCATGGCGGTGCAGCGCGCTGTCGCCGAACGCTGGCAGAAGCTGACCGGCTGCGTCATTTCGCAGGGCTACGGTTTGTCGGAGACCTCGCCGGTCGCCACGGTTAATCGTTTCGACGCAAAGGAATTCACCGGCACGATCGGTTTTCCGATCTCCTCAACCGAGGTCACCATCCGCGACGACAAGGGGAAGGACCTGCCGTTCGACAAGGTGGGTGAAATCTGCATTCGCGGTCCGCAGGTCATGGCGGGCTACTGGAACCGCCCCGATGAAACCGCGAAGGTCATGACGAAGGACGGGTTCTTCCGCTCTGGCGACATGGGGACCATGGCCAAAGACGGCAAGGTCACCATCGTCGACCGCAAGAAGGACATGATCGTGGTGTCCGGCTTCAAGGTTTTCCCCAACGAGGTGGAGGATGTGATCGCCAATCATCCGGGTGTTCTCGAGGCAGCCATCGTCGGTGTCGAAGATGAGCATTCCGGCGAGGTGCCCAAGCTCTTCGTGGTCCGGAAGGATGAGAGTCTTACGGAAGAGGATCTGAAGAAGTTCTGCAAGGAGAACCTCACCGGCTACAAGCGTCCCAAATATGTCGAGTTCCGCGACGATCTGCCGAAGTCCAATGTCGGCAAGATACTGCGTAAGGAACTGCGCTGAGAACGAACGAGGCCCGCCCGATTCCCGCGGGCCTTCCCACGCGACCTACAGGGATGGCAGTCCCTCCGCCGCCCGGCGCGCAAGGATGATCGCACCGTCCACGGCGTCACCGTCAGCCGGTTTAAGGCGCCGGCGCACATCGGGCGAAAGCCAGGGCTCCAGAGGCCCGGACAGGCCGCCGAGCAGGGTGACGCGGGGTGCTTTCTGATCGAACAGGGTGCGCACCAGCATGTCGATCTGCGCGGCCGCATCCTGCACGATGCGCCGTGCCGCGGCATCGCCCTGATCGGCATGGCGCAGCACCATTGGCGCAAGGGTTGCGTAATCGGTGGCCGAGGCCCGGTCCATCCACGCAACCACCTCGGCGGGGTCGTCATCGAAACGGTTCATGATTTCGGTCAGCAGCAGGCTTAGAGGAATGCGTCCGTCATGCCCCTGCAGTGCCGCGCGCACGGCGTTGAGGCCGATATCCGCACCGCTGCCTTCGTCGGAAATGGGAAAACCGTAACCACCGATGCGCAACCGCCGGCCTTTCACGAGCCCAAGACCGACCGACCCCGTTCCGGCAATGGCGATAGCCCCGTCGAGGCCCGAATGCGCGCCGAGGCAGGCCGTGTCGCTGTCGCTGGCGAAGACGATGCGGGCAAAGCGATGCGGCAGGGCTTCAAAGGCTGCGATAGCGCCCTTGCGGCGCATGCCGGCAAGACCGACACCGGCATGAATGCGGGCGATTTGCTTTTCGTTGAACCCAGCCTCATCGATGGCCGCCTCAAAAGCACGCCGCACCGAGGCCCAGGCCCCATCGACTCCGAGCCTTGTGGTCGCCGGTCCGGAAAGGCCCTGACCGAGCACCGTTCCGTGCGTATCCTCGATGCGGGCCCGGCAGCCCGTACCGCCGCCGTCGATCCCAAGGTAAAAATGGATATGCCCCTCGCTCATGCCCGCAACCGTTCGATCTTCGCGCCACACAGCGCCAGCTTGCGATCGAGCTGCTCATAGCCGCGGTCGATGTGATAAACGCGGTTGATGACGGTTTCGCCCTTGGCGGCCAACGCCGCCAGCACCAGACAAACCGAAGCGCGCAGGTCCGTCGCCATCACCTGGGCGCCTTTTAGCGGCTTGCCGCCCCGCACCACGGCGGTGGTGCCCTGCAGCGCGATATCGGCCCCGAGCCGTGTCAGCTCCGGCACGTGCATGAAGCGGTTTTCGAATATCGTCTCGCGGATCAGCGACGTGCCTTCGGCACAGCAGGCCAGCGCCATGAACTGCGCCTGAAGGTCCGTCGGGAACCCGGGATAAGGTTCGGTTGTGAGATCGGCGGTGCGAAGCGGTGCGTTCCTTGAAATCACCAGCCCGCGGTCGCTCGGCCACACATTCACGCCCATCACCTCCAGCGCCTGGATCATGGCTGCAAGGTTTTCCATGCGGGCGTTCACCAGCTCCAACATCCCGCCTGTAATGGCCGCAGCCACCGCGTAGGTGCCGGCTTCAATACGGTCGGGGATGACCTGATGCACGGCCGCGCGCCATCCGGTGTTTCCTTCGATGATGATGCGGTGCGTTCCCGCTCCCTCGATCTTCGCGCCCATCGCGTTCAGGCAGGCTGCAAGGTCGGCCACCTCGGGCTCGCGCGCGGCATTGAGGATTTCCGTTTCACCGCGTGCGGCGGTGGCCGCCATCATCGCGGTCTCTGTCGCACCGACGGAAGGCGAACTCAGGATGACTCTCGTGCCTCTCAGGCTGTTCGGCGTCCGCGCAACGATCAGGCCATTTTCAATGCCGATTTCCGCGCCCAGCATCTCGAGCGCCTTCAGATGCATGTCAACCGGACGCGCGCCGATGGCGCAGCCGCCCGGGAGAGAGACTCGCGCCTCGCCAAATCGTGCGAGCAATGGCCCCAGAAAGAGCACTGTGGCGCGCATCTTGCGTACCGTCTCGTAGGAAACCTCACGGGCGGCAACGAGGCCGGCATCGATGGTTGCCGAATGGGCATTGCGCGTTACGGCCGCACCGTAAAGCTCGGCAACGCGCAGCATGTTCTCCACATCGGACACAAGCGGCAGGTTCGACAGCGCAACGGGATGTGGACTGAGAAGCGCGGCGGCGATCTGCGGCAACGCGGCGTTTTTCGCTCCGGCGATCGTTACCGTGCCCCTGAGCGCCTGCCCGCCCGTAATTTTCAGTCTGTCCATGATTATGCTTCCGGAAACACCGTTTGGCAGTTTCTCAGTCTCTATTGAGGAATTCCTTTGATCAAGCCCTTGCGGGAATATATTATTCCATCGTGCAATTCCTGTGGGATTCCCACGATCCGGAAACTGTTCTAGTTTCACTGCCCGCGCCCGGCATCTCGCGAAAGGAAGTCATGTCCGTCCTTAAGATCATCGACGCGCAGCTCGAGTCCATGGCCCCGGCGGACCGTCAGATCGGCCAGTTCATCGTCGACTATCCCGACCGGGTGCTCAGTCTCTCTTCGGCGGCCCTTGCCGAGGAAACCGGCCGCAGCCAATCAAGCGTCGTCAAGTTCAGCCAGAAACTCGGTTACGCCGGTTATCAGGAACTGAAACTGGCAGTGAGCAAGGCCAAGGCACAGGAATGGCAGGTGCCGCCGGGAATGATCCACTCGACCATCGAGATGGGCGACAGCCATGCGACGATTTCGCAGAAGCTGATCAGCAGCAAGCTGCTCTCCATGCAGCAGACCATCGCAGCCAATCACGAGCCCGAAATCGCTCGGGCGTTGGATGCGCTCGACGGCGCGCGGCGCGTTCACATTGCCGGGGTGGGCGCGTCCTCGCTGGTGGCGCGCGACTTCTCCTACAAGCTGCAGAAGCTTGGCCGGAATGCACTCCATGACAGCGACAGCCATGTGCAGATGGCCAATGTTTCCTCGTTGGGCAAAGACGATGTGCTTTTCGCGTTGTCGTATTCGGGCACCAGTATCGAGACGGTGCGCATAGCGGAACTGGCCAAGGCGCGTGGCGCTCGCGTCATTTCCGTAACCGGACTGCAGCAGAACCCGTTGATGCGCGTCGCCGATATTCGTCTGCACACGGTGGCCGACGAGGAACGTGTGCGCTCCTCGGCCATTACCTCACGCGACGCGCAGCTTACGCTGATGGATTTCCTGTTTATCCTGATCCTACAGCGCCAGCGCGATGCCAATGACTATGTCCACAACAGCGAGGCGTCGGTTGCGGCGTTGAAGATGCCGGCGGCGAAATGACGTTTCATTATACGGCCTTGAGGGCGGTCTCGTGCCGGCTCCTCCACTTGAAATCCACCGCGGCATGGGCGAAGGAAAAGGAAAGCGCAGCTTCTGCGCGCCGAATTTTCCTGTCCGGAGTAGACGTTCCGTGAAAAGCCTGACCATCCGCCGCCCCGACGACTGGCACCTGCATCTGCGTGACGGTGCCGTTCTGGAAGCGGTGTTGCCGCATTCCTCCGCCGATTTTGCCCGCGCCATCATCATGCCCAACCTGGTGCCGCCGTTGGTGACGGTGAAGGATGCGCTCGCCTATCGCGACCGCATCGTCGCGGCGAAGCCCGAGGGCCACGATTTCACGCCGCTGATGACGCTCTATCTGACCGAGCAGACCGATGCGGATGATGTGGCCGCGGGCCACCGCGACGGGCAAATCACGGCGGTGAAGCTTTATCCGGCGGGCGCGACCACCAATTCCCAGAGCGGCGTGCGCGATCTCATGAAGGTGCAGCCGGTGCTGGAGCGAATGGCCGAGATCGGCTTGCCGCTGTGTGTGCATGGCGAGGTGACGGACGCCTCCATCGATATTTTCGACCGTGAGGCGGTGTTCATCGAGCGGGTGCTCAATCCGCTGCGCGAGCGACTGCCCGAGCTTAAGGTGATCATGGAGCATGTGACGACGAAGAACGGCGTCGACTATGTGCAAAGCGCAAAGCAGAACCTCGCGGCATCGCTAACCACGCACCACTTGATCATCAACCGCAATGCCATTCTGGCCGGCGGTATCCGCCCACACTACTACTGCCTGCCTGTCGCCAAGCGCGAGGAGCACAGGTTGGCGCTGCGGAAGGCCGCGACATCGGGCGACAAACGCTTTTTCCTGGGCACCGATTCGGCACCGCATCTCGATCCGGCGAAGGAATCGGCCTGCGGCTGCGCGGGCATCTTCACCTCCATCAACACCATGTCCTGCTTGGCGCATGTGTTCGAGGAGGAAGGCGCGCTGGATAAGCTCGAAGCGTTCGCCTCACTCAATGGACCAGCTTATTATGGCCTGCCTGCCAACGAGGAGACGATCACGCTGGTGCGCCGCGAGACACCGGTCGAATTCCCCAATTCGGTTTACAGCGCCGATGGAACGATCACGGTCTTCGACCCCATGTTCCCTCTGCACTGGGCGGTGGACAATCAACCAATCGGCTGAAGCGCATCGTGGCTGCCCATAACGCCGGATTGTCTTGCACATAAGGCGTTCTTTCGCGTTGATCCCGTCAAACACGACGACGGAACGCCTTCGCCATGGGCCGTGCTTTCCCCTACGCTTTTCTTGCCGTTACCGGCTTTACTCTCGTCGCCTGTGACGAGGGTGGCCGGGTGGATGCAGGGCGCGGTTCTCCGCCGCCGCAGTCGCCAGTGACGGGATACCCGGTCTTTCACAGCGACGAGGCGGAATCCTATCGGCTGAGCCCGGAGTTTCTGCGCTCGGACCCGGGGGAGGCGGAAGAGAACCACATTCGTCTGCAGTTCGGCGAGAAACCGCTTTGCGCCACCTCGACAAATCCGGGTTGCGCCGGCAGTTCGGCTTACGCATTGCAAAACATTCACATTGCCCACACGGCGACGCGGCAGGACGGCGAGCCTTTGGTTGGCCTCGGCCAGACAATTGCGGTTGTCGACAATGGGTTTCGCTTCACGCATCAGGAATTGGCGGGCAAGGAGATTATCCGCCACACGGCACCCGGGCGGACCATCGGACGCGACAGTCACGGCACAGCGGTTGCCGCTATTGCAGCCGGGCAGGCGGATGAACTGGGCATGATGGGCATCGCGCCGGCGGCGCGCCTTCATGTCGCCTCATGGCGAGATGTGTTTGACAGCGATCTTCTTGCGCATCTGTCGATGGCCACCCGGGACGCGCGTGACCATGGTGCCGTGGTACAGAACAATTCCTGGGGGTGGGAATCCGAAAAGCGCGCGGACAACGAAGTCGACGACTTCGCCGGCTCGGGTGAAACCGATTACGCCAATCATCTCGCCATGCGCCAGGGAGGCGATCCCGGCGAATGGCGCGAATTGTTCAACGCCTATAACGCGTTTCAGCAAGGCGGCGTCATCGTTTTCGCCAACTCCAACAATCGGGGTTTGGGGGATTCCGCCGCTTGGGCGTCGTTGCCCGATTTCCTGCCCGAGTTATCCGAAGCCTGGATTGCGGTGGGCAATGCCCTCTTTTCCGTGGACGATGCTGGCGCAATCCTCGAAGCCGATCTGCTCTCAGCACCGTGCGGGTCGGCAGCGCGGTATTGCGTTGTGGCCGACGGAACGCTGAGGATCCCGACCGATGCAGCCGATACGGCATATACGCTTGGCACCGGCACATCCTATGCGGCACCACAGGTCGCCGGTGAAATCGCCATCCTCGCGCAGGCGTTTCCCGATCTTTCGCCAGCGGAATGGACCACGCGCCTGCTCGCCACCGCGCGGCGCGACTGGACCGGGTTTCAAGACAGCGTGTCGGGGCACTCGGATTTCGCTCCCGGTGTTCGCCGTGCCTATTCACGATTGTACGGCCACGGCGTTCCGGACATGAAAGCGGCGCTTTCACCTGTGGGCGGCCTGGCCATCGCATCGGGAGAAAATGTGTTCACGGGCCCGCGGACACCTCTCGGCGCTGCCGTCACGGGTACCCCGCCGATAATCGGCAACGCTATATCCAAAGCGCTTTCGAGCCGACTTCTAATGGCGGTCGATGCGTTGGGTGGGGATTTCTATCTGGACGGCGCGAGATTTGCGTCGGAAAGCGAGGGCCCGACATCCGCAGGATCAGGCTTTGCAAAGCAGCTCATGGCAGAGCAGGAGAAGCTCGGCTTCGCCTTCGCCAACATGCCATACCCCGCCTTGCAGAAACTGCGTGACACCGCTTCGGTGAAACTCCTGTTCTCCCAGGGGTTCACTGAGTTCGAGAACGGTCTTGCTTTCTCTCGTCTGATGCCGATTGGACGGGATGCCCATCTGCAATTTGCGGGAAGCATGACGGAGACGAGCGCCGGCGAGGCGATGCAGTTCGCGATTTCACGTTTGACGCGGCGCAGGGGTCTGGTCAGCGAGTTGACGGTTTCGGCGGGGCACGCACGCGGCGGGCTCTTCGGCCTGCAAACAGAAAGCCCTTTCGCGATGGCGCAAAGCAATGGCCGGCTTTCCGCAGGCCTGACACTCAGCGCACCACTGGGTTATCGCTGGTCGCTCTCCGGTTATGGCGAGTTCGGTGTCGCCCATGCGCGGGAAGCGCCATGGACGCTGGTCGACTATGGCGCGCTCACCTATGCGAGCGGTGGCGTGGTGCTGGACAAGGCCGGGCTTGTAACGCCCGTCGACAATGCGCGACTTTACGCCGGCATGAAGCCCAAGGCACTGACGGGTCACGCGGCGCTACGCCTTCCTGTCGGACGTAGCAAGATGGGAGCGATCACTTATGAGGTGGCGGATGTCGATCTCGCGGAGGGCGATTTTCCGGTACGGTTCGGCTTCTCATACACCCAACGCACCCGCAACGACTTCGATTTGCGGGTCAACGCCAATATGGATTTCTTTGCCGCTGCGCCGGAAAACGGTGTTGCGGATTTTGCCGTAAGCCTGAGCAAAGCGTTCTAGGTCGGCACGGGGATGGAACCTAGGCTGCCTTGGGACGGTTGATCGTCCCGGACGCGTCCAGGACCAGCGGCGAAAGGCCATCGCCACCCTGTTCGATGATTTCGACCAGGCGGCTGCGCATGCGCGGCTCCCAGAATTTGTTGATGTGATCAGCGATGCCCGCCACACGTTCTTCCTTGGCCTGGGAGGCGAAGAAGGTGGCAATTTGATTGGCCATGTAAACGAGGCGCTCGTCGCCGGATTTGAACTTTTCGTCATGCGACATGTTTGGCCGCTCCAATCATCACGCGTTCGGGATGGGTGAAAATGTCGAACTCCTCGCCCCGCACGAGGGCGACAAGCGTCATGCCGGCAGTCTCCGCCGTGCGGATGGCAAGCGCCGTCGGCGCCGACACGGCCGCGATGAGCGGCGCGCCGATGGCCGCAGTCTTTTGGACCATTTCGACGGACACGCGGGAGGTGACGACGACCGCGCCGGATGTGCCGTCGATGCCGGCTTTCAAAAGCGCACCTGCCAGTTTGTCGAGCGCGTTGTGCCGGCCGACATCCTCGCGCGCGGCGACAATGCCTTCGCCGGGAATATAGAAACCGGCCGCGTGAACGGCACCGGTGGCCTGGTGAAGTGCTTGAAAACCGTGCAACTCGCCGACCGCACCGGTGATCTCGGTGGCATTGAAGCGCCGTGTGGACGTCGTTTCCGGTACACCGCGCATCGCTTCGTCGATGCTCTCGATGCCGCATAGGCCGCAGCCGACAGGGCCGGCTAGCCGCCGGCGCCGCACCTCGAAGCGCCTGTTCGCTGCATCGCGCAGCCGAATTTGCAAGTCGATGCCGGGGCCGAGTTCCTGAACGGTGACCGTGTCGATCTCGTCGACACTGGAAACGATGCCTTCCGTGACGCTGAAGCCGAGGGCGAAGTCTTCGAGATCCGCCGGGGTGGCCATCATCACGGCATGCGTTGTGCCGCCATAGGAAAGCGCCACCGGCGTTTCCTCCGCCAGCATGCGCGGGCCGGAGCCCGCGCGCCCGGCGCGGCGGAACTGCCTTTCGAAGGGTCGCAGCGATTCCGGCGACATCGGCCTACTCAGCAGGTTCCGCGTGAACGATACGGCGCGACTGCTTTGCCTGTTCCTCGTACTCGACCTGCCATTCGGTCGGCCCGTTGGACGGCGTCACCTGCACCGCGGTCACCTTGTATTCCGGGCAATTGGTCGCCCAGTCGGAATAGTCGGTGGTGATCACGTTCGCTTGCGTTCCCGGGTGGTGGAACGTCGTGTAGACGACGCCCGGCGCCACGCGGTCGGTGATCAGCGCGCGCAGCGAGGTCTCGCCGGAACGGCTGGCAAGCCGCACATAGTCGCCGTCGCGGATGCCGCGCTGCTCGGCATCGTGCGGATGGATCTCCAGCACGTCCTCGTCATGCCACATGACGTTCGCCGTGCGCCGCGTCTGCGCACCGACATTGTACTGGCTCAAAATGCGCCCGGTGGTCAGCAACAGCGGGAAGCG